>ENA-ORCU01000418-ORCU01000418.1-marine-metagenome-genome-assembly--contig:-NODE-418-length-16241-cov-6.778953_pt1 | contig 16241 bp, 16 predicted proteins | sample MGYA00248631_ERZ508512 | MGnify/ENA primary metagenome ERZ508512 (study PRJEB26183, sample SAMN06268844) | marine metagenome | isolation source: Tt an P1 anaerobic enrichment on pine from sediment taken...
AGGATGGCGGTAACCAGTTACCAGGGCGTTACCAAACTTTTTTTTTTAGCGCTGGCCTCGGCCTTTTTACCGTCTTCCACCTCCTGCTCGTCCTCGTCAATGGTTGGATCTTCCGGCTTTTCGGGTGTCGGGCTTTTCAGTTTACGCGCCTTGTATTCTTCAACTCGTGGAAAGACAAAGCTACATCCTTCAAGCGGGTAACCCCAGTGGATCAGGAACGGGATTAACTCATAATTAATCAGGTTTTGAAGATCATTTAACCGGGCAAACATGAAATCGTCGAGAATGCGCTCGGCTACCTCGGCCGAACCAACAAACGCCTTTTCCTCACCCGCGCCATACTGGCCATTAATGATTTTGGCGATGTACTTGTCGCGCTTCTCAATGTTCTTGTCGTAGATCAGGTAGCCGCTCCCGTTATTGCTGGCCTCAAACTTCTCCACCTCGTCATCAATACCAACAATGGCATAGCCGTTACGCGCAAAGTTGCCAGCCCCGGCGGCAATGGTGTCCAAATCGCTGCCATCCGCATCGGTTTTAATCACAATGCGCGGTTGTCCCCATTTTTCGGAGTGCTCGTTCCAGTCGCGCGAGGCAAAGTTCTTAATAATCACCTGTCGGCTGATGGTTTCCAACAGCCCGATTTCCTCGGGGTCGCCCAGCTCGATGAGAAACAAATCGTAAGGGTTTACCAATTCGCCCTTCTCCGGATCTTCGTTGGCGTAAGGAATACCCACCGTGTCGGTTTCATTAATGATGATGTTCCGGTTATGAGGGTAAACATTGAGCAGCGGAAACAATTTGCAGGAGATAAACTGGCCGTCCTCGTCAAACTGCCCAAATTCAATCAGTCGGTAGCCAAACAGCTCTTTGTAAATCATGAATTCGCGGAAACGGTCGAACCACGGCTTATTAAACAACTTAGCCAACTCCTCATTGTCGCTCCCATTTTTGCGGACGACAAACGGCTCTGCTTTTAGCTTGCTCTCGGCAATACGGCGTTGCGTAATGACCTCCTCGTCGGTCATGGCATTTTCGTAAATGCGGTACAGGTCAGTCCACGACGGGTTGTGCGGATCTCTGGCATCTTCCACCTTTTGGCGGAGGGTACCCAGCTCCATGGGCACTCGCTCGGGCTGTGCCTTGTTTACGTTGCCCGACGGGCGCGAGCCCTTTTTTTCGTCGGCTACTTTTTCGGGTTCGGCAGCCGCTACCGGCTGTTGTTTATCTCGTTTCCAGAATGCAAAGTCCATAGTCAGTTTTTAAAAGATGTTGTGATCGCGCGGCGCGTCGCCTCCAAAGCGATAATTGCTTTTTGGTTTCGCCTCGTCGTTCAGTAAATGATCGAGCGTGGTGGCCAGCTTGCCCGTCGCCACTTTTTCAATTACCTTCAATTGGTTGGCGTAGTTGGTTTCTACCCGCTCGGGTATATCAACGTCCTGAACCGTGTTGAAAAGATAAAAGGTGGTGATGTGGATCAGCACCCGCACGAGCATGTCGTTGCGGTTGGCTCCAACCTTGGCCAGCTCGGCCGATATATCAAAGTTTGCCCGCAGCGGGTCAAGCTCCGAAATAGCCAGGCTTTCGGCCGTATTCAAATCCGCATCATTAACGCCACGCAAGTCGGCTAACTGGCTGGCGTCAATAATGCCATTAAAGTCGTTGTCGGTCAGAAACACCATAGCCCTTTACTTTTTGTGGTAATACAGCGCCTGAAAGCGGTCGAAGGCGGTAATGGTCACTACCTCAATTGCGCTCTTGTTTACGAAGTCGCATAGCTCGGCCGGATCTTGAAAGTAGATTGATTTCAGCTCCTTATTGGCCGCCGTTTTCTTTTTTGTTGTTGCTTTTTGTTCAGCCATAACATTTTGATTTTTGATTAAAAAATAGATCTATTGTTTGACCGGTTGTATTGACCGGTTTTGAATCCACTGCCAGTGCCTTTTTTGGCTTTCTTTTTATCCAGCTTGTAAATGGCTCCCTCCACGGCATCGGGGCCGTCGTCTTTTATCCGGGCATCCGGGAAGCCTAAAAACTGATCGCGAAGCGTAACCATGTCGGGTTTATGCTTCAAGGCCCGGTTGAACCGGATAAAACACTGCTCGGTTAAAGGGGTGAGGTTTTCAATGCGTACCTCCTTGTCGGGCTTCTTACGCTTGTCGCCTCGTATGCGCAACATGGGCGGGTTTTCTTCGCCATAGCGCCAGTATTCCTCAAGCATGAGATCCTGAATAAAGTTCGCCTCCATCCAGTGCTTTACATCCAGGCTATCTGGAACCTGCCGGGCAATACCGTAATGCCCTCTGACCATCTCAGCCGTTGTACACTGGCGGTCAAATACATCAATGATGTCGAAGTACCGCCCCTTTTTGCCGATCAGAACAATGGCCTTGCAGTCGCTGGTCATTGACTTTTTATAGGACGGGTCATTGTAGGTTATGATATTGTCGTAGGCGCTGAATGGGGCGACATCAACCCACGGCAAATGCTCCTCCTTGAAAACCTTGCCGGTGATAATGTGCTGGTGAAAGTACTCTTTTAAACCGCTGCGGCGGCCCATACGGTTGATCTTTGTCCACAGCATGTCGTAAGTGTATCGCTCTTTCCATGCCGGAACGCCTTTTTTCGACAGGTCCATTTTGTGGGTGCGTGGATTCTCGAGCGCATAAACTTTGGAGTGGTATAAACCCTCGCGAATGGGATCATCATCCTCAATGTCGCCCGCAAACTTGGCCAGCACCGACTTTTTATGAATCCGGTTACCAATCATGATCAACCGGGCACCCGTAATGGGTAAGCATCCGTAAAAGTCCTCGAAGATCCATTCCAATACCTCGTTGGTCAGGTCTTCGTTTTTTACAAGCTTCTTATCGTCGATATCGTCAATCAGCCCGTACTTGGGACGCCATGCGGACTCTTTAATCCCCCGCGGACTCTGGCCCCGCCCGAAGGCCCAAAAGCCATAACCCTGAGACGAAACAAAATAACCGTCGGTCCATTTACCCGAACCGTACTGCTGACCAAAATCGGCAATAAAACGCTCGTTAAACATGAGCTCGCTTTGCAAGTCTGCCAGCAGCTTGTTAGCCTTGGGCTCAGTAGCCGAACCAACAACCATCCCGCTAAAATCTTTCCGGGCAATTAATACCATGGGCATGATCACCCCGAATATGGTACTTTTGGCATGCTCGCGCGGGTATTCCATCAAGGCCATGAGGTCGGTTTCTTCCGACACCTTTTTCATGTCGCGCTTTTGGAAGTAACCAAACTCCGACTGAGCGAGATGGGCGCAGTAGTATTTGGCAAACAACGGCTCGTTGCCGGGCTTGAGCAGTTTTTCAATTCGCTTTTTCTTCGCCTCCTCACTTTCCCTGGCTTGCGGGCTCAGCCGCCTGATGCTCGCTTTTTCCTGCAACCACGCTTCGTACTGCTCCTTTTCCTCCTGCCGCATCTTCCGGTTGGTCATGATATCAACCTCCTCTTTTCATTGATGTAGTCGTCGGCATGATCAATAATATCCTGAGCAAGTTCAAGATCACGATCTTTCAGGTAGGTGGTAAACTCACGAATGATCTTAACAATGTCAGACCATTCGGTTTCCTTGGTGCGGATGGTTGTGGCCAGCTTTTGAAGCGCGTCAATTTCTCCCTTCGGAATCAGGGCGCCTTTCAACTCTTCAACTCCGGCATTTTCAGCCAGCGACTCCTTAAGCTTTTGCGCGATCCGGTAAACAATGGTTGACTGGTACTCATAAGCAAAAAGGGCATTTTCTGTGGCCGTTTTGCGCGCAAGCGAGTGTATATCGCGCTGCTTGCGGAGGTTCTTCTTTTTCACGTAGCGCGAAATCGTCACCTCCGAGAGCTTAAGCACACGGGCAATGTCTTTTTGTTCCCAGCCCTGCTCAAATAACTCCTCGATTGCTGCGTTGCGGGTTAATGCCATTTTTTTTGAGTTTTAGCGGTCTAGCGGCCGCTCGTTTATGCCTCAAAAATCAGCATTAATAAGAGGGGTAAAAAGCTTTTGTAATAGCCTTGGACATTAGTTTCCTAACGTTGGACACTTTCTTTTTTCGTGGCAAAAATCTATTGACTTTTGAACCGAAACCGAAACAAAGGTATGGCAAAAATGCCCTCAATTCAAAGTTGAAAAAGCATGGATTTAAAATTTTCGAAAGTAGTAGCCAGTAATCGCAGAGCCGTTGAGATGTTGCTGTATGGCGAACTGGGCGATGACAAAGAAGCAGGCGAGATTAACGGCCATCATTTTGCACGCGAGCTCAACTGGCTGGGACGCGAGTATGATGAGGTAAAGATCCGCATTAACTCAAATGGTGGATCGGTCGACTACGGTTTGTCTATTCTTTCGGAAATGATGAACTCCCGTGCTTTCATCATTGTGCAGATTGATGGCGTTGCGGCCAGTATGGCAGCGGCACTGCTTCCGGGCGCCGATAAAGTATTGATGAACGACTATGCCAAGCTGATGATTCACTCTCCTTATTACATCGACGAAAACGGCGAGGCGGTGAAAAACCTGTCGGCAAAAGCAAAGAAATCCATTGCGGCTTTGAAAGACATCTTTGTACGCCTGCTGATGAAACGCGGGCTGGATGAAGCTACTGTAAAGTCGGCACTCCGCACGGACACCTGGTACACCGCAGAGGAGGCCAAGGAGGCTAAGCTGGTGGACGAGATTATTACAACCGGTAAGAAAGAACTGGCCGCCCTTGAGCCAAAAAGGCTGGTGGCAAAAATCAATGAATCACATAATTCAAAATCAATGAAAAAAGTAATTGCAAAACTGAACGGTATCGGTGTGCAGCTCGACGAGAATGCAACCGAAGACCAAGTCGTTGCAGCGCTTGACAATTTGCCAAAGGGCGATGAGCAAAAACTGCCTGATGAAGTGGTCAACACTTTAATCGCGGTTGGTAAAAAAACAGGGGTTGTGAAAGACGGCGAACACGGCAACGAAAACGATTTCAGAGAGCTGGCGGTAGCCAACACCGGCCTTTTCCTGAAGCTGTTGAACGTTGACACGCTGGGGGCTGAGAAGCCGAAAGAAACGCCACGTGTGCAAACGCGCATGAGTGACCTGGTAGCACAGGCTAAGAAAAACTTAGGCAACGAGCCTAAGCCTGAAAAGGACTTTGCCTGGTACGAAAAGAATGATCCTGAGGCGCTGGCCAAAATGGAGATGCACGAACCCGAGAAATTTGCCAAGCTGCAAGCAGCTGACGAGGCACAGTATGAATAACCCTAAAACGACTTGCAATGTCACAGATTATTAAATTTCCCTTTGGGCCTGCTACTGAAGTTGCCTTGTCCGCCGACGGCGCTCAGGCAATTGAGATCGTGAACGATCTGACCTTGATTGATGGTGTATCTGTTCCGGCAACGGGCAACCGCACCCTAAACCTCACCTTGCCCGACGACCTGAAAGCAGGCGCGCGCATTGTTTTGCGACTGAAGACAGCCGCAACTGAAACGACCATCTTCGGAACCGGAATTACAGGCGCGACCATTACGGGCGTTGCCGGGAAAACCAAAACCGTTGAGGCGGTTTACAATGGTACTTCCTTCGATGTAATTGGAACTGCCGGGCAAATTGATTAACCCTTAAAAAAACGCTGATAAAATGGCTGAAATTAGTCCTATTAAGTACTCGAAAGAGTTACAAAAACAAATTTTCCCGGACAATAGCTTTTACAAGCATTCGATCTCGGAAACTGGCGTGGCCGACACGGTGAAGACCGTTGAGCGTCCGGTTCAGGGAAAACTGAACAAAGCCAAGAGCGGCCAGCCCTCAAGCTTGCCCTTGCAAATCCAGGTAGCGCGCGACGATAGCGACAGCTATTCAACCGACCTGGTATATGCCGACCCCATTGCCGTGGATTTGCCCGGCGAGTTTGCGCTGAATTACAACAAGCGCGCCACCAAGCAAGCCCAGCAGGCTGCCACGATCAACGAGCGTGTAGCCAACATTGCTGCCGTGAATTGGGGGCCAACCGAAAGCACCAATATTTTGAAGACTACCGGCGCGAGCCGTGCGTCGAATGTGGTGGTGACTGCCGGTGGTGTAATTGCGAACCGTAAGGCGGTGACCAAAGCCGACATGATCAAGGTGCACAACCTGTTGATGCGGATGAACGTATCGGGCATCCCCGGAAAATTGTTCGCCCTGGTATCGGCTGATTTCTACAGCGACCTGCTGTCGATTGCCGAATTTACCGACTACGAAAAAACCGGTCAGATGACCAAGCTGGAACAGGGCATCCTGGGCCGCATTATGGGCATCGAAATTATGACCCGCTCAACCGACGACCAGCACACTGGTTTGTTGTACACCACGGCAGCTGCGAAAAAAGCAATCGACTCGGCAGTAATTGCCACCGACTGCCCCGCAGCTTTGTTCTGGCACGATAAGATGACCGCCTCGGCTGAGGGTGTGTTGAAGACTTCGGTCAACGCCAACGCTCCTGGTTTCCTTGGCGCCACCATTATCGAGAGCTGGACGCGCTTTGGTGCAAGCTGGGCGCGTAAAGATCAGAAAGGCGTGGTGGCCTTGCTCGAGGATAATGCCTAGATAAACGAGCCCCTTCTTTGAACTCAAATCAATAGCCCGCGCCAACCCAAAAGCGGTGCGGGCTTCTTTTTAAAGACCGATTAACGACTGATTAAATGAAACGATTCACCGAACCTGTCATCGGGATAATCACAAGCCTTTTAACATTTGAGGTGTGGGCTAACCTGATGATCTCGCTCCTGGTCGCCTTTTTGGGCGGTGTTCTCGGATTTTTGGGCAAGCACGTAGCCCAGCAGTGGATAGCCAGACGTAATGCACGAAAAAGCAAAATAAAATGAAAGCAGTACTCATTCGACAATCGCAACTAAGCAACGACAAGCAAACCTGTGGCCGTTTCCTTTTGATGGACGACAGCGGGTTGGTGGTATTTAGCTGCGTGACGCTCGAGCTGCCATGGATTGGAAATCTGCCAAACATTAGCTGCATTCCGGCGGGGAGTTATTCGGTGTCGAAAGTCAACAGTCCGAAGTTTGGGGCGGGTACCTTTGGTTTGCACCGGGTGCCGGGCCGTAGTCACATCCTCATTCATGCGGGCAATTTTACCCGCGACATTGAGGGGTGCATTTTGCTGGGCGAGCGGTTTGCCGATATCGACAATGACCGGATAACCGATGTGACCAATAGCCGCGTGACCGTGAACCGGTTGAAGGCGCTGGTTGATTCGTTTGAACTGACAATTATTCAGGTATGAGCTTTTTAAAAAGAATGCTAGGTATGGAAAGCAGCGATTTAAAGGACGTGATTGAAACCGGGGCCGATGTGGCTAAAACCTTCTCGAACAAAGAGCAGGGCACCCGCCGCATGGAACTGGACATGCTGACTGATACACCGCTGTCGAAAAACATCCGACCAATTATTGCGCTTTGGAGCATGTTGCTGTTGACCGCCTATTTGATTTGCCTGGGCTTCGATATCAAATTCAATGATCAGATCGGTGAAACGGTGTTTTGGCTCGTCGTTATCGTGATGGGGTTCTACTTCCCCGGCCGCACGGCCGAAAAGTGGATCAAGAAACGTTAATTACAAATTTGAAAGCATATGAAAAAATCAATTCGATTCATGATGATTTTGCTGGTGGCGCTGACGCTTCCGGCTTTGGCTTTTTGCCAGGAGGTTGCCGTAGCAACCGCCACCGCGGCGCAGGGCTTTGACCCGGCTGTGCATTTTGCAAGTTTGGCTGCCCTGGTTAGTGCCGTTTTGGCGCTTACACAGTGGCTAAAGAGCCACGTATTAACCGAAGGCGTATTCACCAAGCTGCTGAGCTGGTTTGTATCGGTTGCCCTGAGCTTTGGGGGCTGGATCTTCAAGCTTGGGATATTTGCCGGAGTTGAGTGGTACTGGATATTGATATACGGCTTATTGGCCGGACTGGTAGCCAATTCCATATTCGATTTAAAAATAGCTGCCGGAGTGTTAAACCTTTTTAAATCAAAATCAAATGGCTAACGAAGGAGTAGTATTTGGCGGTGATATCATGCTCTATGAAAACACCGGAACCGACGTTGCCCCGGTTTGGTCACCCTTTGCCCACGCCACCAGTCACTCGCGGAGCGGGACGACGAATATGCGCGAGCGGGCACATAAGGACGACGGCGGAGCAACAGGCGTAAAGCCGGGCAGGCATACCCCCGGCACGATCAACATCTCGGGGCTGAAAAGCTACGACGGCAAAGATTACGACGACCTGGAAGAAAAGCGGCTGAACCGCACACGAATTCAGTACAAGTATAGTGGCCGCCCGACCGGCGACACCGACGCGATTGACACCGTGGAGGACACCGGCGACACTTACTGGGAGGGCTACTGCTATGTGAGCGAGTGCAGCACCGAAGATCCGGTTGACGGCGATTCGACTTACTCGGCTACCTTGACACAGGATGGCGTTGCAACTAAAAAGACCGTTTCGTAATGGCCGGGCTTAAGTTAAACGACCAGGTTTTTCCCTTCGCAAAAACACCGCAGGGAGAAAAGTACTGCAAGCAGCTGAATGTAACCATGAAAGCTGTTGAGCAGGAAAAGCAGGAAGCGCTGAAACGCTATAGCTACTGCATGGCGGCCGGAGCCGCAGAGGCGGAGGGTAAAGCCTTTCCGTTTACGGTGGAGCAGTTTATTAAAGCTTGCCCGCCCGACTGGAAGGCGCGCACCATTGAACTCTACAACGCCAAGGCCGAGGCCAAGGCGGAACCGAAAAAGAAATCATAAACCAAAATCCCCCGGCGGCTCTCACGCTTCCGGGGGTTCTTAAAAACAACAACCAATGGCAAAGGACACACCAAAAACAACACTGAAATTTAAAGAAGTAAGCTACCCTTTTTATCGCACGGTGCGAGGTACATGGGATTATGAAAATGCAGGCTTCACTATCGCTGACATGGCCGCCGGGAAATTGAGCGCGCAATATGCCTACATCTTTTTTCAATTAAGAGACTGCGCTAAACGAGCCGGGCTGGATTTCAAGTTTTCGCTTGATCAGTTTGTGGATGAGGCCGACGGGGAAGATTTGCTCAACGTCTTTGAACGCCTGAATGAGGAAAAGGAGCGAATGGAAAGGCTGGTGCCGCAGTCTCCTAAAGAAATAATCAAAAAGGCGGATGAAGTGCCGGGGGAGGCTTAAGCCTTGATGAAATGACTGGAATTGCTGTTGGTCAAATAGGGTTGAGCCTGGACACTTTTCTGGGCTTGACCCTACAGCAATTCGATAACGCCTATGAGCGTTACATGGATCGCATCGAGGCCGACGACATACAGGCGGAGCGTAACGCCCGGCTAACTGCCTTTAGGATTGTTTGCCCGCCGGAAGGAAAAACACTTTCGCTCTATGACTTTTGGCCAATAAAAGGAGATGAAGAATTAAAGCGGCTGGCAAAAGCCGCGAAAAAAAAGAAGCAAAAGCCATCGACGGCGGCCAGGTATGAACAGCTGAAAAATAAATGGCAATAATGAGCACAAAGGTTTTTAAATACATACTTGACTTTAAGGCACAGACTGACCGGTTTGGGAAGGAAGTAGGCGGCGTAAAGGGTATGCTTAAAGGTGCTGCCGTTGCCGCTGGTGCTCTTTTCGCCGTTGACAAGGTAATGGACGCTGCCGCCGCCGTTGCCGACTATGCTCAGGAAATTTCAAAGGTCAACGCAGAGGTAACGAAGCTTACCGGCTTACAGGGTGCTGCCGCTGATACGATGACCGGTCAGGTGCAGGCTATTGCCAAGGCGTACGAACAAGACGTAAATGAGTCGTTGCTGGCTTCCAATGCGATTATGAAAGCATTTGGCGAGTCGAGTGCAGCAACTTTTGACGTGCTGAATGCCGGTTTTGCTACCACCGCCAACTCAAATGGTGATTTCCTCAAACAAGTAAAAGAGTATTCAATTCAATTTGAAGAGGCTGGCTTAGCCGCCTCTGAAATGGTAGCCATCATTGCTGAGGGCAATAAGATGGGCGTGTTTGATGACAAAGCGGCCGACTCAATAAAAGAGGGATCGATCCGTTTGCGTGAGATGACCAAATCAACACGCGAGGCGCTAAACGGCATCGGCTTAAGCGCTGACGTAATTCAACGAAGCATTGAAAACGGCAGCATGAGCATGTTTGAGGTAATGCAACAAGTAAGCAGGCAGCTGGAAACATTGCCACGACAAAGCCCGGCGGTGGGTGCCGCATTGGCCGATATTTTTGGAGGGCCGGGTGAAGATGGGATTCAGTTTATCCGAACATTGGGCGATATCAACACAAATCTTGATGAAGTTGTGGACAAGGCCGGGGGAGCAGCAGCCACACAAATAGCCTGGAGCAATGAGCTCAAAGAATTTCACACGGTCGGCGCACAGGTGTTTGGCGGCACAAACCGGTTGATCACTACTGTAAAGACAGTCACCCTCGGGTGGGTGAATGACAGCATACGCGGCGTGGCTAACCTGATCAACTACTTTATTGACTTGTACAATGAAAGTATGACGTTCAGAGGGGCTATTGAAGCTTTGAAGTTTACGTTTGAAACAACGTTTGACTTTATCAAGCTGCAATGGAAAACCGTGCTCAACTACTTCAAGGGAGCCGGAAAAGTTATCAAGGCGATATTTACGGGCGATTGGCAGAGTATTGGGGACATTGTCAAGTCTACGTTTGAAGATATTAAAGCCGATGGTGAGGACTTCGGAAAACAAACGGCAGAAAGCTTCTCCGAGGCTGTTACCAATACGCTGACTCCTCGTGAAAAGGTAAAACTAATATCACTTAGTAGCGAGGACGCGACCGCTGCGGGCATTGAAACCGGAAAGAACTTTGCCAAGGGGTTTATTGCCGGCAGACAACAAATGCAGCCTGCACAGGCTATTGCATCATTAGGCGCCCAGGTTGACTTTTTGCCGGAGAAGGCGATTAAAAATATCGGAGAGCAGCAATATGAAGCTGGAGCGATATCTTTCTCCCCCCAGCTTGGTGATATGAGCTATTTCAATGAGCAAATTAATGCGGCAAAAGAAAATATTGCCGACATGTCTGAGGATATGCAGGCAAAAGTTTGGGCCATACAGGGCGCATTTGAACAGGGCTTTAACGCGATTGGCGCTAGTGTCGTTAATGGAATGGGCCTTGCAAACGACGGCATGGAAGGCTTCGTGAAGGGGATGGCTCAGGTGGCCGCTCAATTTATTTCAATAATGGCGGCGGAGGCTATTGCTGCTGCCATTAAGGGGGCTTCATTAGCAGCCACATTCACGGGTCCTGCTGCTCCATTTGCTCAACCTGGATTTATCGCGACAATGGTGGGCGGTGTGCTGGCGGCTTTTGCGGCTATTCCAAAATTTGAATTTGGCGGTATTGTCCCCGGTAATTCATTTAGTGGAGATAGAATGTTAGCTCGCCTAAACTCGGGCGAGGAAGTGCTTCGGCGCGATGATCCACGTCACATCAACAACTACGGTAAAGCGTCGGCGGCAGGCAGCCAGGCACCCCGCGACCGAATCATCATCCCCACGGTGAAGATCCGCAAGGGTGACATTTACATTGCCTACGAGGAGGGACGGAAAGAAATGAGTAAACGAAACGGGAATTAACATGGCTTACGGAACGATCTATCAATTTGAATACCGCGACATCAACAACATCCTCACCGTTGTCCGCATCAAGCAGGATGGCTATGCCGGATCGGTCACCACCCGCGAGGGCGTCAATGCGGGCTGCGAATTTAGCTGGGGCGACAAGTCGAGCGACTTGCCAATTGTTTACGGCTCCGAGGTCAATGTATTTGTCGATGCCGAAACCGACTACGAATTTTTGTTTCTGTTCAGTGCCAGCTCGCGCAAGCACCTGGTAGAAATTGACAAGGGAGGCTCGCTGTTTTGGAAAGGCTTTATCGAGCCCGACAGTTGGAGCGAACCCCTCATTGCCGCCCCGTACCCCGTGCAGTTCACCGCTTACGACATGATGGGCTTTCTGTCCGACCTTGATTTTGTCGATGCCAACGGCGATCCTTTTGAGGGCAAGATGACCCTCATTGAATTGGTGCAGTTCATCCTGGCACAAACCAGCCTCGACCTGCCTGTGCATACCGCCAGCGACTTCGAAGAATTTGCCCAGACCGCATCAACCGACTATTTCGCCCAACACTCCGTCAACCTCGAAATATTCGCCGGGCTGTCCTATCTCGAAGTTTTAAAACAGGTATTGGTTGGCCACTCAATCCGTCAGCGCGACGGCAAGTGGTGGATCATTTCCAACAGTATAAAAGCCGCCGCCGGAACAATAAACTATTACATTTACCCCGCCGGATCAGGCACCAGCAGCGGCACCGCGAGCACCAGCCTCGAAGATTCGGGCGATTGGTGGATTGAAGACGAGGCAGACATGGAGCTGCTGCCCGCCTTGCGGCAGCTATCCATTACCCAGGATTACGGTTACCAGGACAACCTGCTAAAGAATGGCAACTTCAAACGCTACACCGTAGGCGGTTTATTGGGCAAGCTATCCGCGCTTAATTACTGGACGGCCAACAATGCCGATCTGTACATTAGCCGCATCGACGACAGCCGCGTAGCTTTGCAGATTGGAGGTAGAGAGGAACCGCCCAACCCACCAGCTTACAACCCGCAATGGCAAACCGAAGGCATTACCCACGACGGCTTAATGCTCGAACCCGGCAACGGCTCCGCAAAGCTTACGTTCAAATACGGCTTGATGTGCGCCAATCCCGGCGTTTCGTCCTATATGTTTTTTCGCATCACCCACACCGTGGGAGCAACCATTTATTACCTGCGTCAGTTCGGCAACTCCACAACGCGCGAGATGGATTACGAGTGGACCACCAACGGCGACGACATCCGCACGGCCATTACGCTCAATTCGCACTACACATCAAACTATACCGGTGGGGCATTTAAAGGAGCGCGTGTCAACCCCGATCAGGTTGAGGGTGAATTATATTATGAAATAAACGACAAGCTCAAAACCTTCACCGCCAACATTCCGCAGGTTCCCGATGCCGGAAACATGCAAATCACGCTTTGGAAGCCATTCACTCCAAACCCCGACGTGATGGGCGCCGTATATGCCGAGCTGGGCATTGAGGTATTAAATGCTGAGGAGGAAAGCTATGTAGCCAGCGAAACGCTCACCGTCATCAACAACCTCGAGAACAACCATGTTCCGAGCGATCTGAAGTTGGCTATTGGTAATATCCCCGACATCAGCAACAACGAGACAATTTACTGGGGCGCTTTGTTACGGGCCGATGGCACCGCCGCTACCGGCTTCCGAATTGGCGCGTCGGCATGGTACAGTTGGGGCGAGTTGGCCGGACGGCTCACCGCATCCATGAAACGAAGCCCCCGCCGTTCGTACAATGGCAATTTTGCCGACCTCACACCCCGCATGAACCTGATTATTGCCGACAAGCAAAACCCCACGCTTAAGTTAATCGAAACCGGCATAACCTACAACGACCACATGGCTACCGTTAGCGGTCGGTATGTGCAGCTATTACCACTCTCGCTCGTTGCCGGGCAGGTAGCCGACTATGTAGTGCGTCGCAATCAGGGCGCCGAAAAACAGTCGGTAAGTTCCGGTAGTGGATCAGGAACAGGCACCGGTTCAACTCCCAGCATCCCGACCACGGTCGATAACGACGAGAAAGTCGTCATTATTGGCGAGGAAGGCGAAAAGCTCAGCGCAGCCGGTTACCTCGACGACGTTTACTTTGAAGGCATTGCCAACGAAACCAACGGCAAAACCTACATGAAACCCAAAGACCGTCTGCTCCACCGCAACCCAACCGCCGCACACACTGCGCCGATTGCAACTGGCGACAATGCTATCGCCATAGGCGAAGGCACCACCGCCGATATTATGAGGCAGATCACCCTAGGCTGCTTCAACGCGGCTATTGCCGGAAGTGCCGACACCTGGGCAGCTATCGACCCGCTTTTGGTGGTAGGTAACGGCGCTGACAATGCCAACCGCAGCAATGCGGCGGTACTATACAAAAGCGGCTACACCCAATTAAACAACGGCCTGCGGCTTGGCGCGTTTAGCTGGGGAGCCAACAACCCCGAAGAGGGTGTATTAAGCTTTGACTCAGTGAACGGCCATCGGGCATACCACAGCAGTGCCTGGCTAAAGCTTGGTGTAAAGGTTGACGCGCTCAACTTCAACGCCGGATCACTAACGCTGAAGCAAAACAGGGGATTGAGCGATTTGTCCGTAAACCTTGATAGCAGATATTACACAAAAGACGAGATTGACGACATTGTGGCCGAGGTGATTTATACACCCGCATCCATTACGACAAACGTAGGCTCCTACGTTTCCGGCAACCTCGCCAGCGTATCAAACCTGGGCGATGATAATTTTTACCAGGTTGATGAAGTAACGGGTGTACCGGGTTTTAACATTGAGGCCACTTTCTCGGGCATTAATTCAGTCAACCGCATTTGGCTGCATCTGAATTACGAAGGATCAACAAGCCACGTCGTTCGGGTTGAACTGTACAATTACAGCACACTAAGCTGGGACCTGTTCACAACCTTCACTACCAGTACCGACTATCAATTCCTTGACATCCCGGTAACGAACAATGTAAACTACATCTCGTCGGGGAATGCCCGCTTGCGCATTTACCACAATACCAGCGGTAACCCGTCGCACGACATTAAGATAGACTATATTGCCATTGCTCAGGCCGGTCAGGGATCATCAAACGAGCATGGCGCATTGATGGGATTGCTTGATGACGACCATCCGCAGTATTTGACAGAAGGCCGGGGCGATGTTCGTTATTTGCAAAACGAAACCGACCCGATCTACACCGCATCCAGCTGGTACACTACGGTTAACAATTCAACCAACTGGAACACCGCATACGCCTACTCTCAGGTTGGGCACCTTCCATTGACCGGAGGAACTTTATCAGGCGCAATCTCCTGGAATGATGGCAAGCCGCTTTTGGCCGTCTCCGTTTCAGACGGAACCTATCTGGGCTCAAACACCCGCGATAACCTCACGCTTGCCTCTATTAATACCCCCCGCTACAGGAACCAGTCGGGGAACTACTTTAACATTTATCATGCGGGTAACTTCATCGATAATTCGGGAAATTGGAACACCGCCTACAGTTGGGGGAACCATGCAAGTGCGGGGTACTTGCTTTCAAGCAGCTACACCGCCGCTGATGTGCTTGCAAAAATAAAAACAGTTGACGGGGTTGGTAGTGGATTGGATGCGGATTTGCTGGATGGGCAACATTTATCGAACATTTGGCGCAAAGATGAGGCTGGTTCAACCTCCTACAACTGGTCAGCAAACACAATGAATGCGCTTAGTTATCAGGTGAACGGCACAACAGTAATTGATGCAAGCAGGAATGTGACAGGGGTTTATGGGACGTTTAGCAATATAATTACTGCACTGAAATTTAAAAGCTACGACACAACGCACACGGCTGGCACCCCTTTTGGAGCAATTCCCGGTGGCGGTGGAGATATTGCGACGGTAACAGTTTTAAGAAACAATGGGTATTCTGGATCATTTTTAAAATTCGACAAGGCAAATGTTGCAAATAACAATTCAAAAGCTTGGATCGGTGCAGTGTACAATTCTTCATTCAGTAGTGATTTGTATTTTTACAGCGCAAGAAAGGGAAATGTTGCGTACGGCGATAACAGTGCGGCATTAAATTTAAAATTATCGCAAGATTTAATTTCATTTTATTCATCAACAGGCAGCAACTCACCTACTTTGCTAGCAAACTTAAATGGGTCTGGTTTGGATCTGAGATCAGGTTCCTATCAGGTCAACGGCACAACAGTAATAGATGCAAGCAGGAATGTGACAGGGGCCACAGGAACATTTAGTGGGAGTTTGACAGTTCAAAACGGCAATCCGGTTCGTTCAGAAAACTCGAACGGTTACTACGCTCAATGTTTCGAACACGGTTCAGCGAACTATGCAGCTTTAAGGTTTTATTCTCCAATACCAACGCCCCAGCCTTTCTACTTTCAACAGTACTGGAATGGGGGAGGTAGAGATGTGATTTACGTAGATATCACAGGAAGTGTAACCTTTTCAGGCAACATCCTGGCCACAGGTGATGTAAACACCAGTGGATTGTTCAAAAAGGACGGGAACACAATCTACACGAGCCTGCTGACCTATGGTTCTACGGG
>ENA-ORCU01000419-ORCU01000419.1-marine-metagenome-genome-assembly--contig:-NODE-419-length-16237-cov-2.638985_pt1 | contig 16237 bp, 11 predicted proteins | sample MGYA00248631_ERZ508512 | MGnify/ENA primary metagenome ERZ508512 (study PRJEB26183, sample SAMN06268844) | marine metagenome | isolation source: Tt an P1 anaerobic enrichment on pine from sediment taken...
TGGTTGAGGAGCGGGAGTACCGGCAAAGGCAGTTGCTTGACCGCGATGCGATCAGTCGCGAAAGCTACGACCAGGTAGCAACAGAACTGGAGACGCTGCAAGCCGACATCATGCTGGTGGAAGCACGGATTGCCGAAACTGAATTGCGGGCTCCTTTCGATGGCACTGTCGGCTTGCGCATGATCAGCGAAGGGGCATTTGCATCTACCCAGACAAAAATTGTTCGTTTGGTCAAGATCAGCCCATTGAAAATTGAGTTCTCCATCCCTGAGCGCTATGCCGGCGAAGTGGCTCCCGGGTTCCCCATCAGCTTTCAGGTTGATGGCTTTCAACAAAGCTTTGATGCTAAAGTCTATGCGATTGAACCCAAAGTGGACATCAATACGCGGACCATTGTGGCGCGGGCGCTTTATCCCAACACCAACGAAGAGCTCAAGCCCGGACGTTTTGCCAGCGTAAGGGCACGACTGTCGCAGATTGAAAATACGGTCTCCATTCCAACGCAGGCGCTGATTCCTGAAATGGAAGGTGAAAAGGTTTTTATCCTGAAAAACGGCCGTGCCAAACAAGTTCGGGTGGAAACCGGACTGCGGACCGAATCGCATATCCAAATCCGGTCGGGCCTGAATTTTGGGGATACCCTGCTGACCACGGCAACTCTACAGTTACGCGACGATCTTCCCGTTCAGTTGGATACCCTGGTGACCAATCAACACATCGTAAACCAGTAACATGAGTCTTTCATCCATCAGCATCAAGCGGCCCGTATTGGCGACTGTGTTTTCACTGGTCATCCTTCTTTTTGGGGCCATCGGAATGACCTTTCTCGGAATCCGTGAGTTTCCCAGTGTCGATCCGCCCATTATTTCAGTCAGAACGTCCTATCCGGGAGCAAATTCAGATGTGATTGAAACCCAGATCACCGAACCGCTGGAACAATCTATCAACGGCATCCCGGGCATTCGAACCTTAACCAGTAGCAGCAGCCAGGGGAGCAGCCGGATTTCTGTTGAATTTGAGTTGTCGGTTGATCTGGAAACAGCAGCCAACGACGTTCGTGATAAAGTATCGCAAGCACAGCGTTATCTTCCGCGCGATTGCGATCCGCCAACGGTCTCCAAGGCCGATGCCGATGCCAGTCCTATTTTAATGGTTGCCGTGAAAAGCCCGAAACGCTCATTGCTCGAGCTGTCGGAAATTGCCGAACTGACTTTCAAAGAACAATTGCAGACCATTTCAGGGGTGAGTTCCGTCGGAATCTGGGGCGAGAAGCGATTTGCCATGCGCATATGGCTTGATCCGGCCAAGCTGGCCGGTTACCAAATGACCCCGCTTGATGTTCGCAATGCCATTTTGCGTGAAAATGTGGAGCTTCCGGCCGGGAGTATTGAAGGAAATACCACCGAACTCACCATTCGAACCCTTGGCTTGATGACGACTCCGGAGGAGTTTAATAGCTTGATTTTGAAGCAATCGGGAGATCAGTTGATTCGTGTGCGCGATATTGGCCGCGCTGAATTGGGGCCGGAGGATCTGCGCGGAATTATGAAAATGAATGGAATTCCGATGGTAGCTACCGTCATTGTTCCCCAGCCTGGTGCCAACCACATCGAAATTGTGGACGCCGTTTATCAGCGATTGGAATTTATGAAGAAAGACTTGCCCGACGATGTGGTGATCGACATTGGCTTTGACAATACGCAATACATTCGCTCATCGATTGACGAAGTGAAAACAACGATCTACCTGGCATTCTTTCTTGTCGTGATTATTATTTTTACATTCCTGCGCGATTGGCGGACCACCATCATTCCGATTCTGGTCATTCCTGTTTCACTGGTCGGTTCATTTTTTATCATGTACCTGGCTGGCTTTTCCATCAATGTGCTCACACTGCTGGCCATCGTTCTTTCCATCGGGCTGGTGGTTGATGATGCCATCGTCATGATGGAAAACATTTATGTGAAGATTGAAAAGGGCATGAGTCCGCGGCAAGCAGGGCTGGAGGGAGCCAACGAAATTTTCTTTGCCATTATTGCCACCACCATCACCTTGGTGGCGGTATTCTTTCCCATTGTGTTTTTGGAGGGAATGACCGGAAGACTTTTCCGCGAATTCAGTATTGTCATTGCCGGCGCGGTGTCTATCTCATCGTTTGTCGCGCTGACCTTTACGCCCATGCTTTCGACCAAGTTGCTGAAAACCCGTCATAAAAGGAGCAAAGCCTATAACTACACCGAAAAATTCTTTGTGGCGCTAAACGGCGCTTATCAGCGGTCGCTTGAAAAGTTTATTAGTCGAAAATGGATTTCCGCAGGAATCCTGCTCTTGTCTGTCATCCTGATTTTTGTTTTTTGGAAAGTGATTCCTGCCGAGATGGCGCCCCTGGAAGACCGTTCACAAATGAATGTGAATGTTACCTCGCCCGAAGGCGCCACCTACGAGTTTAACTACGACTATGTGGAAGAAGTTGCTCAACTGGTTGAAGACCTCATCCCTGAACGCGAAAAAGTAACCACTTTGGTTCGTGGTAGCTGGGCTTTTGTGCGGGTGGTGCTTAGCCATCCATCACAACGGGAGCGTTCGCAGCAGGAGATTGCCAGCGAACTTACCGGCGAGCTGCGGAAGATGACCAAGGCACGGGCCAATGTCATTCAGCAATCGACCTTTGGAGGCAGGCGTGCCGGGCAGCCTATTCAATACGTGCTGCAGGCGCCAACCATCGACAAGTTGCGGGAGATTTTGCCGGCGTTTATGGCTGAGGTGTACGACAATCCGACCTTTGTGATGGCCGATGTCAACCTGAAGTTTACCAAACCTGAGCTGCAAATTTCGATTAACCGCGACAAAGCTAACCTGTTGGGTGTTTCCACCCAAAATATTGGGCAGACCCTGCAACTCGCGCTTAGCGGACAGCGTTTTGGCTATTTCATAATGAATGGAAAGCAATACGAGATTCTGGGCGAACTCGACCGCCAGGACCGGAACAAGCCGCTGGATCTGAAATCGTTGTATGTTCGGAACGACAAAGGCCATATGATTCAGCTTGATAACTTTGTCACGCTGATTGAAGCAACCGCTCCGCCTCAACTTTACCGCTACAACCGCTTTGTATCGGCTACCATTTCGTCTGGTTTGGCCGACGGAAAGACCATTAGCCAGGGCATTGAAGAAATGGACAACATCGCCGACCGGGTACTCGACGATACCTTTCGCACCGCACTTGACGGCGACTCAAAAGATTTCATGGAAAGTTCTTCGAGCTTGATGTTTGCTTTTTTGCTGGCCATCGTCTTAATTTTCCTTGTTCTTTCAGCCCAGTTCGAAAGTTTCAAAGACCCGATCATTGTGATGATGACCGTTCCTTTGGCACTCACAGGCGCCCTGTTTTTTATGTGGTACTTTAATATCACCATGAACATCTTTAGCCAGATTGGAATTATCATGCTCATTGGTCTGGTTTCGAAAAACGGGATCCTGATTGTAGAGTTTGCCAACAAACGTAAGGAAGCCGGGATGAATAAGCTGGAGGCCATTAAGTTTGCTTCGGCGGCACGTTTTCGCCCAATTCTGATGACCAGCTTATCCACCATCCTGGGAATTTTACCGCTGGCTCTTGGGTTTGGTGAAGGGGCTCAAAGTCGCGTAGCCATGGGGGTGGCTGTTGTTGGCGGATTGACCATAGCTACCATACTGACCTTGTTTGTGGTACCCGGTGTCTATCTTTTAATTTCAAGTGAATCAAAAAATATTGAAGATGAAGCGAGCAGCCTCAAAACGAATTAACACCCGGATGATCAAAGCTATTTTGCCTGTTTTTCTGTTTTTATTGCTTTCAGGAATGCTTCATGCACAGGAAGTTTACGACCTGAGCCGATGTGTGATGACAGGTTTGGAGCAAAACTTTGCAATTAAGGTAGTTCGTAATCAGGAAGAAATTTCGTCCAATAATCTTTCGCGTGGCAATGCCGGGTTTTTGCCTACAGTAACCACGACCAACAGGTTTGGCGGCAATGTTACGTCGACAACACAAAACATGAACAATGACACACAAAATACGTCGTCAGGCATTCATAACACGACCGGATCGGCCGCGGTGAATGTTGAGATGACCCTGTTCCGGGGATTCAATGTGCAAACCACCTGGCAAAAGCTCAGCGAACTGAACCAGGTGGGTGAGATTAACACCCAGATGGCCATGGAAAACCTGGTTGCCCAGATTGTTGCCGAATACTATTATTACATCCAGCAGCTCAACTTTTTCAACAATATGGAGTATGCCGTTTCACTCTCAAAGGAACGTGCCCGGATCGATGAGGAACGTTACCTGCTGGGGGCTTCCTCTAAGTTGGAATTGCTGCAGTCAATCGTTTATCTAAATGAAGACAGTTCACGGCTTGCCCGTCAAAATGAGCAGATTCTGGAATCGGAAGTGCGGCTGAAAAAGCTGATGGCATTGGAAAATCTCGAAACACCTATCGAGCTGAAGGATACTTCAATTGTTGTTAATCCCGATTTGAGTTACGAAGCGCTGTATTCATCAACCCTGGATTTGAATACAAGCCTGCAAATTGCGCGTAAAAATCGCCTGATTTCGGAACTTGATCACAAGATCATTGCTTCGCGATCGTACCCTTACCTGAACCTTACTTCGGGATACAACTACGCCTACCGGGGATACGGAAGTGGCACTATCAGCGATTATGGCGCATTGGCAATCAACAACCAGCAAAGCCGTACTTTTAATTACGGGATCGTTTTGGGCATGGATATTTTTGATGGCAACAATCGTCGGCGCGAAAAATCAAATGCCCTGATTGAAATTGAAAACAGCAATTACCGGCTGAAAGAGGTGGAGCAGGATATTAAAGCCGAGTTGCTGACCGTTTATTATGCCTACGAAAACAATCTGCGCCTGGTGAAAATGGAAGAGCAAAACCTGGAAGTGGCACGTGAAAACCTCGAGATTGCGCTCGAACGCTACCGGCTAGGCGCATTATCGGGTTTGGAGCTGCGCGAAGTACAAAAAAGTTTGCTCGACGCCGAAGAACGACTCATCTCTGTCAAGTTTCAAACCAAACTCGCTGAGATTTCATTGCTTCAAATTTCTGGTAAGATCATGGAGTACGTGTAGCGAAACCGTCGGCGTATTGTTTCTTTGTTTTTCAATTCAGACTTTTTCAACACGAATTATTCTCATCAAGGTGATGTTTTGTTTTAGATTTATGTGTTTATAATCAGCTTATTTTTCGCGTGTTACTATTTTTATAGTAAAAATTCTATAAAAATAGTTTGATTTCGATTTTGTATTACTATATTTATAGTAGTTAAAAAATTAAAAAGTAAGCTGATGAATTTGATGCAACTGACAAAAGCCGAAGAACAAGTGATGCATTTTGTATGGAAACTGAATGAAACAGTTGTAAAAGATGTGGTAGAACAGTTTGAAGAGCCCAAGCCGGCTTACACCACGGTAGCCACCGTGCTTTCGGTGTTGGAAAAAAAAGGTTTTGTCAATCGGAAGAAGATCGGTAATACGAATCTGTTTTCGCCTGCGGTAAGTAAAAAGGAATACACCAGGTTTCAATTTACCTCGTTGCTGAAAAACTACTTTAATGGATCATTTCCCAAGATGGCTACTTTTTTTGCCCGGGAAAATAACCTCAGTATCGACGAGTTGGAGGAGATGCTGAAGATGACGGAAAGCGAACTCAACAAACCGGCAGACAATCAATAAGCCATGGAAACACTGTTTAACTTTTTAATGCATACTTCGCTGGGAATCATTCTTTTCTACGCGGTCTACTGGATCTTTCTGCGCAAGGAAACGTTTTATCCGGTCAACCGGTGGTATCTTTTATGCTCTTTGCTTTTGGCGGTGTGTTTGTCGCTTTTCCCGCTTCGGTATGCGGTCGTGGTTGAGTCTCCGGGCGACACTGGCATGTTTCAGGTTTTGGCTGACTCATTCAAGAATATTCAGGGTGATCCCGAAATTTCCGTTGCTTCCAGGCCCGTTGTCTGGATGCAGATTGTATTGATTGCCTATCTAACGGGAGCAATTTTGTTTTTCATCCGGTTGCTCATTCAAACGCTTACACTGGTCGTTCTGGTTTTCCGGAACGGTGTTCAATTGAGTGAAGGACATCGGCTAGTCGAGAACGACAAATACGGACTGCCGTTTTCTTTTCTTCACCTTGTTTTTATCAATCCGAAATTTCACAAACAGGCCGACCTGCCGGAAATTCTGGCTCACGAACAGGTGCACATTCGTGAGAATCACTGGTTCGACCTGCTTTTTATAGAACTGTTAACAGTCATCTTTTGGTTCAACCCGTTCATTTGGTTCTTTGAACGGTCGATTAAACAAAACCATGAGTACCTCGCCGATCGGGGTGTGCTTAAGCAAGGACACAGTGTGGGCCGGTACCAGGCAATTCTTTTAAACCAGTTGATGGGGATGCAGATAATTGGCTTAACGAATAATTTGAACTTCTCCCTTAACACAAACCGATTAAAAATGATGACAAAACAAAAAACACCTAAAATTAGGAAGTACAAATTGATGTGGGCTTTGCCCATTGTGGCCTTACTGTTGTTTGCTTTTGCCAAACCGGATTATCGGGTGAAGGAACAGTTGCCAGTCAAAGAAATGAAAATGTATGGCTTTGACTCCATGAAATTTGATCAGAGTAAAACGATTTCGGGAATTGTGGTCGATGAACAGGGAAACCCACTTCCCGGCACATCAATTGTGATTAAAGGAACGACCACCGGAACAGTGGCTGATCAGGAAGGTAAGTTTAGGCTGGAAGTTCCGGAGGGCGTTGAGTTCGCGCTGGTCGCTTCGTTTGTGGGCTATCAAACCAAAGTAAACGAGGTGAATATCGATCAACAAGATCAAACCACAACCTACAAATTTGTGATGGAGAAAGCCTTGCTCGGTATTGATCTAAGCCAGGAGCTCGCGCCACCTCCACCACCTCCACCAGCACCTTCAGACAGCGGCGATGAATTGGGAGAAGTCTTTGTTATCGTTGAGGAATTGCCGCATTACCCCAGCGGTCAGTACGGATTAAAGCAGTACGTCGACGGAAAACAGCAAGAGCTGAAGCAGAAGTCTTTTTTCGAAGGCAAGAAGCTGGAAGGGAAAGCGACTATTGGTTTTACGGTCAGTGCTGAAGGCAAAGTAACGAATGTACAGGTATTGCAAAAATCGACGGAAGCTGCAGCCCGGGCGGGAGCATCAATAATTGCAGGCATGGAAGACTGGTCGCCCGGCAAACAGCGTGGGAAAGCAGTTCCGGTAAATTATGCCATCGAGCTTCAATTTTGACGGAAATAATACAATAGGAAGAATAAAGGGTGCTTATTCAGCATCCTTTTTTGATTAAAATTTGCGCCAGTTTTAATCCCGATGAATCGATCTGCGGTCGATTTTCCCATTGGGCGTGCGCGGAATTTGCTTTACAAACCTAATCTCGCGGGGGCGTTCAAACTTATCGAGATGGTTTTGAACAACAGCCTCCATCTGCTTGGTTTTTTCAGGTGTTTGACTGCCTTCAACAATCAAAATCAATTGCTGCCCGAGTGTTTCGTGTGGGAGCCACGATATCATAAACGGCTGTTTGATATGAAGTTCGAGCTTTTTCTCCAACTGTTCGGGCGAGAATTTGATTCCTCCGGAAATAACGACGTTGTCGGCGCGCCCCAGGATTTGAAAAGTCTTATGATCCCGAAGTTCGGCCAAGTCGTTGGTTTGAAGCGGTTTTTCCAAACCTGGCATTTTGATCTGCAGGCAGCCTGCTTTCGAAAGTTCCACTTCAATGTCGTCCAGGCAATGGTAAAAGTCACTGGCATCGGTTCCATTTAGTTTTCGCAGCGCAATGTGGGTGGCCGTCTCCGTCATCGCATAACTTGAATAGCAGGCGGTTTGACAGCCTTGCAGCTTCTCTTCCAACAATGCTGGTATTGCGGAGCCCCCAATCAGTAGAAATTCCAAGCGACCGAAGGGAGTCCTGGTACAGTCGGGATTCCAATCCGCCGGTGGGGGGACAAATTCCAATAGTTTTGCGACTTGGTTGGGTACCATTGCAGCGAATTTGAACGGCTCCTGCGTTGGAAAGGAAAAATTGGTAGCGGGATCGACCACATGCAGATCCAGCTTCCCGATCAGCGCCCGGACGATCATCAATTTTCCTGCGATATATTTTGAAGGGAGGCAATGCAGCACACGATCATTTTCCTTTAAAGCGAAAAACTGAATGGTTCGCCGGGCGCTGGCTGCCACAAAATCCTTGTTCATGCGAATGGTTTTCGGCGTTCCGGTACTTCCGGACGTTTGCACCTCAATAAAATCCCGATCGTTATACCATTCGACCAAAAAATCGAGCCACGACTTTTCCCATCCGCTTGTGCCGGAAGTTTGCTGCAGCAATGTTTCGATTCGAACTTGCCGGCCGCTTAGGCTAATATGTGTCGGATGAAGTTCCAAATTTTAAATTTAGTCTTTGAGCTTACGATTGATCAAGTTTCCCAGAGTAACGAAGTGCTTTTCGGGATTGAACCACAGTTTTTCTCCACGGATTTCCAAAGGAGAATCGAAGTTGTTGGTAAAAAGCTGGCCGGTTCCCAGCCCTTGGTGCACCGTAACGCTTTTGGTAAATGTCCATTGCGCAATGGCATTGAGCCCAATGTTTGACTCCAGGTAGGAGGTGATCCACCAGCCAACTTTTCGACGGTTTGCCAATTCAATCCATTCATCACAGCCCGAAAAACCCCCGTGTAAGCTGGGTTTTAAGACTAAAAACTGGGGCTGAATTCTGTCCAATAGTTGCTCTTTTTCATTTCTATTGTTGATTCCAATCAGCTCTTCGTCCAACGCAATTGGTAGCGGTGTTTGGCGGCACAGTTCAGCCATTTTAGCCGATTGGCCGGCCGCGATGGGCTGTTCAATGGTATGAATGTCCAGTTCAGCCAGTCGGTTCAGCTTTTCCATCGCTTCTCCGGCGTGAAATGCTCCGTTGGCATCAACCCGAAGAGTGATTTCATGGGCGGCATATTTATCGCGAATCGCCTGCAAAATTTCCAACTCTTTTTCAAAATTGATGGCCCCGATTTTCAATTTGAGGCAGCGGTAGCCAGCTTCCAGCTTTTCATCAATTTGGCGTTTCATGAAGTCGGGATCTCCCATCCAAATCAGCCCGTTAATCGGAATCCCGCTTTTGCCCTCCGTAAAGGCAGATGGAAACAAATGCTGCCTCCCGCCGTTTTGAAGGTCGCGCCAGGCAGTTTCCAGGCCAAACCGAACCGAGGGAGTATCTGTTAGTCTCGACGAATCATCGACAAACGATTTTGGGTTGGCACAAATTCCGGTCAGCAGCTGTTCCACTTGCTCCGGAGTCTCAGCGCTGAGTCCGGGAAGTGGGGCGCATTCGCCAATACCGGTCTGCTCATTTTCGGTCAAAAATAGTAGCCAAATCGGGCGGCTGTTGTAAATGCCACGCGATGTTCCGGCGGGCCGCTTGAAGTGAAGCTCGTATCTTTGAAAACGGGCTTTCATGAGATGGCTAAAATTAGTCCCAAACAGAATAGCAAGGTAAAGGCCAGGGTTGAAAGCGATAAGCGTTTCAGGAATGGATCCAGCGACCGGGCATCTTTCGTTTGGTGAATTTTTCTCAGGTCAGCCAGAAAAAGCGGAAGCGTGAGTATGAACAGCCATTGCCAGCCCGACTCCTGTTGGTGCAAGGTGAAAAGTATGGTAGCAATCCAGCCCCAAAGAATCATGGCCGTATGATAAATACGGCTGTTGCGCGCTCCCATTCTTACCGGCAGGGTGATTTTTCCCGACTGCTGGTCATTTTCAATGTCGCGCATGTTGTTCAGGTTCAGCACACCGGTACTGAAAAAGCCCATGCTGATGGCTGGCAGGATAACCGCAGTTTCCCAGTAGTTGGCATTCAAATAGAAGACACCAACGACGGGGAGTAATCCAAAAAAAAGGAAAACAGCCAAATCACCGAGGCCAACATAGCCGTAGGATTTTTTGCCGGCCGTATAAAAGAAAGCTGCGAGCAGCGCGAGAATTCCGAGTGCGACAAATGCAAAAAAGGCGGAGCGCGAAAAGTGCCAGGTTCCGGCATACACCAGCCAAATTCCGAAAACAAAGCTCAAACCACCAACGATGCCCATGCCCTTTTTCATCTCTGAGTGGGTGATCTCGCCACTTTGCAGGGTGCGTGTCGGGCCCAGCCTGAATTCATTGTCAGTGCCTCTTTGACTGTCGCCATAGTCGTTGGCGAAATTGGAAAATACCTGAATCAGGGTTGCCGTGATGATGGCCAAAACACTCACCAGCGGGTCAATCGCCCCGTAAAACCAGGCCAGCCCGCATCCCATTATTATGCCCGATAAGGCCAGTGGCAGGGTACGTGGGCGGGCTGCTTTAATCCAACTCTTTGTTGTTGCCATATGTTTTTCGATACTTGATTCTCGATCGTTAGATGCTTGATGTTTGTTGAACGGGTTTATGGGAATTTCGGAAATTTCTTAAAATCCGGCTTCCGTTTTTCAAGGAAAGCGTGTTTCCCTTCCTGTGCCTCTTCGGTTAAATAATAAAGCAGGGTGGCATTTCCGGCAAATTCCTGAATTCCGATTTGCCCGTCCAGTTCAGCGTTTAATCCCAATTTGAGCATGCGCAGGGCCAAGGGGCTGTGCTCCTGCATTTTTTGCGCCCAGGCAACCGTTTCGTCTTCCAGTTGGTCAAATGGGACCACTTTGTTGACCAAGCCCATTTCCAAAGCTTCGGCAGCCGAATATTGCCGGCACATAAACCAGATTTCGCGGGCTTTCTTTTGTCCGACAATGCTGGCCAGATAGGATGAGCCCAGACCGGCATCGAAGCTACCCACCTTGGGGCCGGTTTGCCCGAAGATGGCATTCTCGCTGGCGATACTGATGTCGCAGACCACATGTAACACGTGCCCGCCGCCAATCGCAAATCCATTGACCATGGCAATCACCGGCTTGGGCATGCTGCGAATTTGCTTTTGCACTTCCAGAATGTTGAGACGGGGAATGCCGTCTTTGTCGATGTAGCCGCCTTTGCCTTTCACGGTTTGGTCTCCACCGGCACAAAAAGCTTTATCACCGGCGCCTGTCAGCACCACCACATTGATATCCTGGTGCTCGCGGCAAATGCGCAGGGCGTCGCTCATTTCGTTCACTGTGGTTGGCCGAAACGCGTTGCGGTAGCGTTCGCGGTTGATCGTGATTTTTCCAATTCCGTTGAAATAGTCGAAGAAAATATCTTCGTATTCTTTAATGGTTTCCCAGTTTCGTGTTGTGTTCATCGTATCCTATTTTTTTGTTTGACTTTACCTGTTTAAACAACTCCCGAAACACCTTCGTGTTCACCTCGGCGTTGGTAAAAACTTCCAATATTGCCGCTTGCTGTTGTTTGGGTGAATAAAAATCAGCTAAGGCTGATCCCAGTTCCTGTTCATTTTCAGCCTTGAAATAATCCAGTTCAAAAGCCCGGGCCAGCACTTCGGCTTTAAATTTATTTTCGGTGAAAAAATGCTCGTGAAAAGCGGGTGATTCGCTGGGCCCTTTGATGAGACTAAAAATATTGCCGCCCCGGTTGTTAATCACAATCACACGCAGGTTGCTGCCGATGTATTTGTTCCACAGGGCATTGGAATCGTAAAAAAACGACAGGTCGCCCAGGATGATGGTGTTGAGCTTTTCTGATTCCGACGCAAAACCTACGGTTGTTGACAGGCAGCCATCAATGCCTGCGGTACCCCGGTTTCCGAAATAGTGCACGTCTTTTACCGCATCGCAAATCAGTGCGTACCTGACCGGTGAGCTATTTCCCAGGTGAACTACCGAATTTTGTGGCAGTGCTTTCCGGATGGAATCAAAAACCGTCAAGTCTGAAAATTCTGTCTGCGCAATAAATTGATCACGCTGCTGGTTCACTTGTTGTTCTTTGTCTTTCCAGCGTTTGATGAAGTTTTTTTCTTTTGTTTCGAGTCTGGGTGTCAGTTGCTCGAAAAAGTCGCCTGCTTCCTGAGTGATTACTTTGGTCAGCGACTGGTAAGTGTCGAAATGTTCGCCCGATAAACCCAGGTGCCAGTGATGAGCAGGTTTGTTGTTCCGCAGAAATTGTTTCAATGATTTCGACACAAACTGTGCTCCAAAACTGATCAGCAGGTCAGGTTGAAAGTCCTCCAGCCGATCTTCCAACAAGGCAGCCATCAGCGTATCGATGCTGCTGCAAAAGCGGGAATCGCTTAAGTTGGCCAGGTGTTCTTTTAAAATTACGGCCCCTGTTTGTTCTGCGAGTTCACTCAGTTGGTTTTCCAGGCCCGGGTTGGGGATTTGCTGACCAGCCAGGATCAATACTTTTTTCGATTCATTAAAGGTCGAAGCCAGTTGCTTCAATTGTGATTTATCCAAAGTATTTTTAATAGGCGGAGCGTCAATTACTTTCGTGTTTGGGAGCTTTTCGTCCAGCAAGTCATGCAGGGGTTCCTCCAGCGGAATGTTGATGTGTACCGGCACCGGCGTTTCGGAAACGGCCAGGTTCAGACAGGCATTGATTTCGCGGGCAGCAAACCACAGTTCATTTTCTGATTCGCCTAATGGGAGGCTGATTTCTTTTTTGATGAAATTCTGGTAAATATACTCTTGCCGGATACACTGACTTTCGGCTTGGTCAATCCAGTAGTTGGGGCGATCGGCCGTGAGCACAATCAGTGGAATTTTTAAGTAGAAAGCTTCAGCAATCGCCGGGGTATAGTTTAGTGCAGCGGTTCCCGAGCTGCAAACGATGGCGACTGGTCTTTGTTTGGCTTGGGCTAAGCCCAGCGCAAAGTAGGCTGCGCTGCGTTCATCAACAATGCTCCGGCAGTTGAACAAACCGCTGCCGGCAAAGGTGTGGGTGAGCGGGCCGTTGCGCGATCCGGGAGAAATGATTATGTCATCAATTCCTTTGGCCAGTAAAATGGCTGCGAGTTGCTGGATGTGTTTTTTTGTTGAAATCATGTCGTTTGAACGGCTTCAATGGCTGATAATAAGGTGCCTGCTTTTTTGTTGGTTTCTTCCCATTCTTCTTCCGGCACTGAGCGGGCGGTAATGCCACCCCCGGAATAAAGAATGTATTGGTCGGGCATGATTTCCATGCAGCGTAAATTTACAAATAAACTTAAGGAATCATTCATTCGCCAAGGGCCTAAATATCCGGTATAATATCGGCGATCGTGCTTTTCGATTTTAGTGATGAATTTGGCAGCCTTCGACTTTGGATACCCACAAACCGCCGGTGTCGGATGTAATTCAGCCAAAAAATCTCCCAGCTTGTGCACCAGTTTTTTTGTCGAGAAGCGGAAGCTGGTCATCAGGTGGGCTACCTTGCCACTTTCAAGCGTTTCGGGACCTTGTGTGGTGTAGGGGTGAATGTTGAAACGGTAAAAGACATCGAGCAGGTAGCGCGATACAAATGCTTGTTCCTCAATTTCCTTGGTGTGCCAGCTGTAATCCGAGTCGGTTCGGCGTGTTTGGGTGCCGGCCAGCGATACGGTTTCGAGCGTTTTACCTTCTGATTTGAGTAAAACTTCGGGAGTTGCCCCCATCCATAAACCTGCTTTGGGCAGATTAACCAGGTACACAAAAGCGTTGGGTGTTTGCCGCAAGAGTTGCAGGTAGAGCTTACCGATGGATTCTGATTTTCGGACATAGGGCACCAAGCGGGAAACGATGACTTTTGCGAGCTTGGTGGATTTAATCCCGGCAATGGTGTGCTCAATGTCTTTTAAAAAAGCTTCTTTTGTAATGATCAAGTGCGGTTTCTGTGTTGCGGCTTCATTTTGGTTTTTTTCGATCTGGTTCAGGTCAATGCGAAGGATTTCGTCTATTCCTTTCTTGATGATTCCCGGCTTGAGCAGCACAAGCGGGGTGTTGACACTAATCTGGTAAGGCGCAAAAACAAAGCCTTCCTGTCCGTTGAGTTTATTAAATTGAGCAGGGTAAATCAGGTCTTTTTTGTCGGTCAGCAATATTTCGGGTGTTTGGCTGCCGGGCATGGACCACACCGCAAACGAACAATTTTTTTCGATCAGCTTGTCGAGAAATAAGGCAAGGTTTTCAGTCTCTGTCATTCCGTTTCACAATCATATTGGTCACCCGAATCGTCGAGATCAGGCGTCCTTCTTCATTTCTAACATCAACATTCCAAATGTGTGTCTGGTTTCCGGGGTGCAGAATTTTTGCGATGGCCAGGGCTTTTCCATTTTTCAGCACGCCGACATGACTGCCGTTGACCTGAATTCCCAGAACATCGAATTGTTTCAGGTCAACCATCAGCATGCTTCCCAGTCCGGCCAGACTTTCGGCCAGTGCCAGATTTGAACCGCCATGTAAAATTCCATCGGGGCGGCAGTTTTTTTCCGACAGCTCCATGCTCCCTTCAACCGTTCCTTCGCCAATTTTTGTTATTTCGATTCCGAGGCTTCCAATCAATCCGGCTTTTGTGGCCTGTTTAATTATTTCAAGTGGTGTATCGACACTCAGTGCACTTAAATCCATAGTTGGTGATTCAAAAAGTAGACCTCAAAAATACGGTTTCCTTTTGAATAATGACAGGGCATTTCCCATTAAGACCATGACCAATTTGAGAACTATCTTTTTTACTTTTTTCGTCAACGATAAAAAGTGAGGCGGAGGAGAAAGGAGATTCTCCCTAAGTGCGATATGTAGCTAGCGATAAACTTTCCGCAGCCGAAGTCCGCTAATAGTCAAATCTTCAGGTGGACTATCATTTCCGTTGGTCAAATAAAACAACTTCGACTCGTGCTTCTGAAGGGTTATGGTGATTTGGCTAAGATTTCCCAATGCCGTGCTTTCTCCCAACTTCCATTCGTAAACCCAGTTGTTGTTTTCCTCGTTAATTTCAGAAAAGACAAAAGTCTCGGTCACTGTTTGCTCCGTGTCGTTCAAAATAAGCAATCCCCAGGCACGGGGCGACCGGTATCGCCGAAGTACCACCTTGCACAGGTTATCTTCGCCCCATAGCGGCAGGGTTGCACTTTGAGGGCGTTCCTGAGGCATCAGCAACCGCCAGGTATTCAGTTGTTCTTCTGTCAGGGTCGAAAACCGGTCCGAAGTACTTACCACCCCCCCCATGATGCCAATCCAGTAGGCCAGGCTTGTTTTTTCCGTTGGGTTCAGCTGGCAGTTTTCGTCGCGCAACGAAATTACATCCAAGTCGTTTTGCCAAAACACATTGTTGAAATATTGGGTGTTGTAGCTTTCCTGCAGCATGTTGCCAACACCTTGTTCGGTCCACTGGCAGTTGATGCTGTTGGCTACGCGCATGGCATCAACATAGCCAATCATATGGGCATAGGGCGCAGTTCCGGTGATCCAAAAACTTCCGGCGCCAATTTCCTCACGAATAATGTTGAGCACTTCGGTGAAAATTTGAACAGATGTTTTCGTCTTGTCATATCGGTCAATTCCAACGGTGGGTTTTAAGCCCCAGTCCATAAAATCGGTTTTATAGAAGGTAAAGCCCATTTTTCGGTAGGCCCGAAACACTTTTTGAATATAACGCTGAACTTCAGGGTGGCTGCCATCGAGGGCGTAGTGTTTCCCCTCCGGAAATTCCCATTCTAAAATGGGCTTGCCATCTAAGTCTTTGATCAGCCAGTCTTTATGTCTTTTGAAAATCTTACTTTCCTCACTAACCATGAAGGGGGCCAGCCATACTCCTGCGCGGTACTGGCGCTGGAAGATGTCGCGTGCAGCAGGCTCCAGTCCTCTGGGCCAGTTGTCGGTGTAGTCCAGCCAGTCGCCATGAACGCAATAACCATCACTGATCAGGATGGTGTCCAGCATAAGTGGCGGGTCGATAGTGTCCAGCGAAGTCAATAGCTTCGTCAGCTTATCATGACTGAAATCGTGTTCAAATTCATTAAACGAATCCCAGTGGTAGCTGGTCTTTGTATCTTTTCTGGCGCCCATCTGCTCCGAAATATTCCACGCCAGATGCTGAAGTGTTTCGTAGGGTTTGTTTCCAAAAAAGATGTAAATATCCGGAAGTTTGATGAAGTCGTCCTTCAGCGGGATGTTTTCAGTTACAAAGCCGGTTTCGAACAAAATCTGCTCAACATCGGGATATCGGTCGGATAATCCTCTGCGGTGTGGCCGGTTGTATAGTGTGCTTTTCTGAACAAAG
>ENA-ORCU01000420-ORCU01000420.1-marine-metagenome-genome-assembly--contig:-NODE-420-length-16221-cov-3.043917_pt1 | contig 16221 bp, 12 predicted proteins | sample MGYA00248631_ERZ508512 | MGnify/ENA primary metagenome ERZ508512 (study PRJEB26183, sample SAMN06268844) | marine metagenome | isolation source: Tt an P1 anaerobic enrichment on pine from sediment taken...
CGGTATTGTTCTCGCCGGCGGCCGGAAGCAGGACCCGGAGGCTGCGCGTGGTCTGGTAAAACTTGTCGGCAACCGGCTGTTTCCATCGATTGTTCGCGCCACAGCCCTTTCTCTGCTGGGAAATTATCCGTCTGAACAGTCGGCTGCGGCATTTGGGGCCGCGCTGAATGACGAAGCGGCCCTTGTGCGAATGGCTGCTGCACGGTACCTTCCGGAACAGGAGCCATCCGAGCGAGTCCGAGCTCTGGAACCCCTGCTGTACGATCCGGCCAAAGCCGTTCGGATCGAAGCCGTTCAGGCACTGGGGAGTGTTCCCCGGGAACGACTGAGAGCCGATGTCCGGTCCAGATACGAGAGCGTTCTGGCCGAGTATCGGGAGGCCATGTATTACACAGCCGATTTTGCGCCATCGCGGCACAATCTTGGAAATTTCTACCTGAATTCCGGGAAACTGGACGAAGCTGTGGTTCAGTTCCAGGCGGCCATCCGGATTGACAGCGAATTCTATCCCGCCAAAGTTAACCTGGCCATGGTTTGCAATCAGATGGGCCAAAATAAAAAGGCCGAGTCTCTTCTCCGGCAAGTGGTGGATGCTCACCCGGAATTTTACGAGATTCAGTATTCTCTTGGCTTGCTTCTCGCGGAAAACAAAAATTACAAGGAGGCGGCCAGCTTTCTTGAACGGGCGGCGGAAGGCATTCCCCAGCGAGCCCGCATCCACTACAACCTGGGACTCCTTCAGGCTTTCCTCCAGGAAGAAAAGAAAGCGGAATCCGCTCTTTTGAAAGCTGTTGATCTGGAACCGGATAACCGCGATTACCTCTATGCCGTCGCGGAGTTCTATCTGAAGCGGGGACGATTGAGTCAGGCCAGGACGTTTGCCCGGCAGCTGGTTGAAAGATACCCGGACTGGCCAACAGCCCGGGATATGTTGGCGTACATCAATTCGGTCTCAGGTGATGATGAGTGAACGCCCTTATCCGGGTAAGTTATTCTTTTGAAGTTCCTTTATACAGGGATCGTAAAAGCCGTGCCGGAGATCCCCGATGCATCTCCGGCACATCAATGCTGTTATCCTGGTTTTACCGTAATCTGGCGAGGGGTGGCCTTTTCGACCTTGGGAAGGGTCAACCGCAGGACTCCGTCTTTGAGGTTTGCATCGATTTTGCTCTGGTCAATCACCTCGGACAGGGTAAACCGGCGGTGGTACTTTCCGGTCGGATATTCGGAAAGAATAACCTGCTCACCGGAATTTGCCTCTGCTTCCACCTCCCCAGTCAATGTCAGTACATTATCCCTGAGATCGATGGTCAGTGCATCCGCTTTGACCCCGGGCATATCTGCCAGAAGAACGAGTTCCTGCTCGGTTTCAAAGATATCGACGTCCGGTGTGAATATCAGCCCCGATCGGGTCTGCTCGGCGGATGATGACACTTCCTGTTTATCCCTGGCTTGAATTTCTTTGCTTTGGGTCTCAGCCATTGTTTTATCCTCCCTGGATAAAATTGATTTTTATTTCTGTTACGCAATGGTGATCTTTCTCGGTTTTACGGATTCCGCCTTGGGGATGACGATCTTCAGGATTCCGTCCGAGAGCTTCGCCTCAATTTTGGCGGGATTGATCTCGCCGGGCAGGCTGAGCACCCTTGAAAATTTTCCACCTTCCCGTTCTCTCCTGTGATATTTAACACCGTTTTGTTCGGGATCAATCTCGCGTTTCCCTGAAAGCGACAGGCTTTTCCCGTCGGCCTGGATGTCGAGTTCATTCGCCTGAATTCCCGGCAGTTCGGCTCGGACATAATAGTGCTCCCGATCTTCTGTCAGGTTGACTAACGGGAAAACACCTGCGGGTCTTGCTCTGAAAACGTCGCCACTCAATTCACTGACCAGACGATTCATCTGCTGGCGCATCCGCTCCAGTTCGCCGAATGGATGTTCAAAACCCCGTACTGGAAATTCAAACATTTTTCTGTAGATCATCGCCTATCCTCCCGTTTGTTTAAAATAACTTTAATTGTCTTAACGCTTCGCATCTAAAGTTGCATTCGAATTTTGAGATTAAAATAAATTTAAAAATCACGTTGTCAATATTGTTGTAAGCTTTTTTTGTTTCATTACTATTAATGTTTTATTGTTATTAGTAATTCGAACGTGGCCTGAATGACGGTTTTATTTGTTGAGGACCAGGGCTCGATTACTGTCACGCATTATGCGATAGCCAAACAAGTGCCATTTTATTGTGGATCGGATTCCCCGACAGCTGTTTGTGGCTGTGATAGATGAACGATTTGTCATTATGAGTTGAAAATTTCAGGTTTTTTTTTTGAAATTTAAGTGTATAATCACTAAAATGTATGTCTTCCGTGTTTATCCAAATGAAATTGGCTAAACACAGCGGAAAATCCTTCTATCTGCAAGCGGCGGATTATATTGCTGGTTATGTCATGAGAAATCGTCTGCCAGCGGGGCAACTATTACCCACCCAGAAAAAGCTTGCCCAACAGTTGGCTGCCAACAGGATCACCGTCAGAAAGGCTACACTGCTGCTTGTTCAACATTCACGATCTGTGCTCATCCGTCTTCTCCACTAGATTGCGACGCGACACCTTCATCTTCACCTGACAGTCTCTAACCGGAAACGCCCATCTTTACGCAACAGGCTTTCGTCTTCGTTGAACAGTAAGCCTCAAGAGGACATAAGCCTGAGTGAATCCGTTCCCTGCAAAGATTTTATGAAAAGCTATAATGGGATACCCGTTCAGGATAATAATGCAAAACGAAAAAGGAGGAAGAACATGACATTGTCAAAGGCTTTTTCGGTAATCCTGCTGTCGTTCGTACTGGTATTGGTGCCCAGTTTTGACAACACGGTTTTTGCGGCGGACGATGATATGATCGAGGATGCAACCGGCACCGACCCCCGTGATTTCGGCAGCAAGTTCATGCCTTATTACCGCTACATGAGGCTGGAGAATGACGTTGAAGTCGACATGGTGACTCTGTTTGGAATGTACGCCTTCAATCCCCGCTTCGCTATGACTTACGAATGGCCGATGGCAAAGAAGATCGATTACAGCGATGTCGACGAGTTTAAGGAAGCTAAGCGGGGCGAGTCCGAGGGCGACGAAGATTTGCCGCCTGTCGGTCCCGATCCCGGCGGGGGAGGAGGACTGCCAATTGCCGACCTTCTCGACGATGATGGTGACGTGACCGGGATGGGCGATTTGAACCTGCGCTTCTTTTTCCGTCCTCGAGCGGGTGAATGGAAATTCTGGGGCGGTGAAAAACAGATGTCGTTGATGCCGGTTGTGGAAATGACGCTGCCGACGGCAACAGAGGATTTGCTCGGAAGCGAATCCTATATTCTTTCGCCGGGCTTCGCTTACGTTACCGACATGCCGTTTAAAAATCCGCCCTTGGGTTTAGGCTTTCTGGCATTGATGAACTTCTATGATTTCGATGCGTTCAAGGACGAAAGCCGGCCCTACACCTCACGCTACCGCGGTCGCTGGTTCTGGATGCAGCCGCTCTCAAAACCCGCTTTCGTGGATAATCCCGATGACAGGGATTTTCACATCTTTGACCTAACCGGTCTGTACCTGCTCACCGAATTTCAGCCGGTCTATGATTTCAGGCAAGATGATTTTTCCTCATGGATCGGTCCGGAGCTGGGCAAAATCATTCGGGACGGCGAGATTTTCTACCTCAAGCCCGGCTGGGGAATCGATAACAGCGAAGATGGTGACCGAGAGTTTACCTTTGAAATTGGCTTCCGGTATTTCATGGATTGATGGCTGCGTTGCCGTGAACCCGTCATGATTATGCAGAAACGCAAATCATCGCGTCCACGCGTAATCGAAAGGAGACAAAAAATCAGTTGTGCTAAACAAATATTTTACCTGAACGACATCCCGAGCTTGGCAATTTGATCGGCATTGATGGAAGGGGGAAAAGATGAAACGAAAATTAACCATTATTGGAACCTGCCTGGTTGCCGCTGTTGTATTGACGGCGGTTTATACCGTGGAGGGCCTCAAGGGCCAGGCCGTACAGGAGACGGCTCTGGTAAAAGAGGCGCATGCCCAGCAGAAAGTCCTGAAACCGCCGAAGGACAACATCATCGACGGTGAGCTTTATCCCAATGGTTATACGCCCATGGAGATCAAAAACGGCGTCTATCCCCGGGATTATTATCCCAATACGGAAAAACTCGGACCCAAAGAGATGCGTGTGATTGCATTGGGAACCGGGATGCCCAATGTGATCACCGGCAACCAGAAGGCATCCTGCTGGTATGTGGAACTGGGTAACGGTGAGAAGTTCCTGTTCGACGCGGGCAGCGGTGCCATGGAGAATCTGGCCAAATTGCGACCGGATTGGTCAAAGGTGGACAAGGTCTTTGCCAGCCACCTGCATTCGGATCATGTGGGGGGCTTTGCCGAGCTATATATCGGCGGTTGGATGAACGGGCGCTACAAACCATTGCATTTTTACGGGCCTTCAGGGGCTGAGCCACGGCTTGGCACCGAGGCCTTTGTCGAGAATCAGGTGAAAGCCTGGGCATGGGATATAGAAGGCCGACGCACTGGATTTCCCATTGAGGGCGGTAAAGTCATTGCCCACGAGTTCGACTTTCGCACCGAGGGCGTGATTTATGAAAAAAACGGTGTGAAGATAAGCTCATTTCCCGCCATCCACATCCTGGACGGCCCCGTAAGCTTTCGGCTCGAATGGAACGGGCGCAGCTTTGTTTTCGGTGGCGACTCCTCCCCCAACAAATGGTTTGTTAAATATTCCAAAGGCGCCGAACTGGTGGTGCACGAATGCTTCTTCACACCGGACCAGCTGCAGAGGCTTCTCGACACGCCCCGCCCGGCGGCCATCATGATCTCCGCATATATCCACACAACGCCCGATGCTTTCGGCAAGATCATGTCGGCAGTGAAACCGCGACATGCCGTTGGCTACCATTTTTGGACGTTTCATGACATCTACGATGAAATTCTTGAAACCGTCCGTACAACCTATGACGGACCGCTGACCCTGGCAGAAGATATGACCGTCTGGAACGTCACCGATGAGCAGGTGGTAGTGCGCGAAGCCATTGTGACCGAAGACGTTGCGCCGACGGGTACTACCCAGGCCTATAGGACGGCCAAACGCGAGCCCCCGGAAGTAGCCAAAGACTGGATTTCGCCCGATATCAATGCCGGCAAGTGGGAAGGCTACACGCCGCCGCCGTTGCCGAAGCCGTGAATTCCCGACTCGTTAATTATTGGATTAAGGGCGGATGGACGTTTGCCTCCTGGGGAAAGCTCAGCTACGAGCTTACCTACCAAGAGACCAATATAACCGGATCGAGTGAAAATGATTGGGAGGAAGGTGCGATGCGAAATCATTTTTTAAGGGAGGTTAGTCTCCTCATCCGGTTGAGCGCTATTTTGATGGCTGGCCTGATTGCGGTTACGCAAGTCCAGGCCGGCAGCACAACGCTGGAAAATGCTGAGCCCAACAACACAAGCTCAAGGGAGCAGGAGCTTGACATGCCAATGAACCAGCCCGGGTCGATTGTTGAAAGGCTGGAAGAGGACGCGGAACCGAAGGAATATCTCTTTCAGTTCCCCGGCTTATCCAAGGCGTTGAAGCCCTGGTATGACTTAAAGAAAGACCTCAATGAGAGATATGGATTCAGGTTCGGCATATCCTATACAACCCTCTACCAGAAAGCGAGTGACACCTTCGGGACCAAGGACGAAGCCGCAGGCTACGACCTCGACATTAATGGCGCTTGGACTCCTCTCGGCCGCGGAACAGGTACGGAGACAATGCTTGGATTCCAGTTCTTCAAGCGTGACACCATACGCACCGAGCTTTCGCCTCAGACATTGTTCACGCAGTTTGGATCTCTCTACTCGTCTGGAGCGCCATACGGGGAGACCGATGCGTCCATCGGACAGCTCTGGATACAGCAGAAAATCAGAAATATCGTTGGGTTTCGCTTGGGGAAAATCTTTCCCATTACAGCGTACGATTTTTTTCCGTTCAAAAACTTCCGTACAGATTTCGTCGACTTCAATCACGCCACCAACGCGGCCATACCGCTACCAGACTATGGGCTTGGTGGGTTCGTCAACTTCAAACCTCACCCCCGAGTTATACTCCGCCTCGGGGCCCATGACGCGAACGCGGATGTCGAAAAATCAGGTTTCAACACCTACGAGAAGGGCGAACTCTTCAAAATTTTTGAGGTTGGCTTCGACACCGGCTTCATGCCGCGGGAGCCCGGGCGTCCTCCGCATGGTCTTATCAATGTATCGATCTGGCATCAGGACGAGCGGGAAGATGCCGTGGTAGACGACGGTTGGGGCATCGCCGGCACGGCGTTGCAGCGCTTCGGACGCTTTACGCCTTTCCTGCGCTACGGTTACGCAAACCACAGTGACGATGGCCCGACGTCCGTCAAGCACATGGCAAATGTGGGCCTGGTTATTGATGGAATCTTCGGGCAGACCAACGATCGCATCGGTCTTGGCTACACCTGGTCCGATCCGGCAGATCGGGCACTGGATAACCAGAGCACGATTGATGCGTACTATCGCGTGCATGTGACGCCGGAGATCGCTGTCAGTCCCACGCTCCAGGTCATCTTCGACCCCGTGCGCAACTCGGATGAAGATACGGTTTACGTCTGGGGAATTCGCGCTCGAATTGAATTTTAGGATCTATTCGATCTAGGACATTGTTATATGGACCGAAGGTGCACGGTTTGAAAGTGAGGTGAGTCATGCAAAAAGAACTAAGAAGTAAGGTATCCCGCCGAGATTTTATGAAAATAACTGGATTAGCCACTTTGACGATGGGAGCCGGTGCCAGCTTGTTTGGCCTCCCGGCAGAGAGGGCTTACGGCAGTAAGACGGTGGGGCAGGCCAGCGCTGGGCCGTACAATATTCTGATGATCGTGTCTGATCAAGAACGCTACATGATCCCAAGCGAGCTGCCGAGTGACTATCGCTTGCCCGGGCATGAACGCCTGGCGAAGCAGGGGATCGAATTTGAAAACCACCAAATCGCATCAAATGTGTGCACCCCCTCCCGCGGCGTAATTTACACTGGGCTGCATATCCAAAATTGTCGCATGTTCGATAACTGCGATTTTCCCTGGACTGACAACTTGTCGACTGAAATTGATACGATTGGCGATCTGCTCCGGAAAGAGGGCTATTACACCGCCTATAAGGGTAAATGGCACCTGTCCAAGGAATTTGAAACGACGAATAAGCTGCATTCACCCAAAAAACTCCTTGTTGACGAGATGGAAGCGTATGGTTTCTCCGATTACCTCGGTATTGGTGATATCATTGCCCATACCGAAGGGGGCTATTTGCATGACGATGTGATCACCGCCATGAGCAAAAGCTGGTTGCGTGGTCAGGGCAAGCGCCTACGCCAGAAGAATAAGCCCTGGTTTCTCGCCGTCAACCTGGTCAATCCCCATGACGTGATGTATTACAACACCGATCTTCCCGGTGAAACCGTGCAATCGGAAAGAACGATGATGCGAGTGAATCGGGAACCAAGCCACCCCAAGTATCAGGCCCAGTGGGATGTAATGCTTCCGAAATCCCGCAATGAGGCCATGGATGCGCCAGGCAGGCCAAAGTGCCATCGGGAATTTCGCGATGCCCGCGGCGCGCTGGTCGGCGTTGTGCCGAATGAGGATGCGCGCTGGCGGCGGCTGAACAATTATTATCTGAACTGTATTCGCGATGTGGACCGTCACCTGGTCGTACTTCTTGATGAACTGGACAACCTGGGCATGGCTGACAACACCATCGTCATTTATACCTCCGATCATGGTGAATTAACCGGAGCACATGGCTTGAGTGGTAAGGGAGCCAACGCCTATCGTGAAAATAACAACGTTCCCTTCATCATCTCTCATCCGGCATACAAGGGAAATAAACGTTGCAAGGCCGTCACATCTCACGTGGATATCGCAACCACCCTGGTGAGCATAGCCAGGGGAAAGAGCAGCGAGGTTAACGGGCTCCCCGGAAAGGACATTACGGCACTGCTCGGTAGCCCGGAGACGGCCGCTGTCGATGCACTACGCCCCGGGGCCTTGTACAACTACAACATGTTCGCCTACGTTGATGCAGCGTTCCTCAACAGCGTCGCCAAATTCTTTGCGGAAGGCGGCAAGCCCAAGGATCTGCCTGCCCAGGGTTTTCGGCCCAACTTGAAAAAACGCGGCGCCATTCGCAGCGTCTACGATGGCCGCTACAAGTTCAACCGCTATTTTGCGCCTCTGGAACACCATATGCCCCGAACCATGGAGCAATTGTTTGCCCATAACGATGTTGAGTTGTTCGACCTGAAAAACGATCCCCTGGAAATGAAAAATCTGGCGGTTGACCGCAAAAAATACGGTGACCTCATTTTGGCGATGAATAATAAGCTCAACCGGCTCATAGAGCAGGAAGTGGGAGACGACCCAGGCCAGATGCTTCCGGGTGGCGATGACGCCAACTGGAGACTTTCAGCTGATCTGAAGTACCTGCGGATGTAGCCGTGCATCATTAGAGAAAGGAGGTATAAGTTCGAGACAGCTTTGAACAATTTTGTTGCAGATTTCGATATTTGAGATTTGTATTTTTTCACAAGAAGGAGGTGTATCGTGAAACGAAAATTTACCGTTATTGGAATCTGTATAGTGTCCATAACCGCATTGACGGTGGTTTACACCGCGGGGTGGCTCATGGGACGGACCGGACAGGCGGCAGCTTTACTAAAAGAGGCGGAGGCAGCCGGGGGTAAGGTGACATCCCCCACAGGCGCAGCCCCAGACCGCTATGTTTACTATCCGGGCACTGAAGAATTGAAGCCGGACGAAATTCGTCTTGTTGCCTGTGGTACCGGTTTGCCGGCTGCGCGTCGAGGACAGGCAGCGAGTTGTTTTCTCATCGAGCTGGGAAATGGTGACAAGTTTCTCTTTGATATTGGCTCCGGTTCCATGGGCAATATCGCCTCTCTCATGATTCCCATGGATATGCTGACCAAGATATTTATCAGCCATCTGCACACCGATCACTGGGGAGACCTGGCTTCATTGTGGGCAGGCGGTTGGACCGCTGGGCGATCCGGTCCTTTGGAAGTCTGGGGTCCCAGTGGCGCCAGGGACGACATGGGCACCAAATACGCCATTGATGGATTCATGAGGACCTACAACTGGGACTACATGACCCGCGCTGCTAAGATTAGCCCGGTTCCGGGGAAGATCACGGTCCACGAGTTCGATTACAAGGGCGAAAATGAAATCATCTATCAGGAAAATGGAGTGACCATTCGGTCCTGGCCGGCAATCCACGGGGGTGATGGCCCGGTAAGTCTTTCACTTGAGTGGAAGGGTATGAAAATCGTCTACAGTGGCGATACCACGCCCACGAAATGGACTTTGAAGTATGCCAAAGATGCCGACGTGGTGATTCACGAAGTCATGCCCATGCCGGAGGATATGGTGAAGTTCTATAACCAGCCGCCGGAACGGGCTATCAGGGCCACCTGTGGTTTTCACACCTGCCCACCGGCTTTCGGTAAAATCATGAGTGAACTGCAGCCTCGACATGCCATTGCCTTCCATTGGTTCAATGAAGAAGGAACCCGCTACAACCAGTATGAAGGTATCCGGTCGGCTTATGACGGACCACTGTCCATGGCCACCGATATGATGGTATGGAACATAACGAAAGAAGAAATTATCGAGCGCATGGCCGTCAGTACCGACAATGCTTGGGACGTGCCAGGAGCCGGCAAGCCATCGGAACCGGATCCCAATTTTCCGAGCCAGTACACAGAATGGATCCTGAAGGGCCGCTACGACACCTCAGAGGCTGAAAGGCTTGGTACGAAAAGGTACCAGGAAATGTATAATGTGAAATGGCCACCCAAGTGAGGCGGAAATGGAGAGGCCGGACAATAAAGCCCGATCTAAGTATTTGTAGTTTCATAAGAGGAAATCATTTCACCAACTCCTGAAACCTGAACACTGACACCTGAAACCTAATTTTACAAGAGACAGGTGATGAAGAACACCACCTTTCATATCTGGTTCATATTTATGACGGTGATCATGGTCGCATCCCCGGCAAGGGGCGACTGGATCAACCTGACGGGAGCCCAGAGTGCACGAAACATAGCGGAAATCTATGTCGAAGAAGATCAAGTGCGGCTGGTGCTGGAGGTCTATGTCAACGACCTCGACAAATTTGTCGACCTGCTGCCGGACGAATGGCTACAGCAGGCGGGCAAGAGTTCGCCCCCTCTCCGGGAGCGGATGAAGCGATTTTCCACCGACGGATTTCAGATAATCAGCGGCGATCAACAACGGTTGATGGCGGAATTGAAACGGGTTGAGCCACGGCTGCGCAAAGAGCGGCCGAATCCGTTTGCCGGCATGATGAATCCTTACACCCGCCAGCCGGTTCCCGGACCGCCTGAAGATAAGCGGGTGCTTTATGCCGAACTGATCTATCCCTTTGAATTAAAACCCGAGATGTTGACGTTCATCCCGCCTCTCGGAAAGGCGGGTCTTCCGACAGCCTCCATCGGCTTTATCGCCTATCATAAGGGTGTGTCCGTGGTTGATTACAGCTATCTGGCTGAACCGGCAAGTTTGCTTCTGGACTGGCAGGATCCCTGGTACAGCAAATTCGAGAACAAGTCCCTTAAACGCTGGCAGCAGTCGGGGATCATGACCTTTTTGTATATCGAACCCTTCGAAGTGCGGCATGAAACCCTGGTGCGGGTCAAAGACATGGAGGCATGGATGAACCTGGGGCTTCGCAGCGAAGAGCACATCGAGGTGGATGAGTTCGCGCCGCTGAAAAAGCGTATCGGAGACTTTCTGCTACAGCACAGCAAGGTGTTGATCGACGGGCAGACATTGCGTCCGATTCTGGATCGCTCAAGCTTCGTCAAATACACCATGACCCGCACGTTTTTCATCGATCAGCCCGAGCGGATGCCCCTTAACACGGCCATGGTCGGAGTGATCGTCACTTATCTGACCAAGGAAATTCCTCAAAAAGTGACGGTGGACTGGGACCTTTTTTCAGAAAGAATTCAAAAAGTACCCACCAATGCCGTGGATCCGGTCGGACCGTTCCCATCCTATGTAACCCCCGAAGACAACCTGTTCACCTGGAACAATTTTCTGAAGAATTATCAGATGCCCACTGTGGTCGGAGTGACGGTGGACGATGCACTGACCCACATGAAACTGCCTCTGGCAAGTCTTGTTTGCCTGGTATTTCTTGTACCCGTGGGGCTGCAAATCAGTAAGCAGCGTAACAATTCCGGAAGAATCGGTCTTGAGTTGGGCATGGTCGTCGTTTTGATTGCCGGAAGTATTCTGTTTTACCCTTTTCTGAAAGTTTCTGTGGCCCGTCCGGCCGTCTTGGCACCGGAAATGAGCGACCGGAAAGCGGTTGCTGTTCTGGAGAGCCTGCTGAAAAACATCTACCGGTCTTTTGACTTCCGTGAGGAAGAAGACGTTTACGACCGACTGGCCACCAGTGTAAGCGGGGATCTGCTGGCCGACATCTACCTGCAGAGCAGAAAGTCCCTGGTAGTGACCCAGGCCGGAGGTGCTCAGGCGCGAGTCAAGGAGGTCAAGATCCAGGATGTCCAAGTGAGCCCCCTAAAAAACCGGCCCCTGAGCCTGTCGTTTCACGCTAAGTGGACAGCTCTGGGAACCGTGGGCCACTGGGGCCACTTTCACACCCGCGAAAACCTGTACGAAGCTAAAATCACCGTGGCGACGGTAGAGGGTGTTTGGAAGATCACGGGATTGGAGCTGCTGGAGGAAAAACGCATCGATTCTTACGCGAAACCAACATCATAAGGGAATTGGCCGAATAAAAGGTGTATTCGCTTAGTGAAAGATAAGCCATGATAAGTATTCAGGAGTTAGATTTTAATTACCCCATTGGCGATTTTCACATCAGGATATCTGAGTTTTCAATCGCCGGGGGTGAAAAGGTTGCGGTAATTGGTCCCAGTGGATCGGGCAAGACCACCCTGCTGAATTTGATTGCTGGAATCATCACCCCCATAAACGGAATTGTCAACATCGAGGATGTCAACGTTAGCGAGCTTAATGATGCGGAAAGAAGAGCGTTTCGCATAAAAAATATTGGTTTTATTTTTCAGGATTTCGAGCTTCTCAATTACCTGAACGTCTTCGATAATATTTTGCATCCATACAGAATTACGCATGCGCTGATACTTGATGAATCGACAAAAGACCGGGCTATGAGGCTCGCTGAAGAGATGGGCCTTGTCGACAAACTCAAGCGGCGCCCCGATGATCTTTCTCAGGGAGAAAAACAGCGCGTCGCCATTTGTCGGGCATTACTGCCTCAGCCAAAATTAATTCTATCTGATGAAGCAACCGGCAATCTCGATCCGGACAACAAGTCCCTGATTCTGGATCTGCTGTTCAGTGCCGTAAGCGACCATGATGCTACATTGCTGGCGGTGACACATGATCATGAACTGCTGAAACGCTTTGATCGCATTGTTGACTTCGGAGATTTTAATTAACCGCAGACCCACGCAGAGGGATGCAGACAATACTTTAGCATGATTGACAGCCTATACATTGCCTGGAAGTACATCACATTCAACAAGATCAAAACCGCCATCTTGGTCGCCTGTATCACTCTTATTTCGTTTCTGCCAATTGCCCTGCAACTGTTGCTGGATGAGAGCGAACGGCAGCTCATGTCCCGGGCAGTGTCCACACCGCTGGTAATCGGCGCCAAGGGAAGTTCCCTGGATCTGGTTATGAATACACTTTACTTTGGAGACGAAGTGCCGGAACTGATTACCCTGGAAGCCTCGGAACGGGTGGATAACACCGATCTGGCACTGCCCATCCCTTTGTATATACGATTCCATGCTCGCGGTAATCCCATTGTTGGAACAATTCTTGATTATTTCGATTTCCGTGGCTTAAAAGTCACTGATGGCAGGAACCTCGCTTTTTTAGGGGACTGTGTATTGGGGGCAAAGGTTGCCGAAACACTGAACCTTAAACCGGGAGACAGTTTGTTATCATCGCCCGAGACGCTTTTCGATCTGGCCGGTGTATATCCGCTTAAAATGAAAGTAGCCGGTGTGCTTGAAAAATCACACACATCGGATGATTTAGCTGTGTTCGTGGATATGAAAACCGCCTGGATTATACAGGGGCTGGGGCATGGTCACGCGGATGTCACCAAGATAAAAGATCAAAGCCTTATCTATAAACGCACTGAATCAAATGTGGCAGCTACTGCCAAACTCTTCCATTATACGGAAATTACCAAAGAAAATATCGATGAATTTCACTTCCACGGCAATCTGCGGCAATATCCTATAACAGCGGTCGTTGCCGTTCCTTATGATAAAAAATCCGGAACTCTCCTGCGAGGACGCTATCTTTCCAAGGAAGAAATCCGACAGATCGTCAAACCGAAAGAGGTGATAGACGGTTTGCTTCAGAATATTTTCCGGATAAAAAACGTTCTGGATGCGGTGATCTCCGTAGTAGCCCTGGCTACGATTCTATCCATCGTGCTGGTGTTTGCCCTTTCGCTGCGGCTTCGCCAGCGTGAGATTTTGACCATCTTCAAAATCGGCTGCAGCCGGATGACCATCGCACGGCTGGTTGCCGCCGAGATTGTGATCATCGTAGGTATGAGCGGTATTCTTTGCGGCGGGCTTCTCATTTTGGTCGATTTTTATGGAAACGAACTGGTGAGGATGTTGTTTATTCGATGATTTCGAATTGCGAGTTTTGGAATTTGGATCTCAAGGTTTGGATTTTTTTATAATGAAATCAATTTTTATGAGAGGCTATTTGTGAATGAGCAGGCAGTAATCCATCAAACCATAACCTACTGACTCAAGGGAGCGCGCATGCGAATGATTAAGGCGTTATTATGCAGCAAGGTTCTGGCTTCGTTGGTCTTCTCGTGGACAATCGTCATCGGCTTATTTTCTGTATCAGATGCAGGCACCGAATCCTCGGGCAAGATGAACCTATTCGTCGTCAATTATCCGCTGAAATACTTCGCAGAGCGAATCGGGGCGGAGCATGTTCGGGTCATGTTTCCGGCACCTGCGAATATAGATCCTGCCTACTGGACACCGGACCTCAAAACCATTGCCGCCTACCAGCAGGCCGACCTCATATTGCTCAACGGCGCCAGCTATGCCAAATGGGTCGACAAAGCCTCCCTGCCAAGATCTAAACTGATTAACACCTCGAAAAAGTTCAAAAATCAGTACATCCGGTCGGAAGTGGCCGTCACCCACAGTCACGGTCCGCAAGGAGAACATGCCCATGATGACGTGGCCTTCACCACATGGCTCGATTTCAGAATGGCGGTCCTGCAGGCCGAAGCGGTTGCAGACGCTCTGATTCGGAAAAAGCCGGACAATCGAAAATTTTTTGAAGAGAACCTCGGCGCGCTTAAAGGCGACCTTTTGGCTCTGGATTCGGCCCTGCGCAAAATTGTTCGCAAGAGCCCTTCACTGCCGCTGCTGGCTTCCCACCCGGTCTACGACTACTTTTCCAGAGGATATGGTCTCAATCTAAAAAGTGTGCACTGGGAGCCGGATGAGGTGCCCAGTACCGAACAGTGGGTGGAACTGCAAAAAATATTAAACGAGCATCCGTCGAAATGGATGATCTGGGAAGGGGAACCACTCACGCATACACTGGAAGGGCTGAAAAATCTGGGTCTAAGCTGCCTAGTATTTGACCCGTGCGGAAACATGCCGGAGCATGGCGATTTCATCAGTATCATGAAAAAAAACATTGAAAATATGAGATTGGCCTTTGAATAAACACTTTCCTTTATCCCCGGAGACTCGTCGATCTCCCCCTGCAGATGAAATGGGCCAAAATCCGGCCATTGGACTTCAAACAGAGCCCCCAGTTCGGCCAGGGTTTTGCCCGTCCCGTCGAGGGAGAACTCCAACCCGGAGAAGTCGTTTGCTTGGCTTTTCCCTTTTGTGTATTGCTACGTTCCAGTTCGATACCACCATCAATGCCCACCTCGAACTCAATTTGGGAAGAAATACTGCTCACTCGCAAAAAAGCGAGCGAATACCGATACCGTAAGCGGACCAGATTGAGGAGCAACTGTTAATTACAGTTAAATGTAAATTGAGACATTGGTTAGAAAATCACAGAGCTTGACACGCCTGATTTTCATGGGATATTTTCAATGGAGCAGATACAAGTCAACTGGCCGAAATCACTCGAAGCGGCGGTCCTTTTCCTGGCTTACCTGAATTCCTACGGCTTGACCGACTGCGTCACGAGCATAACAATTTTGAATACCCTCATACCTTTGGACTCAAGGCTCTCCAAAAAGAAACGGTCGGCGCAACTATTCTGGAAAATCTGAATAAGCGCGCTTCTCGACAGGCCATGCTCGATCATCTTCTCAGTACCTTCACTCCAATGAATCCAGACAGGTGCTTGCCGTTATGGATATGGCCGCTCAGACACCCGAGTTAAGCTTTCACCGTGTAGCGGGAATCAACGGAATGGTGTGGGGGGGGAATCGGTTCGTCGTCGGTAATGCATAGTGCTTGCGGGATGGTTCTGCAGTCGCGCTGAAACAGTCAGTTGTTTGGCTCTTAGCACACCCCCCTCTTTTCTACAGCCTTTATGAAAATGATTTTGGACGCAGTAAACGCCGATCTTCCGGCATGTTATGGATTGATGGCTGCGTTGCCGCAACCCATCATGATTATGCAGAAAGCGCAAATCATCGCGTCCATGCGTAATCGAAAGGAGCCAAAAAATGAAATTATTCACTAAACGGTCCCTGTTTGTTCTTGGGATGATGTGTTGAGTACGAATGCTTACAACTACGGCATCGGTTTTGCGGTACGGTTCATGTACTAAGCGCAATAGAAAAGACAGCAACATCCACCTGACGAACTGCTACTCCCCGACGGCGCACATTGGCGACGTCAATGACAATACCCCAATGCCCGCACTGTTGACAGCACCGATCAAACCTTATCGGTGCTGATCAGCGAACGCCACGGCCGTCGCAGTGATATGCTCCTTAAAAAGTTTTGGTACTATAACCGAAAAAAAATGGAGCAGGAGATTTCCCCCCTCCCTCAATCCCTCCCACCAGGGGAGGGAAGTTA
>ENA-ORCU01000421-ORCU01000421.1-marine-metagenome-genome-assembly--contig:-NODE-421-length-16220-cov-3.000743_pt1 | contig 16220 bp, 11 predicted proteins | sample MGYA00248631_ERZ508512 | MGnify/ENA primary metagenome ERZ508512 (study PRJEB26183, sample SAMN06268844) | marine metagenome | isolation source: Tt an P1 anaerobic enrichment on pine from sediment taken...
TTAAATAACCCCAATAAATGTACAATCTATGAATACCATACATACGTTAGGATTTACTGTCTTTTCAGATCAGCTTGATGTAATCCCGATTCAGTCAGCGAAATGTCGTGTGATCAATACGATCAGCCCAAATTCCTATGGAGTAAGCACAAAAGACCCGGTATTTGAAAAAGCCCTGAAAACCTCGGATTATTTGGTTTTGGATGGGGTGTATTTCGCTTTTTCATCGTTGTTGCTTCAAGGCAAAAATATAAAGCGAAACCAGGGACCCGATGTTTTTTATCATTTTATTGACCGCCTGAACAAGCAAGGAGGAAAGGCTTTTTTTCTGGGGTCGTCGGAAAGCACGCTTCAGAAAATAAAAGACCGCGCAACAAAAGAATACCCGGGCATTACAGTCGATACCTATTCGCCACCATTTAAGCCTGAGTTCTCAGCCGAAGATAATGCGGCAATGGTAGAGAAAATCAATGCTTTTGCACCCGATATTCTTTTTGTTGGCATGACTTGCCCTAAGCAGGAAAAATGGGCGATCAAACATCGCCATCAGTTAAAGGCAAGCCTTGTGATCTGCATTGGAAATGTTTTTGATTGGTTTGCCGGGACACAGAAAGCCATCCACCCCATTTGGTTTAAATTAAGAATAGGCTGGTTGGTACGCATCTTTTTGCGACCGGAGGTTTTTAAGCGAAATATAGGAAACCAAATGCTTTTTTTCTGGCACGTGATTTTGATATTCTTTAAAATTAGAAAATATGATACAAGGAGCAATTATTGGATTAGGTAAGATGGGATTGTCCCATGCGGCCATTGTCGGAGCACATCCGCAAGTGGAGCTCGTGGCTGTGTGCGACACATCATCCCTCGTTCTGAATGCCTTTAAGAAGTTCAGTCAAATAAGGACTTACAGTGATTACACTAAAATGTTGGACGGCGAAAACCTGAATTTTGTGATCGTCGCCACACCCACCCGTTTTCACTACCCAATTGTTAAGTATGCATTGGAAAAGGGAATTCATACATTCTGTGAAAAGCCATTTAGCTTGAAAGTTCAGGAAGGGAATGAGCTCGTCGAAATCGCCCGGCAGAAGAAACTCGTCAATCAGGTGGGCTACCACAATCATTTCATTGGGACTTTTCGTGAGTTGAAGCGGTTGTTGCAGAACGGAATTTTAGGTGAGCTGACTCATTTTTCAGGTGAAGCCTACGGTCCTGTGGTTACGCGCGAGAAAGGTGCTACCTGGCGGTCCAAGCCGGAGGAAGGAGGGGGCTGTCTTTATGATTATGCCTCACATGTATTAAATTTAATTCAGGAAATTGTCGGCCGTCCAACCCAGTTGAATGGCTTACTGCTGAAAAATTTTTACTCGAACGGGGTTGAAGATGCCGTCTATGCCCTGCTTACCTTAGAAGGGGGTACAAGCGGCGTTTTGTCGGTGAATTGGAGCGATGAAACTTACCGGAAGATGTCGACTTCAGTGACTGTTCATGGAAAAAGGGGCAAAATAATTTGCGATGCCACCGAGTTGAAAATTTACCTGAAGGAGCCTTCACTACAAGAAAGATTGGATAAGGGCTGGACTATAAAATACATTACTGATCTGGCCATTCCTGTAGATTATTACCTCCGTGGAGAAGAATATAGTGCTCAGATCGACTATTTCATTGACTGTATTGTCAACAATAATCCGTCGCAACACAACACGTTTGAGCAGGGATTGTACACCGATAAAATAATAGAAATGTTTATTGATAACGCTAAAAACAACATAGCCCATGGATAAAGTACTATTTGGAGATAACCAATTCTTTGCGGTAAACCATTCTTCCGATGAGAAGTCTCGGGCTCAAGCCATCCAATTTAAAGATGATGCCGCTATTATCCGGGTGTTGGATCAGGCGATAGACACCGGAATTAATACGTTTATGTGTACTACCCACGATCGGATAGCCAACATTTGCAATCATATGCGGGCCAACCCTGCACGGTATGCAGACTTTAATATTTTCCCCTGTATGCCTTATGCCCACAAATATGCCAATGCGGTTACCGAATTGGGTATTGCGGGAACCATTAAGCAATATGTCCCTGGAAATGTCTTTAGCACCTTTGCGAAGGGGGGGGTTGCATTTTTAAACAAGGATTTTATCAAACTGATGAAACTACTGATCGATGCTGAGATGAAGATGTTCAATGGCATTAATACGCCGGTTGTCTTTATTCAGAATGTATTGGTTGATATGATCCTGGGATTAAAAATGTATGATGTGTTTCAGGAATATGATGCTTATATCCGTAAAAAGTATAATGCTGAACCCGGCTATATTACGATGAACATGCCTGCACTGTTGGATGCGCTGAATGGGATAGGCATTGAGAATCCAATTATTTGTAGTTCAATTAATAAGATTGGGTTTCGAATGAGTGGTGGAATTGAATTATACGAGAAATATCTGAACGAAAAACAGTTTCGGCCAATTGCGATGCAAGTACTGGCTGCGGGTGCACTGCGGCCCAAAGAGGCCATTGAATATTTGGGTAGATTTCCACAAATTGAATCGGTTTTATTTGGTGCTTCAAGTAAATCACATATCCAGGAAACAAAAGACCTGATCGAAGGTTACCTGAAACAAGGAAAGACGGATGAGCCTGTGGTGGTTCGCTAGCCGTCTGTCTCCATTTTACGCTGTAGCTTTGGTTGCACAAAAACAAGTTTTGATTTAAACAAGAACCACCCATGGTGAAGGAATTAGAATTCCGTCCATGGGTGGTTTTTGTGGTATCGGCTTTTTTCTGCGCTTACATGATCACTATCTTATCCTGAAAGATTTGTCTTTTAGAGATCAGCTTGATAACGTAGGTTCCTTTTTTGAGGTGAGACAGGTTGAGCCGCTCTTCCAAATTTCCAAACGAAGCCGAAACAAGCTTTTTGCTGACCAGATTACCGGTCATGCTGAACAGGAATAGTTCGCAATCGTCTGAACTCAGGTTATTTGCGCGGATGTTAACCTGACCCGCTGATGGGTTTGGAAAAACGATCACATCGAGCGCATTTGCGGTTGGATCAATGCCAGTATTGATACCATTGCCCATCATAATGTTGTTTGCAATTTGATAATTTTCGAACGGCTCCATCTCGTTTCCGAATTCGTCGTATATTGGCGTCGTGCCTCTGCTGTAGCTGACAATAATCTCATCGTCGTATTCGTATTTTGAGTCGAGGTCCAGATAAATTTCGTTTCCGTTTATGGTGACTTGCTTCACGGCCTTCCCTCCACTCAATGTAAAGTCAGAGTAAATCTGTGAACTTTTTAAACTGCCTGATTTAAGGGACTCGCTGTAAGTTAGGATAATTCTATTCGGATTATTGTTTTTTACTTCTCCATCCACAATCTTACCATTGATCACAATATTGACGGTGATGTAAGCACTTGCAGACAAAGATTCTACCGCGTTGTCAGTTACCTCGACTTCAAGAACAATAGATTCAGAGGTGCTGATTTGAATTGCATCAGTCGCATAAAGGCCGCCCGTTTCCGGGTCAATTGAGAATGCACCTTCTTCGTTACCCGATAGAATAGAAAAAGTCAATCGTTGTTCCGTATTCGGATCAGTGGCAATTACCTGTCCAATCATATCTCCCAGCTTGGCATTCTTGCGAATCTCAAAGCTTTGATCGTAAATCACCGGGCTTTGGTTGACAAATGCCGGAGTGATGTGGATTGAAATATTGGCTTGCGCCGAAAGTGGAATCTGGTGGTCGTCTGTAACCTGAACAACCAAATTCAGGTTTTCTCCGATGTTGGATGAAATGACTTGATTGGTTATAATTTCTCCGGTTTGCGCATTCAACTTGAACGTGCCTGCTTCGTTGCCTTGCACAATCAAGTAGCTAAGGTTTTGGCCGGCGTCCGGATCTGAAGCGACAATCTTTCCAATTAACGTGTTGCTCGGAAGATCACCATCAATATCAAAAGACTGATCGGCAATAACCGGGTTCTGGTTCAACTGAATTGCAGTAATATTGATTGTTGCAGTGGCGAAGGCAGATAATGGCTCGTTGCCATTGTCTTTCACCTCGATTGCTAAAACAACCGTTTTGTCAGTTGTGGTAATAAAATCAGCTGCTGCACGAATCTCACCGGTTTCCGGGTTGATTTTGAACAAGCCTGCTTCGTTTCCACCGGTGATGGTGTAAGTCAATAGCTGGCCGGCATCCGGATCAGATGCGATAATCTTTCCAACCAAATCGTTCACTTCGAAATTGCCGGGTAATTCCAGGCTGAGGTCTTGTATAACCGGTTGCTTGTTGGTTTCAACCGCTTGAATAGTGATGGTGATATTGGCGCTGGCTGATAGAGGTTCCTGGTGGTTGTCGGTAACTTTTACCAATAAGGTAATCGTTTGGTCAGAGCTTGCCGCAAGGTTGGTATTGGCAAAAACTTCTCCGGTTGCAGGATCAATTTTGAACAACCCTGACGTGTTGCCTTCGGTTATGGTGTAGTTCAGTGTTTGATTCGCATCGGGATCAGTTGCTGTTATTTTTCCGATGAGGTCATCGATTGATTTTGGTTCTGTGATCTCAAACGATTGAGCCAGAATTTCAGGGCTTTGATTCGGTTCGATTTTTACCCGGTTGTAAAGTTCGCTGATTTCCGAACTGGTTAACGCGCTGTTGTAGATTCGAACTTCGTCAATTAAGCCTTCATATAAGAGAGTCGGATTTTCTTCATCCCTTCCGGCACCAATCAATAGATTATAGCCTTCGCCTGAGTCGATTGACCCGCTGGCGTTAACAGTAATCAAAACTTCATTGTCTAGATAAATTGTTTTCTGATTTCCATCGTAAGTGACCGCCACGTGATGCCAGTTGCCGTCCCATAGGTCAGCAATATTGCCAATCGTTGTCCAGGCCGATGTTGTTCCCGAAGTTTTGAAGGAAATACTTTGGTATTCAGGGTGGATATAGAGGGCATAGGAGTCAACATTGGGACCGCCATGCATAATTATCCCTTGGTAAATGCTGGAAGTCGACTGGGGCTGAATCCAGGCGCTCAGGGTTAGCTGATCCTGAACATTGGCACCGAAGGCATTTCCAAGGCTGATATAGCCTTTGCCGTTTAGTTGTAATCCGTCTCCAATCACTCCTTCAACCCGTATTTCTTCGTTCAGCAGCGTCCCATCGTTTGAGCCTTGCGTGTCAATCACTGTTTCACCTGATGGTTCTTCAAATAAGTATTCTGAGAAAGTGGGCGACAAGTCTGGTAGCGTAATGGATACCGAACGACTGGTGGCTGCTGAAATGTTTCCAGCCGCATCTTTCGCCCAGGCATAAAGAGTATGGGTTCCTTCTCCGGAGAAGGTATAACTGTCAGGTGCTGAGCTTGTCCAGTTTGTATCGCCAGTTGCAGGTGCTGATGCCGATTCTGTTAACTGATAACCGGCAATCGATGAATTGTCGGAAGCCGTGAATTCTGTCACCGGAATGCTTAGCGTAGTGGATGTCGAAGGAACGGAGAAAGAGACAATGACTGGATTTGTTGTATCCGGCGCGGGAGCCGTTTCAATGGCCTTGATCCGGATGGTGATTTGTGCGTTGGCAGAAAGCGGGCTTGAGTCGCTGTCGGTTACCTGCACTGTCAGTATTGTGGTTTGATCGTTTGTTGCCGGAATGGCTATGTTGGCAGTCAACTCGCCGGTCAATGCTTCAATAGCAAATAAATTTTCCTCATTCCCTTCTACGATGCTGTAAGTCAGCTCCTGCCCGGCATCCGGATCGTTCGCGGTCACCTGCCCAATCAACTCGTTCACTTCTTTTGGGCTGCTAATCTCGAAAGATTGATCTTGAATTTCAGGCGCTTGGTTTACTTTTTCAGTCGTTTCCTTGCTTGTTTTAATCAGAATTTGAGAAGTAAAGGGCTCCAGGCTGATACTCCCTGAAACTTCTTTTCCGTCCAGGTTGCGGTAGACTGAAGATCCTAAGCTAATTGTCTTTGTTTGCTTAGTATCGTTGTAGAACAGTTCTTCTTTCTCGCCATCGGCAAGTGGTGAACCGTCAAGAGTCGAATTCGCATCCTGTCCTGTTGCTGATTTCCATGCTGCAAACGCTGTAAATGACTCCTGATCTCTGAATGTTCCTTCCTTGTATTTGCTGTAGTACTTATTGTTGTCGTAAACGTGCGAAGCTCCGTTTCTCTGTCCGACTACCCTTGTATCTGAATAATTTTCATAGTTTTTTTCAAAAACGTAAATAATGTTGTTTGTGATGGTACAATTCCCGTTTTCCTCGTCACTGTACACCCCGTACATTCCATCAAATATCGTATTGTTGTTTACTGTGATGTTATCATTTTCGTGCAGGTGAATTCCTCCAAACCCTGAATAGGCTATTGTATTGCCCTGCACAAGTACGTTTTTAATGTTGTTGTCCATATATATCCCAAAGCCAGAAGAAAATTTGGAATTGGTTCCTGCGGTGGTTCCCCTTGTGTACAGTACAATGTTGTTTGTCACCTTTGAGCCCCCCGACTTATCAACGGCTGCACTTGAACTAAAAGAGTATATTCCCCCACCATCATCTTTGACCAGGCAGGCGTTCTTGATGAAATTCTTATCAACTACCGCATTTTGAGTAGTCCATCCTAAAGCAGTGTAGCCTACGTTTTCAATTCTGTTGTATCGGAAAGTATTATTTGTTCCTGCCGGATTGGATATGGCCTTGCCATCCTGTTCACTGCCCATTCCGGTTAACCCAAGATTGTCAAACAAAGCGGTGTTAGTTATCGTGTTGTCTGAAATATTTGAGTAAGAGGTCATTTGTGCATGGAAAGCGATATGATTTGCTCCGTCAATCGTTATATTCGTGTAATTGCCGTAGGTGTCGTGATTGATGTAAATTCCCTTTGAATCAGGATTTATAATATCAACGTTGTTGATGGTCAGGTAATCGCAATAGTCAGTCGAAATGGCAGCATCTGAACACTGGGAAAGTTCCAGATTTTCAATGGTAATGTAGTCCTTATTATTCATTGAAATCAGGTTTGAAACAGAAGAACCTCTGACTTCGTAGTTTGCCGGAGAATCACCACTAGGTGTCCAAAGATAAACCGTATTGGTTGATGCATTGTAATAGTATTCTCCTGCTGCCGTTAGATAGTCAAGCTTGTTGTTCAGGAAAAACCCGTCACCTGTTGAGATCGTGTATAATGGAGCCGACTCTACTGTAATGGTCTGCGATGATGAACCTGTTACACTTTTGGTAGCCATGCCCCACTTGTTTGTTCTGATGACAGCCTTGGCTCCGGTATGGTTGATTGCACCTGAAACCTGCGTACTTACGAACTGTGTGGTGCTGTTTACGCTGGTAACATCGTAATAGCCTGTCTTGGGTATTCTGGCTAGTTGAATCCGCTCACCATCCAAAAAAAGTTGATTGATGTCGTTTGATAAGGTTGCTTTATAAATATTCCCCGAATGAACTGTCCATCCGGTGATTACCTCAGAGCCATAGATTTTGGGCTTATTGCCTGTTCCATATGCGCCATAGGTAATTGGATTTCCAGCACTTCCTGATGCCGACGGTGTTAATGTGCCGACCCATTGATCACCGCGTTTAAATAAAATTTTGTCTCCGGCTGCGGGTTTTAAGCTGTTTACTTTTTCCAAAGATCTCCAGGGCTGCCCGCTACTTGTTCCGGTGTTCGAATCACTTCCCTCACTGCTACTTACATAATAGCTTGTTTGTGCTATTAGTGAACCTGGTAGTAACAGGAATACGATTAGTATTAATTCTCTCATCTCTCGCTTCATATCTCTCACTGTAAATAAATTAATCCTATTCTTATCAATTTGTTGGACTCACTTTCTTTGAGTCATTTGTCTTTTGTAATTTGTAATGTGCCTGTTTGGGTAATGCCAGGTTGCATTTGATCGGCTTACTTCCTGTCCAGGGGACAGACGAAGTATCCATGTTTAGTGTTTCTTGATGATGTAAGTCCGCACCGGGTGCGGATCAACTGATCATTTGTACACTTTGGCGGCAAGAATACTGAACTGGAATGGCTTGTCGTCTCCCCGTTCGCGACATTCCTGCCCGACAATTAGGAAATTATGCGGACTGCTCTGAAAATGAGTGTCACATTCTTTTTTTTCAGAGCAATCAAAGGCGATAACTTTAGTCTCAAAAGCAGAATCGACTGAAAATTCAATATCGAACCGCAAGCAGACTTTTCAAAAAAATTGTGAAAATATATGGCTTGAGAAAACAAACCATCGAAAAACGGCAAGGGAATACTAAATGTTTTCAATTCAATTTGATTATTGTTAATATTAATACCTATCTACACACAAATCCCACTTCACGATAATATAAACACGCTCAAATTTCAATTACAATAATGCTAAAAAAAATGAAAAGTAAAGAATACATTTGCCAGAATAGCCTAATTTAGATTGAATCCACATAAGCCAACGGGCTGTTTCCCTTTGTTTATGCTTAGTTTGGAGTTTTTGCTACTTTGTGAAAATCTTCAATAAAAGTGAGTGAAATCACTTATTGACAAGTAATAAATGGATAATTCTACGCTGTAGCTCCATTTGGGCGCAGGGAAGTTGGATCGACCAGCTCCGAGTAAATATGATAATCATGGATGTTTTCAATGGATATAAACAGAAGGTTTAGAGCGGCCTGATTCAATGGTATTTATACATGGAGAGAGGCCGAGATATGGACATTGAATATTTGTTTGGATATGCGTATTCAAGGGACTTTAGCGGTTTTACGTGAAATTACCCATTGTTTTATAAGCGCTGTCGTTGGATATTTGAATAGACAAAATAAATAACCGGAGGAAGTTGGATTCTAGTAATGATGAACGCCGGTTTTTTTTAATGTTCAAAAGAAAGGATCGAAAGCAGGTCAGCGTTAATTACTAAGTTTGATTGTCTACTGTTTTCAAGAGCGATGTTCCCAGAGAAAATGGGAGGCAAAGAGCGAAGCTGTATAATCCTTAAAAAGAAGAGTGAGTGGGTAATCCAAATTTCGATGCGGATTGCAGGTTTAGAAAAGGAAAAATTTAAAATTATGGCACACATTAACTCAACTTATAATTGGTATGCTTTATATACCAGGTCAAGGTATGAAAAGAAGTTGCATCAAGACCTAAACAGAAGGGGAGTTGAAAATTATTTGCCTCTGAAAGTTGAGAAAAGGAAATGGAGCGATCGGGTGAAGGTTATTGAAGAACCTTTGCTGCGTGGGTATCTGTTTGTTAAGGTGAGCAACAAAGAATATTTTGATGTACTCAACAATACAGGTGCTGTTTGTTATGTTGCATTTGCTGGAAAAGCAGCTTCGATTCCTGAAGATCAGATTCAGAGCTTGAAGGCTTTCGTAAGCAACTTCAATGATCAAATTAACGTGACCCGTGAGAATATCACAAAGGGCACCCAGGTGAAAATTAGAAGAGGCTTGTTGAAGGGTGTTCAGGGCGAAATTGTAGAAATTCGAGGAAAGAATCGGATTGTTTTACGCTTTGAAAGTTTAGGCTATTGCATTCACAGTGATATTGCCATTGAAGATGTTGAATGCTTGCAGCCCAGCGTCTTGACAGACTAATGAGGATTTGCAGGTAAGCTTTTTCTGCGTCACTTTTCACTTCAGGAGACCGTTTGCCGGGAGTGTGAACGGAGGTGCTTCCACTCAGCATTGTTGTGAAAACACTTTTAACTCCAGATTCAGCGGGAAATACTGATTTTCGTACCTCTTTAAGTTCAGTCATCACCCCGTTATTATATTCTACTGCGCTATTTCGAAGAAGACAATCTAAAAATCTATTTATAAATGAAAGTTTTGATATTAGCCGGGGGTCTTGGAACAAGGCTTTCTGAGGAAACCACGATTAAACCCAAGCCGATGGTCGAAATTGGTGATCGTCCAATCATTTGGCACATCATGAAAATCTACTCCGAATACGGGTACAATGATTTCATCATTTTGTGCGGATACAAAGGGTATGTAATTAAGGAATTCTTCGCAAACTACGTACGCTACCGCTCCGATTTAACCATTGATTTGGTTGGCAATACCACCACTTACCATCGGAACCACTCGGAGCCATGGAAGATTACCTTAATCAATACCGGGCAGGAAACAATGACGGGAGGCCGAATAAAGCGGGTGAGAGATTTTGTTGGCGATGAACCATTTTTACTAACCTATGGAGATGGTGTTTCCAATGTCAATATCAATAAGCTTGTTGAATTTCATAAACAGCAAGATGCTTATGTGACGCTTTCAGCGATTAGACCGCCCGGTCGTTTTGGAGCTTTCAGCTTGTCAGATGAAGCAGACAAGATTGCCAGCTTCAAGGAAAAGCCTCAGGGAAATGGCAGTGACACGGCCTGGATCAATGGTGGATTTTTTGTTGTTGAGCCCAAAGCGTTTGATTTTATTGAGGGAGATCATACGATTTGGGAGAGAGAGCCTTTAGAGCAAATAGCACAACAAGGGAAACTGGCTGCATACAAGCACCATGGATTTTGGCATCCGATGGATTCATTGAATGACAAACATAAGTTAGAAGAGCTTTGGGCAACCGGGAAGGCCCCATGGAAAATTTGGGAATAGAAAGTATTAAAGCAGAATAAAAAAAACGGAGCAATGAAAATATTAGTTATTGGGAATATGGGCTATGTTGGCCCTGGTGTAGTTTCACAATTAAGATCAACTTATCCTGAGGCCGAGCTAATTGGCTTTGATATCGGCTACTTCGCAAACCAACTAACAGGAACCGAGTTTATTCCTGAGGTGAAGCTAAACCGGCAAATTTTTGGAGATGTTCGTCATTTTCCTGTTGATATACTGCAAGGTGTGGACGCAGTTGTCTATTTGGCAGCCATTTCAAATGATCCGATGGGTGCCAAATACGAAGAAGTGACCCTTGATGTCAATTACCGGTCTTGCGTTCGAATTGCCAAACAAGCAAGAGAAGCTGGCGTAAAATCCTTTGTTTTCGCTTCAAGTTGCAGTATGTATGGTTCAGCAGCCGGTGATGCCAAAACTGAGCACGACAGCCTGAATCCGCTGACGGCCTATGCTCGTTCAAAAGTGGCTGCTGAAAAGGAATTGGAGCCGCTGGCAACCAACGAATTTACAGTGACTTGCCTCCGCTTTGCAACAGCCTGTGGAATGAGTAACCGATTGAGATTAGATTTGGTGCTTAACGATTTTGTAGCCGGAGCCGTTGTTGCTAAAGAAATCAACATTTTAAGCGATGGAACTCCTTGGAGACCTTTGATTAACGTATTGGATATGGCCAGGGCAATCGAATGGGCCATCGGTCGGGAACAAGCCAACGGAGGAGAGTTTCTAGCTGTTAATACGGGAAGTAACAAATGGAACTACCAGGTAAAAGAACTGGCCGAGGCTGTGGGGGACATCGTTCCGGGATGCAAGGTTACTGTCAATCAGGATGCCCCGCCCGATAAACGTTCCTATAAAGTAAACTTTGACCTTTTTGAAAAACTGGCTCCAAACCACCAGCCTGTTTATGACTTGCAAACGAGTATAGAAGAGATCTTTAAGTCCCTTTCAGAAATCGGATTGAAAGATCCAAAGTTTAGAGAGTCAAAGTATATGCGATTAAAAGTATTGGGAGGCTTGCAAGAGAACGGGCATCTAAACGAAAATTTATCATGGACCTGGTAATTTATAAAATATGAGATTTTTCGAAACAGAATTGAAAGGAGCTTTTGTTTTAGAGATCAACCAACTAACTGACGAAAGAGGTTTTTTTGGTCGCTCTTGGTGTAAAAGAGAAATGGAAGAACACGGGCTGAATGGTAATGTGGTGCAAGCCAACACTTCTTTCAGTAAAACGAAAGGAACCCTTAGGGGAATGCATTATCAAAAGCATCCTCACGAAGAAACCAAACTGATACGCTGTACAAAAGGTGCCATTTATGATGTGATTGTCGATTTGCGTAAAGATTCGCCCACCTATCTGCAATGGTTTGGGATTGAGCTGAGTGAAGGCAATTACAAGATGCTTTATGTCCCCGAAAAATTTGCCCATGGCTTTATTACCCTGACAGATGATGCTGAGGTGACTTATTTGGTGACCCAATTTTATACCCCCGGAGCTGAAGCCGGTTTGCGCTTTAATGATCCAAAACTGAACATAGACTGGCCTTTGGAAGCCACTGTCGTTTCAGAAAAGGACAGGAATCATCCCGATTTTGATGAATCAGTATTACCTTAAAAAACAAGAATATGATTATTGTCGATACAGCCCTGCAGAAAAGACAAGAAGAGCGGAATCCAATTCGGGTCGGAATGATTGGCTCCGGATTTATGGGACGTGGAATTGCAATTCAAATATGCAAGTCAGTTCCCGGGATGGAGTTGGTGGCTATTTCAAACCGCACCATCGCAAAAGCCCTGAAGGCGTATGAAGAATCAGGGGTTGAAGATGTCCGGATTGTTGATAAGTTGTCGGATTTAGAGGATAATATAAAAAATGGCAAGGCGAGTGTTACCGAGCAACCGGACTTGATTTGCGAGGCAGATGGTATTGATGTCATTATTGAAGTCACCGGAACGATTGAGTTGAGCGCCCATCTGATCTTAAAAGCCTTTCAGTACAGGAAGCACGTGGTCATGATGAATGCAGAGGTCGATGGTACAATTGGCCCGATCTTAAAGAAATATGCTGATGAAGCGGGAGTTGTCCTGACATTTGCTGACGGCGACCAGCCCGGCGTTGAGATGAATTTGTATCGTTTTGTCAAATCCATCGGAGTTAAACCCGTTTTATGTGGAAATATTAAAGGACTTCACGACCCCTATCGAAATCCAACCACTCAGGAGGGGTTTGCAAAGAAATGGGGACAGAATCCCTCGATGGTCACTTCGTTTGCTGATGGAACCAAGATCTCATTTGAACAAGCGATTGTTGCCAACGGAACCGGAATGAGGGTCGGTAAACGTGGCATGCATGGACCTACAGTTCCTTCCGGGACTCCGCTACATGATGTGGTTCATCAACTGTATCCGCTGGAGCAGTTGTTGGAAGGTCCGGGAATCGTTGATTATGTGGTTGGGGCTCAACCGGGACCAGGTGTATTCGTGCTCGGAACACATGATGATCCTTTGCAACAGCACTACCTGAACTTGTATAAGTTGGGTGAAGGTCCCTTGTATTTGTTTTACACCCCTTACCATCTTTGTCATTTTGAAGTGCCCTTAACCGTTGCACGTGCTGCATTATTTGGAGATGCTGCTTTGGCACCGGTCCGCGGACCTTTGGTTGAAGTGGTGGCCACTGCTAAAACTGACCTGAAGGCTAATTCACAGCTCGATGGTTTAGGCGAGTACTTGACCTATGGGCTTTGCGAGAACTACGAGACCGCCAGAAAAGAGAATTTGCTTCCAATCGGAGTCGCTCAAGGCTGTCGGTTGAAAAACGATATTCCTAAAGACCAGGTCATTACTTACGATGATGTGGAATTGCCTCAAGGTAGATTATGTGACAAGTTACGAACCGAACAGCTCGAAGTGTTTAATCCCGAGTTGCTTGCACGGACCAGGAAGCAATTTGCTTTTTAGTTTTCTGCTCGCCTGTTTGATCTGGTATAATTTGAGAACCGGAGTGAAGGTCGGCCCAAAAAGGTTGCGAAATCGTGCTGGCACTGATGTATTGATTTAAAGGAAACTTCAGGAAGAAAGCTTTTTTCCTACAGGAATGAGATAAGAAGACGATGAACAGATCAGAGATGAATGTCAACCTTTGATCGCATGAGTTATTTATTTGTAAAAAGAGAGAGATATGGCAAAAGTTGCACTAGTTACTGGAGTTACCGGGCAGGATGGAGCGTACCTGTCGGAATACCTGCTTAAAAAAGGCTACATCGTTCACGGTGTAAAACGGCGCTCATCGATGTTTAATACCGATCGTATTGATCATTTGTATCAGGATCCACATACATCCAATCGCAATTTCATTTTACACTATGGCGATTTAACTGACAGCCTGAACCTGACACGGATTATCCAGGAGGTTCAGCCTGATGAGATCTACAATTTGGCGGCCATGAGTCATGTCAAGGTGAGTTTTGATACCCCGGAGTATACAGCCAATGCCGATGGAATTGGGACCCTGAGAATTCTGGAAGCCGTGCGCTTGTTGGGTTTGAACAAGACACGAATTTACCAGGCATCAACCTCTGAGTTGTATGGACTGGTGCAGGAAATCCCACAAACGGAGCGGACGCCTTTTTACCCGCGCAGCCCATATGCTGTGGCGAAAATGTATGCTTATTGGATTACAGTCAATTATCGTGAAGCTTATGGGATGCACGCCAGTAACGGAATCTTGTTTAATCACGAGTCGCCGATTCGTGGCGAGACGTTTGTTACCCGCAAAGTGACCCGGGCAATATCCCGAATTGCTTTAGGAATGCTCGATAAGGTTTACCTCGGCAATTTGAGTTCGAAGCGCGACTGGGGGCATGCCAAAGATTATGTGAGGGCCATGTATCTTATCCTGCAACAGGATAAGCCTGACGATTATGTGATTGCAACAGGTATAACAACATCTATTCGCGACTTTGTTACGATGGCTTGTGAGGAGCTCGGAATGGAAGTTGCTTTCAAAGGACAGGGCGCTGACGAAATTGGTATTTTGGTTGGTATTGATGAGATGAAATTCCGGGAGCGGGTTGGGGACGAATATCTTGAAGAAATCCGGATGCGGATCTTGTCGAAAGACAATGAGATTGTCAAGGTTGATCCCATGTACTTTAGGCCAACCGAGGTTGATTTGCTGATCGGTGATCCCGCCAAATCGCAAGAGGTTTTGGGTTGGAAACCAAAATACGACTTGCAAGGCTTGATTTCAGATATGATGGCCTCTGATGTGAAGCTCTTCCAGAAAGAGTCGTACCTCCGAAATGGAGGATACCGTATCCTGAATTTCTTCGAATAAAGATAGTCCACGCTGAGTAAAAAAGCTGAAAGTATGAGCTGCACCTGCAGAGGCCGGTGCAGGCTTATCTTTCAGCGTTCAGTATGTCTGACGAATAACATGGTCAGCACGTGAAGCGCGGATTAAATTATATAGCACAGGCCAGTTCATCAATTGATAAGGAGTGTGCCAGCAAAATCAGCTTTAAAGATGGATAAGAACAGTAAGATATACATTGCCGGGCATCGGGGCCTGGTTGGATCGGCCCTTCTAAAAAAACTAAAGGAGAGGGGATATCAAAACTTTGTGCTGCGAACGCATGCTGAATTGGATTTGTGCAGCCAACAGGCCGTTGCCAATTTTTTCAAAACCGAAAAACCAGCGTATGTTTTTCTGGCTGCCGCAAAGGTGGGTGGGATTATGGCGAATAATACCTACCGGGGCGAATTCATTTATGAGAATTTGATGATTCAGAATAATGTGATTCATCAGGCTTGGTTGAATGGGGTAAAAAAACTCCTGTTTCTTGGAAGTACGTGCATATATCCCCGCAACGCGCCACAGCCCATGTCGGAGGATAGTCTGCTGACCTCGATGCTTGAATATACCAACGAACCCTATGCCATTGCGAAGATCGCCGGTATCAAACTGTGTGAAAGTTACAATATTCAGTATGGGACAAACTTTATTTCGGTGATGCCCACCAACCTTTATGGTCCGAATGACAATTTTGATTTAACAAATTCCCATGTCCTTCCGGCTTTGGTTCGGAAGCTGCTGTTGGGAAAATATTTGGATGAAGGTAACTGGGATGCGATCAGGCACGACTTTGAAATCCGCCCAGTCAATGGCGTGAAAGAACTCAACTCAATCGATCAGATTGAAGCTGCGCTTGAATCGTTTGGAATTAAGCGAACCCTTGAGGGAGGAACTGCGAAAGTATCCGTGGAGATTTGGGGTAGCGGCAAACCAAAGCGCGAGTTTCTTTGGAGTGAAGATATGGCAGATGCTTGTGTTTTTGTGATGGAAAATATTGATTTTGAAGATGTTGTTGAAGCAGATGCCCTATCAAAAGAGTCCGGAGAAATTCGGAATACGCATATTAATATCGGAACAGGCATAGACCTAAGTATCGGCGATTTGGCGAAGTTGATCAAGGCTCATCTTCAATTTGAAGGAGACCTGATTTTCAATACCAGTAAGCCGGACGGTACCATGCGAAAGTTGACAGATCCTTCAAAACTTCATCGACTGGG
>ENA-ORCU01000424-ORCU01000424.1-marine-metagenome-genome-assembly--contig:-NODE-424-length-16111-cov-2.544343_pt1 | contig 16111 bp, 9 predicted proteins | sample MGYA00248631_ERZ508512 | MGnify/ENA primary metagenome ERZ508512 (study PRJEB26183, sample SAMN06268844) | marine metagenome | isolation source: Tt an P1 anaerobic enrichment on pine from sediment taken...
TATTCCATTTAAACCGCGAAATGTGATGAATCGGCCCAATGCATCTATGGCTTTATCTAATAATGTTTCATATCGGGGCCAATCAATATCATCTTTTTTTATCTGATTTACAACTAGTATATCCCTACCTGCTTGAATACAATAATCCTCATTTTCCGTCTTTGCTCTAATCCTGTCGAACTCAATATTGGCATTTATTATATGAGGAATTCCTTTCTCCACCTGCACCTTTCCTCCAGATGCAAGCAGGTTGAAATTTCTTTTTGGAAATTCTGCACCATACTCGCGGTCGATAAAAGATTCTGCAAAGTCTCTATCCCAAGTAATTGATTCATCGGTCAAATCTAAATAGAATTCAATCCAAGCTTCAAGAATTGGCGGTTTCTTAAATTCCAATGAGTCTACCTTTTTTATGGCTAAAGTTAATTTTCTTCTAGGGTATAAATTTACTAATATATTAATTTTATCGAAAGAGTCAATAATATCATAAGCTTTCTATACATTTTTTACCAGTAAATGCAGGTTATTATGACTCAATAAGCTTCATAATACCAAGTGGATGTTTGACCTCTTTATGCGTATTGCTGTTAATGTGATTTTGTTCACATAAAGCAAGTATAGACATATGTTTTTATATAATAAAGACTTAACTATCTATACATGATGCTACTATTATAAACGATTTCATTCACCCGCCAGTACTTCCCCCAATCCCATGTTACTTGCCTGCCTAGCCCTAATGGATGGGGTAAAACTACTTTGATGGAAGCGATTGTTGGAATTTTTCCTATTGATATATGAAACTATAATTGAAAAGGTAAATTGGCGTATTTATGAAATATCACCATCAATAAAAGAGGAGATAGAATCATGAAAAAAAGAATAATTAGTATTGTATTGGCTTTAATTATGATTGCTGTTTTAATTATTTATTTAGGAAATAATAGACGTATTTCAGAGAACAATTCAGGACTCATTGAATTTTCGGCGTTACTTCCTTTGACCGGACCACTTTCATCAATAGGAGACGATGAACGTATCGGTATGACTCTTGCCTTAGAAGATATTTCCTCAAATAATAACCAAAAAATATCTTTCGGTTTTTATGATTCTCAAGGTAAGGGAAATGTTGCGGTTTCAATCATTCAAAAACAATGGAATATCAATAAAGATCGCTTTTTTATCACCACAACTACCGGTCCCACGCTATCTACTCTGCCTATATTCGATGATTATGATGAAAGTAAGATAGTCATAACTCAGACAATGTATCCTGAAGTCACACAAAATCATCCTTATGCATTTCGGCTTTTTCCATCCTCTTCTCAAGAAGCAAGGATGCTTGCAAATTACGCAATTCGAACTGGCAATAATGCCTATGATGACCCAAAATTCTGGAAAGCTTACAACAATCTTCATAACCATGAACCTCGTGATACTTACAAATTAGCCATAGAATTAGCGAGATTGCTTCAAAAAAAAGAAGGCAAAGAAGATGTAAATGCTATTCAGATATTATTACTTGGTTCAGGATGTGGGACTGTTGAACTACCGCTGCTGGCTGAATTAGCCACATATTTAAAAAACTCTCGATTCATAGTGCATGCTTTCGATAAGTCGGAATTGGCTTTGAAAATATTTCAAGAGGCAATTTCTAATAAGAAGGAACAGGGTGATAAATGGCAGGATAGCGATGATTTATCTGGGCACACATGAGTTTAATTCTGAAGAAAAAGAGGTGCGAATTAAGCATCTTAAGGATTGGTCTACTCCATATATTTCCGACGAACATCTTAGATGGATATCGATTAATAACAAGTCACTAATCCAATTAAGTGATGAAGTTGATAGTGTAATATCTAATATCCAAGGAATTAATTCACATCACAGGATTATCTTTTTTGATGAAATAGAATTGTTAAATTGTAAAAACCCTTCAGGTGATTCGAAGGAGGCTCGACTATGTCAATTAATACTAACATTCCCTGAAGTAATATGGATCCCGGTTGCAGTCGATGGTATTAATGAAATGGTTTTTTCCGAGATGTGTCAGGATATTCCACACGGATTATATGACGCTCTTGGCATAAGAGAATATATAAAAAATCTGCTTTCTCAATCCACTCAAATACCTTGCCGCCAAAGAGATAAAATAGGAATAATATTAGAGGAAGAATCAACATATGCTTATGCCAATGCATATATACTCTATAAAAACGGCATGAGAGTATTTCCTTTGACTACTCACAAACAAGCAAGTTATGTACTTAATAGAGAGACCCTTCCTCAATGGAATGAAACATGTCCAGCAATACCTAAAATATCAATAGAAGACTGGGATCTCAGGTTGCCGGATTGGCAACCTAACGAAGGTTGTTCAGAACCTCAAAGAAATGATATAAGGGATTTACTGGGACTGAGATTACAGAAGTATCCACTACTTGATAAACTGGAACGTTGGATATGCACATTAAATCCAAACTGTCTATTAAATAAAGAAGAAAAAGCAACGTTTGCAGGTAAGATAATAGAAAAGCCCATCGGAGGCTTTTACGATTTAGAGGGAAAATTATTTGAAGGCAATCGACCTGCTCCCGAGTCTTTCAAAATTGATCCTCCAGAAGATTTATATCATCACTCAGCACCAGGTATTGTAGTTTTACTTACAGAAATAATAATTCGTCGTGCCAAGAATATACTTGCAAATGCTATATCTCCAGAACAATATCTCATTGGGGCCACATTAGCACTTAATGCAAATGAATTAATCGGGAAGAAATGCCCTACTTTGTCATATGAAACTCACCGCTTGATACATATATTTGAAAGTAAATTTGAAATAGATTTTCCTGGTTCTTCATATCATAATAATGCAGAATCTCGTATTTCTTTTTATGAGGAGTATATAAGATCTCTTTCGAATGCTCCGATGGCCAATCATAAAGACAAAAAACGTATAGAAACTGAATGGTTAATCAGTTTAACAGCTGACATCGAACGTATATACAGAAACTCAGGTGATTTTGAAGAAGCGGAAACTTATAGCTTTGCTCTTAAAAACTATAATCGCAAATTATCTAAAATAGATAAATTTAATGCTAAAGGTGACCATAACAAATTTACGATTCTTGGTATACTTGACTACCTTGTCACGAAGCCTATTCCATTCCTAATTGTGTTGGTAATATTGGTTCATTTATGTGGTGTATATATAAATATTCATTGGGGGGAATTGTATATAAAAATATTTAAACCATGTGATGAAATACATCTTACTTTAAAAGCATTATTAGAAGTGATGAAACTATTTTTCTATAGTATTGTCACTGGAGTTATTGTATATCGTCTTCTTAGACGATGAGAATAATTATGCATATCTAACTGTTCTTTAACTTGAGATGTAATTTGACAAAAGTTGATAAATGACAGTCTGAGACAATCCCTAATTTTAAAATTGTTTTTACAACCATTTCATAGTCCAGTAGTAGTCCATTTCCTTCATATTCAGATTGGGGCAATTGGGTGACATTTGGGAATGAGAATGAGGATTTCTAAAAGTCGCCAATGAACTATTAAGAGATCTATCAAAAAGTGTTCTACTCAAGTATTCTTTAAAAGGTGATATTAAATTTAACAAAGGAATTATATGAAAAGGTCATAATCATGCGTCCCAAATGCGTATGCGACGAAAATAACTCCACTTTAGTATCACTCTAAATTGACTCTAACACCAGTCTATAAGTTTACCTAAACCCCCAGAAGTGTCAAATTTGTGTTGATTTTTAGACTAAAAACGAATATTTTCATATAGCGACCTGATATATCTTGAACTGAAAATCCGTGTGTCGGCGGTTCAAGGTTCAGCTTAAATGTATTATATTAAGTATGAATTCTTCAACGGACTGCTAAGCCAAATAGCACGGCGGACGATCTTATCGCCGCAACGCCTCAATGGGACTTAGGTTGGCAGCTTTCCATGCCGGATGGGTTCCGAAAATTATACCGGTAAGGACGGATACAGCAAGCGCGACAATTACACTGACTGGGGTGACCACAGTCGGCATGTCGGCCGAGTATTCAATGACCAGAGCAATCAGGAAGCCGATGGCGACCCCGAGAATGCCTCCGAGCCCGGTCAGTGTAACGGCTTCAAAGAGAAACTGGGTTAAGATGGTCCGTCGCTGTGCGCCCAACGCACGCAGGGTTCCGATTTCCTTGGTTCGTTCATAGATGTTGGCAAGCATAATGTTCATGATTCCGATACCCCCCACGATCAATGAAATCGCGGCAATGGAGCTCATGACCACCGAAAACACACGCTGTGTGGCCTGTTCTGCGAGGAGCAGCTCATAGGGAACACTAATCGTGTAGTCGGGTAATTCATGCGTTTCCGAAAGGTAGGTTCGGATACGATCCGCTGTATTCTTGAGATAGGCCAGATCTTCAACCTGTACATAGGTGTAGTCGGCCACGACTTGTAGCCTATCCCGTTTGAAGGTGGAGAGCAGGTTTTCATAATCGACAAACACCAGGTTGTTGATGTCGTGTTTTCCGGCCAGTTTCGATCGCAATGGATTGTTGATCAGTCCGACCACCTTGAATGATGCTCCAAAAACGGAAACTGTTTTACCCAGCGGATCTTCCAGTCCAAAAAGCTGGCGGGCTGCATCGACTCCGACGGAACAAACCATCGAGGCGGTTCGACTGTCCGTTTCAGAAATCCAGCGACCGCGCGAGTCGGCATTCTCCGATCTGGAGATAGTCAAAAATCGCGGACCCACTCCCATGAGAACAACATCGGTCAGTTTGCCGTTTGCATAGATGGGCTGCCGAAGCTGCACCACAGGAACTACCTTCTTAACGTTGTCGAATACGGTTCTGAAATGCTCCAGGTCTTCGGTGGTAATTCCGTAGAAATAGATCTCCTCGCCACCGGTTGCACTGGCTTCGGGTTCTTCGGAGTGAAGAATGATGTTGTCGACACCTTGCCTCTGAATGCGTTCCACCGACTCAACGCGAGCTCCTTCGCTGACCGCGAGCATACCAACCACCGCCGCGACACCAAGAACAACCCCGAGCATCGCAAGCAGCGAGCGAAAAGCATGGTGCCTTAAACTCAACCAGGTGGATTCTATGTTGTAAATGAGACTCATTGCCGCACCACATTTCCATCATGAAGTTCGATAATTCGCTGCACCTCTTTTTCATACTCTGCGTTGTGCGTGACCATAATCACGGTGTGGCCCTCGTCTACCAGTTCATGGAAAATAGCCAGGATTTCATTGCCGGTTTTTTCATCCAGATTGCCGGTCGGTTCATCGGCTAAAATTACGGAGGGACTGTTGGCCAGCGCCCGTGCAATGGCAACGCGCTGGCATTGCCCGCCGGAAAGCTGCGAGGGGCTATGGGCCAGACGGTCACCCAGTCCAACACGGGTCAGCAGCTCAGAGGCGCGCGCTTTCATTTCATGACGTTCCACTCCGGCAAAACGCATGGGCATGCAGACATTTTCTAAAATGGAAAAATGAGGAAAGAGATTGAATGATTGAAAGATGATACCGATCTGCTTGCATCGAATCACTGAGCGGGCGGCGTCCGTCAGCTTTGCCACGTTACGTCCTTCGAGCAAGTAATCGCCCGAGGTGGGTTCGTCGAGTAGCCCCAGCATGTTGAGCAACGTGGATTTCCCGGAGCCGGATACTCCAAAAATGGCAACCAGCATACCCTCTTCGAAAGTCAAGTGAGTGGGTCGCAATGCATGCACGGCGGCAGGGCCACTGCCGTAAACCCGGCTGATTCCATCTAACCTAATCAAGCTCACTTTACGACTCCTCCCGAGTCAAAATAACACGCTCCCCTTCTTTGAGCCCTTCTACAATCTCTACATAGTTGCTGGAGCTTTTCCCTATGGTAACCTTGCGCACTTCAGACCCGGTCGCCTTCATGACATTGCAGAAGACTTCTCCCTCTTTCACGTAGAGCGCTTCAACGGGAACGAAAAGAACATCGGAAATCACTTCTGAAATCATATCCACCTCAACGGTCATCCCAGGCCTGAGGTCTGAATCGGTCTGGTCTAAACGGATGACGGTAGGATAGATTTTTGGACTACTCTGATCATATTGAATCAGGTTTGTTGCCATGTCCGAAATCTTTGAAACCACTCCTGACAGTTGGAGGTTAGGCAGCGCTTTGATACGCATTTCAGCGTGCATACCTGTAGAGATTTTTGAACGTGTAGCCTCTGGAATGTCAACATTTACAATGAGCTGACTCAAGTCGGGGATACTGCCGATAACCTCCCTGCGATTCATGGTGGTTCCCACGATGATTTCCTTCTGCTCACCATAACGGCGTCGCGGGTTTGGATCGCCGTAGGAGATGGTTCCAGCTACGGGGGCTCTTACCTCCAACATCGCAATGTTCTCAATCAACTGCTCTGTCCTCCTCTCCTGGGAATCTACCCGTTGCCTCTGCGCTGAAATTCTCACATCCAGCTGTACCCGCTGCGCAGCGGCATTAACAAGCTGCTTCTGAAGATCCATCTCGGATTTTGTCCTCCCCTGTTCCAGTCTCCGGGACTGCTCGGGAAATGTATACTGCTTGAAAATCCGTAGATTATAGACCGCTCTTTCCTCGGCCCTCTTGAGCTCTTCAATACTCTGTTCTGAGCTGTCGATCTGATTCTGGATTTGCTCTCGGGCGGCTTCGTCACCCATGGAGGTGGAGAGCAGACTGGTTCTGAGTGCCGCCAGGTTCGCCTTCTCATCGGCTAGATTCACCCGAGCAGTCTCCACGTCCCGCATCAGACTCTCTTTTTCAAGCGGAGCATCTTCATACACGTATCTTTCGTAAGCCTCGCGGCTCTGTCTGAGATTGTCCGTGGCATTTTTAATGGAACTGACGATGTCCGCGATGGCTATCTGATAATCCTGTTCGAGAACCATTAGGTCTCTGTGGTCTTCTTCGAGTTCCACAGTCTCATTTTCAAGTTGTTCGAGGTAGACTTCATCGGAGAACTTGACGATCAGATCCCCTGCTTCCAGTGCCGTTTGATCGGGTACGGCCTCGATAATCTCCAAACCCTGCCTGGAGAAGGACGGCGCTTCAATAACGTAGCGTTTGACAGCATCAAGAACGCCCTGAACACTAACAACAATGTTGAAGTCCCCGCGAATTACTTCATAGATCTGGTCAGGCTGGTTCGTGTCGCTCTTGTCTTTTCCGCAACCTGTGACAACCAGGATGCACCCGGTCAGGGCAATGAACAGACCCAATCTAAATGGTGTATAAGACAATTTCATAAGGTATCATCCTACTCGTCAAAAAAACGCCTCAGGTCATCGAAGAACGAATGCTTCATCTCCTGCATGGCGGCGTCAGAGGCGTCTATCTTTTCCTGCAACTCATCCGAAACGTTGCCCGGCGTGATGGAGTTTGAAGATAAATCCTGCGGAGCAACAACGTTGGCCGTAAGAAAGATCACCAGTTGAGAACGGATTTCCTCGCTATTGGTTGCGCGGAACAGCGTTCCGATAATCGGGATACTGCTGAGAATGGGAACCCGCTTCTCCGTTTCTATTTTTTCTTCGCGCAGCAGTCCTCCAATGGAGACCATTTGTCTGTCACGCATCTCCAGCAAGGTGCTCGCACTACGAATGGCAATAACCGGGTTGCGTCCGGCGGAGGATTCTTCGTAACGGATGATATTGGATACCTCCGGGCTTACTTCCAGCACGACACGGTCATCAAAAATGGATTGAGGCATGACACGCAGCTTGATGCCAACGGATTTGTATTCCACCGAGAAACTGGTTCCCCCCGAGCCGACATTCGATTCCGTGATCGGGATATCTTCACCGGAAAGGATATTGCCGGTATATCCGCGCCGCATGATCAAAGAGGGCGAAGAGAGAATCCGGGCCGTCCCCTTCGTTTCGAGAAAGGTCAAAAACGCGGAAAAGATCCTCTGTTCGTCCGGGTCGTAGTAGATGATGCTGGATGAGCCGCTCAGGCTGGCAGGATTACCACCCGAAGGCAGAATGGCATCCAGCATACGGGTTACAAAAGAGGCGTCGAGAGCACCACTGGCCGGGATCACTTGGTCCATGTTACGAAACTGGTTGTACTGCAGGCTGATGTCTTTTTCAAAGCCTTCACTGATCTGAAACTCAACAATACTGGCGCTGACAAGTACCTGCCGGATCGGGCGATCGATCGACTCCGCGATGAGTTTCAGTTTCTCAATATTATCGTGCTCCTCGGAGATGATCACCATATCTGCATCCTGGGTTTCGGAGATCTCTCCATTCACGGAGAGGAACGGCTCAAGGGCCTGGCTGAAGGCCTCTCCACCAATATGGTTGCATTCGTAAACAAACATCTCAATGTTGCGGGTGTCTTCTTCGGAAAACTGCATAGCCAAATCAGAAAAACTGCCCATGATGTCTTCATAGCTTTCCTGATTCGAGGTCGGAACACCCCTCCCCTCCATGCTGGAGGCAGAGCCTTGCTGCCCCGTTCCACTCGGAGGTCCTCCCAGCTGATTGCCCGTGGACTCGGCATTCGGTTCAACTGCAGCTGGCGGTTCGCTGCTCTGACCGTCCGTATTGCGCTGCGGCCGTTCCTCTGTAGGCCGTTGCGGTCTGGTATCAGAGGCTTGTTGTGCAAACACCGCGACGGATGTCGCGCAAACAATAAACAGAAGCATGTTTTTCATCATGTGTTTCTATCTCCCTCATGGCCAAAGCTCAGCATAGATCGCCGGCCATTTGGTTATATGACATTTTCCATTTAAACGGTTAAAAACATATTTTTCACCTAACGATTTCGATAATTTTTAAAAAATTCACCCTGGCACGGTCAAGCTATATCCATTTCGTAAGAAATCCTGTAGTGTCAAATTGCTCATCTAAAAGATAAATTTCTTAAAAATAAAGAATTTGGTAATTTGATTCTGCTGAGTTCAGTCGACCTCATGAAAGTACTACAAGGTGTGCAGTGCATTTGCACTTCACTCATCCCAAAATGATTTAATTTTCTATATGAATATGCAACGAACAGACAAAATCGAAACTTTATAAGGTTAAGACACTTGAGAAGCTTATTTTATTGCAGATTAAAACTAAAAAATAAAAATACACCCTATTGTATCAGAAAATGATGACTGTCAGTGTTCAGATACATCAGAACCGCAATCCGTTCGTCTGTGATCTAACATTTAGTGTATCCTCGCCCTCTTATTAGGAAAATCCGTGTGTCGTCAATTCAAGATAAAATATTTCTACTCGAAGGTCATATCTTAGGTTCCAAGAGCCCGAGACTATTTTTGACATCAGTCTCTCGATACATTCGACTCATTCCTATTCATCTTGCGCCGGACCGTAGATGTCCTGAACAGCGTTTTTTTAAGTCCCCACTGCCCCAAACAATAAACGTCTGGAGCCCGTAGTTGGTGAACCGCCTGACTAGCGTGTTTTAGAGAAAAGCAAGTGTGATCTTTGACAAGTTCATAACGGTTCGGGGAAAAAGAAAAACTGCCCCCAGGGGGGGCGGAGGCAGTTAGTAGTAGGGTGCCCATTGCGGACACCGTTAGAAGGATGTTGATTATTTTAGTTCCCTGATCAATAGATCACCGAGGGCGAGCTGTAATAAAGTCATTGGTTCGGGGACACCTCCAGATGGTGATTACTTCTCCCGTTTCTCCGACGCTTCAATTATAACAAGTTCCTGTTTGAAAGCAAAAGAAATTATAAAATCCCGTAATTACCACGATACCGATCGATCATACTATCAATTCAAAAAGTTTACTCGCTATTTGAGTGTTAATTATGGGGAAATAGCCCTCACCGCAATGTCAGCCCTATGTCGGTCTGTTTGTGAGAAATAGTTGCCTACTTGGACGGCAGATTAAGGCGTGCTCCAACGGCCAAGCTGTCTTCGTTTGTAATATTAGGATTCAGAGCCAGTATTTCTTTATAGCGAACACCGTTGCCGAGCTGATCCTCTGCGATATCCCATAAGCAGTCACCATTAACCACCGTATAGACAGATCCAGATGTTTTGGCTTCAGAGGTTGTTGTTACCACTAAAGCTGAGCCAGTTGTTTGTTGTGACTGGGCCGTTGCCTGTCTCAAACGTTCCCTTGTCTGCACCAATTGACTCTCAAGTTTTGCGACTTGCTGCGAATACAGTTGGCTTGCATTCTTGTAATAATCAACCTGCTTTTCCAGTTCTGCTACACGTCGTGAAAGTTTCTGGTTTTCTTTCTGAGCCGATTGCAGCTCTTCTTGAGAAACACATCCCGGTGAACATAAGATCACCAAGGCTGCCACAACGATGAATGCTATTGACCCCCTCAGAATGATCCTCTGCCGCATGTTTATACTCCCTAAAATGATGGTTTCTGCATCCCATCATCCCCTCCCTTTTATTTCATCGGCCATCCCGCCTGAATTAGAACACAATTAATTTAGGCTAAAAAAAACCGCAGGCTGAGGGGGATAATCTCATAAAAGCCTGCAAATCCAGCAAAAGCCTTCCTTGAACCACGTTATTTACAAATAATATAGATATGCATCGCCAGAGGCCGGTCTGGCCCTTAAAATTGAAAATGGGTGTCCAGCCGCCAATTAAAGAAAGCCCCTGCGATGCTTTACAGAGGCTTTCTTTGAATTCACCTCACCGAATCATGCTTATGTTTAAGGCACAATCTCCGGCTGGCAAATTGGGTCTTGCGGGTTATTCAGGCAGTCGACCAGCCACTCCTGGCCAATGATCCGAATGTCAAACAGGTTGACGACACAGTCACCATTCAGATCGGCCCGCGGCGAAGGATGCTGTGGATCACCGCACGCAGGATCGGATTCTTCCGCCTCCGCATCGGTATCCGTGTCGCACGCGTCACCCAGCCCATCGTTGTCCACATCCCGCTGATCCGGATTATAGACCGTCGGGCAGTTGTCGCAGATATTGCCCACACCATCCTGATCACTGTCCCGCTGGACCTCGTTAGGTGTATCGGGGCAATTATCAATATCGTCCGGCACACCATCTAAATCCCTATCAGGATACGGCATTACGACAGTCGGTTCTATGAAAATCTGCCCCACGAGCCCATCAACCACACTGACACGCATCACTGGTATATAAGAGTTATCGGCCCGCAGGAATCCCTGTTGAACACCGATCTCTTCTACTGCCAATCCCTGCAAAGTCTCGGAAAGCTTTTCCGTCAGGTTGGCGACGATACTGCTGCGGGTCTGAAGTTGCAAATCACCTTGGTACAGTACCTGAAACTGGGGCCAGTCACGCACCAGCAGGCGACTGATTTCACCTGTATTCGACACAGCTACGCGGGCTTCGGAACCGAATACGGGATAGCCGTTCATCTGTCGGGTCAGTGTCACAAGTTGCTCCATTTCAAAGCGTTCCAGGACGCCCCCTTCAGCATCCTGCGTTTCGGCTCCCACGGTGACTACGTCATCAGCAGCAATTTCTCCCTCGGGCAGTCTCAATTGTGCCAAAAGGCTGTCCACTGCGATCGCCCGAGCCTCTTCCATTGGGATTGCTTGACGAGGAGACAGTTTGTAATCGAACTGGCGTTCGGTATTGAGATACCGCAGCAGTCCGCGGTTGAGATCCATCTTGACGAACTTCGTTTCCGTCGTATTTTGACCGACCATTACACCGTCTTCGGTGATCGGTTCATACGCGAATTCGTCTTGGGCGGCGGCCATGATATTGCCCAGTTCCAGTCCCGAGATCCAATCCGACCCGGCCGGTACTTCGCGAAGTCGAGAATCCGGTTCCGGCACCACTTGATTAAGCAGGTCATAGTAATCTTTTTCTGTCCAGTCCGTGGCCAGCACCCCGACCGATTGGACCGGTTCTGCGGTTGCTGTTGAACCCGCCGACGCCCCTAAAGTGCCCGATCCCTTGGGATTACAGCCAATCAAGTAAATAACCCCGTGATAGTTTGGCGTCGGATCCGAATCAGCAACCCAATCGTACTGCTCAGTCGCCATCCGGTTCCACAGATCGGCTTCGGTGGCTCCAACTCCGCGGGCACAAGGACACTGGTCGCTATTGTTGTCATTCTTGACGTCATGGACGTAAAGATTATCCAGCCAGGAATTGGCAATCGCATAATTAAACGCGTCATCTGAAAAATCTTTATACCGTCCCCGATACTTATCCCAGATCCACATCAGACCGTGAAAGCCGTCGACTTGACGAATGCCTTTAAAGGACGAACCCCAAAGACCCCAAGATGCCTGATCCATACTGTAGCAGGACGACAAATGAAGAAATTCCAAGTCATAATCAAATTCCATGTGTCCCTGCCAGGTTAGACAGTTGCCTGAACCAGACTCGTCAACCCGTGTGGTACCGGTCCAGCGACTATTGGATAAACTACCGTGCATAGCGATCATCATCGCATCGGCCTCATCTATGCCGGTATCATCAACATAGTCCCGTCCCCATGGTACCAGTGAAGTATCCGTGTAGTGGCTGTCCACGTTGTAGCCGTCGATACGATAGGAATCCTTCCACCAAGCTCGGCTGCCGTGGCCCCAAGGTGTGGGTAATGGATTGGCAATATCATCGAACCAACCGTCCGTCATGTATCCCCAATCCGGCCGGTTGCCTCCCGAACAGCTGGAGTTCCAGTAATTAATCGCTTTAAGTGAGGCACCTCTGCCCCCGCTGCTGGGCCGGCTGTATCCAAATACCATCGTACAAAAACATAAAACAATAAGTATCATACATAACCATTTATTCTTCATTTTTCTGCCTCCTGATAAATTGTTAAAGTCGTTCACAAATTTTTAAAATGAAACTAATTAACAGGAAGAGATATATTCACAAGAATTTTGTCGAGAGATCACATAAGCAGTGCGGTTGAAAGGGATTAAAGTCGGATTCTGAGATGAAAGCATTGATGTGATTGTACAAAACAAGTGTTGAAAATGATTCACGCAAGCGAGCTGTTTTTTTTCTCCGCCCATATTCATCCCTGAAGTGAACTTAATAAAATACTCTTCTGTTAATATGGGAACTACCTGTCGTAGGTCATTTTGTTCGGAATAAACTGGTAAATTCTCCTTTTTGAGAATGATAGATTTAATGAGATAAAACAAGAAATGACACATTCGCTTTTATTCTGAGTCTGGGTTCCAGTCAAAATCCAATCGACTTTTAGGTCAATTTGTGGTACAATTCGAACTGTCAGTTGATCAAAATAACAGGACATTAAGGATACTGATATGCTGATCCGTTTTTTGAGAATGCTTGTTTTTGAGCGAATAACGGGTCGGATGAATAAATCGGCATTACTAGGAACACCCTTTTTGAATATCGCCCCTGAAGGAATCAATAATAGAGGTGAAATTGTGAAGAAAATGGTTCGCTCTTACCCATCAACAACCCGGCGCGCGTGACGAAGCGCGTGACTGGCATCTTCGGTTGCCGTTCGGGCGCCGTTCGGTTGCCGTCAGAACTGATGTCATAAGTGTCTGGAAAATCCTCATTTACGCACCTAAAAACAACGATTTTGAAAATCAGACCAACGCACTGAAAATCCGTGTGTCGGCGGTTCAAGACAGAATGAAATATCTTAAACGCGCAAAAAGAAAGTTGAAATTGCGCAAATTTGCTGTAAGTCCTTAAACAATCTTGCTTAGAAACTCTCTTTTTTGCTATAATATTTCTTTATGGGGTAAGATCTTTTTGAGGAGGTTCTATTATTCTTCCATAAATGTAAATGTGCTTTAGAAACGAGGGTTTAAACATGCAGGCTGTTAAGCGAGACCTTAGGGACCGACAGAGTTTTATCTGTATAGTTATTTTCCTTATTTGCTTTCTTTCAATGTACGTTAATGCTATTACGGCTTTTCCGGGAGCAGAAGGTTATGGTGCCGCTGCCACCGGCGGCCGTGGAGGTGCCGTTTATATTGTGACCAATCTTAATGACTCCGGTCCCGGTTCTCTCCGTGATGCCCTGGATCATAACACTCCCCGTACGATTGTTTTTCAGGTATCTGGAACGATCCATCTGACCTCCAACCTTGATGTCAGGTATCCCAATGTCACGATTGCCGGTCAGACCGCGCCGAGTGAGGGAATCTGCATTGCCAACGGTTCTTTATACGCCGGTTACGATAACGTAATTATCCGCTATATTCGTTGCCGACTGGGGGACCAATGGCCGGATGGAACTGAGAATGGAGATGATGACGCTACCTGGGGACGTTACGGCAACACAATGATCTTAGATCATGTAACAGCAAGTTGGTCAATCGATGAGGTGCTTTCGTATTATGCCAATACAAACCTGACCGTGCAATGGTGCCTCATCTCAGAGAGCCTGCGATACTCTCATCATGAAAAAGGTGCGCACGGATACGGCGGTATCTGGGGAAGCACAAACAGCAGTTTTCATCATAACCTGCTTGCTCATCACAGTTCGAGGAATCCGAGGGTCGAGGACAATATCAGCAATATGGATCTGCGTAACAATGTCATTTACAACTGGGGTTTTAACAGTTGTTACGGGGGCGCGGGATCAAATGTCAATATTGTAAACTGCTATTATAAACCCGGTCCTGCGACAGGTTCAGGCGTTTTGGATCGTATCGTGAATCCGAGTCTTCCTTACGGTCAATGGTATGTCAGCGGCAATTATGTTTATGGAAATACAAGCACGACGAACGATAACTGGCTGGGAGTCGATCCGGCAGGCGGAAGTGCCGATCGGGACTTATGTAAATCCACAACCCCGTTTCCTGTAGCCACAACTTACCCGGTCACAACACAAACCGCAGAACAGGCCTATGATTTAGTTCTGGATAAAGCGGGTTGCAGTCTGGTCCGTGACACGGTGGATACCCGTATCATTGAAGAGGTCAGAAACGGCACGACAACTTATTATGGTTCAGTCAGCGGTGATCCAGGTATCATCGATTCTCAAGCGGATGTCGGCGGATGGCCCGTTTTAACTGAAGAAATCCGACCCGCTGGGTGGGACACCGACCAGGATGGCATGCCGGATGTGTGGGAATTTGCCAACGGACTTCTTTGGAACAATCCGGCGGACCGGAATTATTATAGCCTGGATCCCCATTATACAAACCTGGAGGTCTATCTGAACAGCCTTGTCGCTGAGGATCTTGACCCACCGGCCGTACCAATGGGATTATCAAACGAGATTGGGGATGGCACGATCGGGCTGAACTGGGATGATAATTCAGAACCTGATTTAGCCGGTTATTATGTTTATCGATCAACAGCATCGGACAGCGGTTATGTTATGCTCAGTGAGCTATTGAACGATTCAAATTATCAGGACGATACCGCTGAAAACGGCGTGACGTATTTTTATGTTGTCACTGCTGTGGATGCCTCTTCCAATCAATCGGATTATTCTGACGAAGTGTTTGCAACACCAGTAGATATGAACTTCTACCGCGATATAAATGATGATCTCATTATCAATATTACAGACCTGGCCGCCTTTTTTAATGTATGGCTCCAATCCGATTGTTTGCTTACCACGGGATGGGATATCAATAACGATTGTTTGATTAATTTGGACGAGTGGAGCCTGTTAGCCAGTCATTGGCAATCTGAACAAGAGCCCCCCATCGCCACAATCGACCTCATCGCCAGTCAGGGAAAAATGGTCCAATACAAAAATGACTCGGGAGTGTGGGTTTCAGAAGAACGTCTTAAAACCCGTTCAGCCGGGGCATGGGATGATGACCCGGCATTGAATACACTCGATGCCGCCAAGTCATGGGTACAGTTTGATCTTGCCGGCATTTCGGGAACAGTCACAAGCGCAACTTTGACGATCTATGCCATCACGGATGCCAAATCATATTTCGTAAACGGCCTTAATGACGGCGTTGACGAAACGTGGAATGCTGACACAATCGACTGGTTTTCCGCTCCAGGCAATACGACAACAAGCGGTTCTGCTCTAAACGCAGGCTTAACAAGTTTACTGTACTCTGTCAATCCGACTACAGCAGATGGCGCTGCAAGCGGTGATGTGACGTCGTTTGTGACCGCAGATACCGATGGCTTGGTGACATTTATTCTAACCCCC
>ENA-ORCU01000426-ORCU01000426.1-marine-metagenome-genome-assembly--contig:-NODE-426-length-16027-cov-3.137994_pt1 | contig 16027 bp, 14 predicted proteins | sample MGYA00248631_ERZ508512 | MGnify/ENA primary metagenome ERZ508512 (study PRJEB26183, sample SAMN06268844) | marine metagenome | isolation source: Tt an P1 anaerobic enrichment on pine from sediment taken...
CGGATTCCAAAAGAGACATTCATGTGCCGGGATCACCGGTTCATTTCAACACCAGCCGGCCGCGGATACCGCGGCCGGTCATTGAAACGATGCGCAGTGTATCACCTCGATGCGGCATAAACAACAAGGTATAAGGCGATTTGTTCTTCGTGGTAAAAAAACAAACCCCGGCCATACGGTCCGGGGTATTATTTGTGTCTATATTTTAACGGGTTACCCGTTGAGGTTGTTTTATTCGATGGGCACTTTATGCCCATGCCAGGTTTCCTTGAAAGGCACGGTAATATTCAACAGTCCGGAAGTAAATTTTGCTTTGGCTTCTTCCGGCTTGACCACATGAGAGAGCATGTAGCAGTTTTCATAACGGAAGTTGTCCGCTTCGGCCTTGATACAGAAACCTTTGTCACCCACGTCAAGGTCCACGCTGTCTTTTGACGCGCCGGCCAGATCGACCCGGATATCCAATCCTGAGTCATCGGCATTGTGGCTGACATTGATCATGGGGGAAACGACTCGTTTTTCCTCTTGGATCATTACACCCACCTCCTTTCATGATTAATTAAAAATTGTATTAATCACGGATGGATTAAAATCAAGGCAGGTTTGAAGCCCGGGGCACTGCAGAATTTCCATCAATGTCAAAGGATGGTTATGTAATGCAGAGCGCCGCGGGCATCGATTCCAGTTGTTCCGCCTTACCCACGCACGTTATTGAAAAGCACCAAGACCCATTGGCAGGGAGGCTGGCAGCAAAATTTGAACGATCGTTTGTTTTTTTGAAGGGGTTTCAAGACGGGTTGGCTTGGTGCTTTTCCGGATTATATATTACCATCAGCGCTATAAGTTCTTCCTCGCCATGCTGCTCGCCATAGTGGGATACGCTCGAATCAAAGTAAATGCAGTCTCCCTTTTCCACGATATACACTTTGTCTCCGTAAAAAAAACGCATGGTCCCCTGCATCACAAAAAGCATTTCCTCCCCCTCGTGGCAAAATTCGTGCTTGGCAGGAGGGGCGGACGGAAACGACAATATAAAGGGCTCCATGTGCCTGCCCTGATAGGGTTGGGCCAGGGCCTCGTACGAATACCCGAACTCGGTACCCGGTCCGGCCATAAGCGCCCGCTCGTTTTTCTTGACCAGGAAAATTGAATCCGGCTGATCGACTTCCCCCAGCAGAACCGAAATCGTCACATTGAATGCTTTGGCGATGTTGATCAGCGTGGAAACAGGGGGAGCCTTTGTTGATTTCTCCAGTTTGGAGAGGTATCCCTTGGATAACCCGGTCCGATCCGCCATGTCTTGCAACGTCAGCTTCTTGTCCAATCTGAGTTTTTTGATTCGTTTACCGATTTCGGCTTCAACAACCATTTAATACCTCGTAATCATATAAATTTTCGCATGATCAGAGCATACCCGAACAATCTTCTCCCTGATGGACTGCAGACGGGGTGCCGGCACGGTTTTCCGTTGATTTCATCGGCCGGCATCACGCTTTCGCCTCCGAGCGAATATAGACACAATTGCGGCTCAAGGTGGTTATGTCCGGGATGCGCTTTCCACTGAATCCGGACATCGGCGGGCATGCTGATTTAAAACGATCAAACATTACAGATGTCACGGCGAATTTGCAAGTGGTTTGATATCCATCACAGGTACCCGTAGGCGCTCCACCCCCCGTCGATGGTAAGAATTGACCCGGTCATGAACGATGCCGCATCACTGGCAACAAATACAGCGGCCTGTGCAATGTCATCCACCTCTCCAATACGCCGCTGGGGTGTTCTTTTCTCGATATCCTCAAGGGCGAACACCTTGCGCTCGATCAGATCCTGCACCAGTTCGGTCCGGACATAACCCGGCGCGATGGCGTTGACGCGCACATGGTGCTCGGCCCACTCCACGGCGAGCACCCGGGTCAGCATATCCACCGCGGCCTTGCTGCTGCAATAAGCGGCTCGCATGGGGGCGGCATTGCGCCCAAAAATGGAGCTGACATTGATGATGCATCCGCCTCGTTGTGCAATCATCTGTCTTCCGGCCGACTGACAGCCGTAAAACACACCGAACAAATCCGTCTCCACCGCGCGGCGCCATTGTGCGACAGTCAGGTCCGTACTGGGCAGGGTCATGGTCACGCCGGCATTGTTCACCATGATGTCGAGTCTTCCGAATTCCTGGACCGTTCGATCCACGGCGTTTTGAACACTGACCGGATCGGTGACATCCATCGACACCGCAAATGCATTGCCGCCCTTCTCATTGACCTGGTCGGAAAGAACCCGGAGCCTTTCAGCGGACCGGCTGGCAAAGACCACGGTGGCCCCTTCCTCGCAGAACTGCAGGGCGATCTCCTTGCCCATCCCCTTGCTGGCCCCGGTGATCAACGCAATCTTATCTCTCAATTTCATGGCTTTTTCCATGTAACAGTCGTTGTACCGTACGAACATAAGACGCTTCACGCGACATGTACCCCAGAAAAAACATTTCCGTTATCCATCTGACAATGCATCGGAAATCGTGTTCGACGCCGTACTTGCAATGCTTGGTGAGCCAACCGCCCACCCCGACAAATCCTTTTGAGTACCTGCCCCTCCTTTTCAGACTCGATAATCATACCATCCGCGCCCCGTCTTTCGGCCCAGATGGTTTGCATCGACCTTTTGTTTCAAAATGGCTCTCGGCATAAACCGTTCACCATACGCCTCGAAGAGAATCTGCTGAACCTGAAGATTTAAGGTATTGGGGGGCAGGTCCATCAGTGCATACGGCCCGATGGGGTGCCCGAGTCCCAATTTGCATCCGATATCGATATCTTCACACGACGCCACCCCTTCTTCGACCAGTCGGTTGCACTCGATCCACATGGCGTGTAGAATTCGGTTGACGGCAAATCCCGGCACATCCTTGACCCGGATCGGCGTTTTGCCAATCGCCCGGCAGCAGTCCATCATCCAGGCCACCGTCTCCTCCCGGGTTTCCAGCCCGGGGACCACCTCAACCAGCTTCATAATGGAAACCGGTGAAAAATAATGGGTCCCGATAAAACGTCCGATCCGATCCTCCGAAACGGCTGTTGCCAGGCGCGTAATCGGAATGCTTGAGGTATTGGTTGCGAAAATGCAGTCGGGTTTGCAGATCGGGTCCAGTTCCGCCAGAACATCCTTTTTGACGCTTTCGTCTTCAAATACCGCCTCCACCACCAGATCCACATCCCGAAGATCGTCGCTGGCATCCGTGGGCGTAATCGATGCGAGAACCTCATCTTTGCGCTCGGGCTGAATTTTTCCCTTTTCAATCCCCTTGTCCAGAATACCTTCCAGTCGCTGTTTGCCGGAGCAGGCAAGCGCCTTCGTGGTATCTTTCAAAACCACCTCATTTCCGGCCAAGGCAAAACAATAGGCAATTTCAGCGCCCATCATCCCCGCCCCCACGACCGCCACTTTTCCGATTCCGCTCATTTCATCCACCTCCGTTTACAGGACAGGAAGCCGAATCGGCCCCTGACCGCCCCCTGGCTGCTAGTGATACCAGGAGCGATGTTCCTCAAATTCCGTGATAAAATCCTCTACCATCTCCGGCAGCGGGTAGGCGATCTCCCAGCCCCATTCGCTCCGGGCGCACTGATCGTTTATGCGGATCGCCCCGAGCTCCCGCAGCAGGTCAACAATCCGTGAATCCGGTCGAAAAGCGAGATCCGCCCCCGCAATCCGGCTGCGAACCTCCTCCACCAGCTCTCCCGCTGAAAACGGCGGGGCGATTCCCGCCAGGTTGTATATCATCGTCTTGAGCGGGGCCTGATCAGCCTGGGAAAGATGCCACAGGGCCCTGACGACATCCTTGAAATACATCACCGGACACCGGGTTTCAGGCTCGCACAGCAACGTATACGGGCGTCCTTTTAAGGATTCCTCGATCGCCCAGGCATTGTAGATGGACATGTGAGGCGTCCTGGCACCGGGGCCGACCACTGACGGAATCCTCACCCCTCTGAAATCGATGGCAAATCTGCGGGCATAATATCGTCCCAGAAGCTCCCCACACACCTTTGTGGTGCCGTACATGCTCGTCGGCCGCTGAACGGTGACATCATCGATATCATCGGCCCGGATGTCTTTACTGTAGGTGGCGATGGTGCTTCCGTACACAACCTGTCGGATCCCTTTGATTCGGGATGCCTCAAGTATGTTGTAGGTGCCGATGATATTGGCATCAAATGCCGCCCACGGGTTTTCTTCGGACGGAACCGACAGCATGCCGCCGAGATGAAATATCCGATCGATACGATAGTCTCCAATGCAGTTGAGAACCTCTGAAATATTGCCCAGCGATCCTCTCCGGTAATCAAATTCTCCCTCCACATCCTCCAGAATCCTCTGAGGAGGGGAGATATCGAACAGCACCGGCCGATGCCCGTGATCGATCAGCAATTTTGCCAGATATGAACCGATAAAACCCGTTCCACCGGTAATTAGCATAGCCATGATAACTGCCTTCCCTGGCTCGTTGGTGATAAAAAGATGCGTCTGCCCCGCCTGCCGCGGCAATCCTCGTTCAGGCGGGGCAGACTGTATCGGGCCAACCGCTTGTGTCTTTGTGGCGTCACGCCCATTCGGCAGCGACGATATGGATCAGACTTTATACAGGGCTATCGCCTGAAAGGACGCCTTGCCACAAGCAGGCCTCCGGGTCTTAGAGCCTGTTTGAAAACCGATGAATTGGCTGCAAATGCGTGAGAGCGGTCCAAATCGCCGCAAATTCTCTTTCAATAGGCCGGCTATTCACCTCAAATTTCCGGCAATTTGCCCTCGCTCTCACACATTTTCGCTTCAATCCCCTGGTTTTCAAACAGGCTCTTACACTCTCCGCACGAGATTCTTTGACATGAAGTGCCACATATCCTGAAGATACCGCCCTTTGACGGTTTTCATCACCGATGCGGAAATCGCCCCCCTGGCGTATTCGGGCAGCGTCGACAGGTCCGTAATCGGCGAGGGAATCCCAAGTTGCCCCCGGATAATCTGCATCATGTCACCGGCCGTAGTAAAGCACTTATCGATCCGAACCGTCTTTCGGGCATTGACGATACGGGCATCCGAGCAACTGCCGAGCATGAACACGTCACTGCCGCGCGCATCGATGACATGAGCATATTTGCCGATCAACAGCACCGCCGGTTTGGCCGTTGAAAAGGCTTCGGGACCGGCATAGCGCTCGAGAAAAGCGAGAAACATCTTCAGCCCCATGACACAGCCGGTTTTGCAGCGTTCCTCACCGCCCTTTCGGAACGGGCCCCAGTAAAACCGGATTGGTGAATTCAATCGTTCCAATTCGGCACCAACATCCTGCCAGCGAAAAAACTCATCGTCATACGGTTGCACCCGTTTCGCGTATTCATCCAGCATGTCGATGCTGGTGACATCTCCGCTCAATTCGATATCGTCAAGAGAGGCCGGCGTGTACCCACGATCGATGGCAATCCTGAGATAGTCGATCTCTTCCGGGTGGAACCCGAGAAGCCGTCCGGCCACCAGATCCACCGCCACCGGATTTCGCCCCATAATGATCAACCCGAGATGCCGGGGTGTTGGAAAGGCTTCATTGCCAACGCCAACGGTAATGGCATCCATGACGGTAAAATCCGGCCATCCGACGGCCAGCAGATCGGCAATTTTTTCATTCAGCATAAAATCATGACGGATGGCCCGCTCGTCATCGGAACAGATCCCGATATTCAGTTTGACGGCACCGGTCATCCTGGTGACGCACTGGCACTTTAACTTGGGCAGATAGACAATGCTGTCGGAACGGGCCATTTTCCGGGTCACACGAAGGTTATCGTGAACCTGTCCCCCGGCAAATACAGAATCCCGGGGCTCCTCATCGATACAGAATATCCCCACCGGGCAGGAGGCATTTTTCTGAACCCGACGCATCTCTTCATAGTAACCGGCGTGCCGGTAGGCCATACGGGTCGACATCCCGATGGCCGTATTTTCTCCCAGGTCAATCCGGTTGACCCCGTTTCGCCTGGAAAGGGCCACCAGGGAAGCGCCCATCAGGGAGGGATGGGTAAAGGCATGGCCGCCATATTTTTCGGGTCGAAAAGCAAACACCACATTGGGTTTCACGTATACGTTGCCGGCAGGAAAATACTGCAGGGTTTCCATTCCTTCCCTTACGATCGCCTCGATCCGGCTCGGGTCATAACTTTCACAGCGCTTGACGACAACGGTATGATCAGAAAATTGAGAAGGCATAAATAATTCGCTCCTTTACGGATGGAGATAAGAAGATCTTGGAAACGCGAATGTGAAATGCATTGAATCCGCGACAGAGTCCGCTCGAAAACCGGCACTGCGGGTTCGTTTGTCTTCAGCGTATTTTAGGAACGCGAATTTTAATTTATGAAACGGGCTAATTATGACCAGCTAACCGAAAAATTACAAGTCATCATTTCACAACATGTTGCGGCAGATAAAATCGAATACAAATAGAAGGGCTTTATTTTCAGCGGCCATTATGCTTACTATGTCAGACTTGATTGCCCCACCACCCCGGTGGTTGGGAACGCGGTCCTTACCAATCCGGCATTCATGCCGGTTCAACTCTCACCGGTGAAAGGATGCACCCCATGGCGACCGATGAATATCAGCGACTGGCTTACCATCTGGATCAACTGCCGGCCGGCTTTCCGTCCACGGACAGCGGCGTCGAATACCGTCTGCTGAAACGGCTGTTCACACCGGAGGAGGCAGAGCTCGCTCTTCACCTGACCCAGATCCCGGAGTCCCCCCGCGTTATTGCATATCGGGCGAAACTCCCGCGATCATCAGTGGAAAAGCAACTGGAGCAACTGGCCCGGAAAGGCTGCATCATCAGTGTGACAGCAAAAGGGCTTCTGAACGACACCATGCCCGTGATCCCTAACTGGATCAAGCGTCCCATTCTGGTCGGCGATGTCACCGACGACCACATGCTGTACATGGCCTATCAGTTTGTTATCGGTATCTGGGAGTTCCACCTTAATGATCTTGATCCTGACTTTATCCGGGATATGAATGAATATATGCCCTACCTGATCGACAACTGGACCCAATCGCCCCAGTTGCGAACCGTCCCGATAGGAAAAAGCCTGAGCGCCGAACTCCGGGTCATGCACTACGAAAAGGCCGAAGAACTGATTGCCGAACAGGATCGTCTGGCTGTGGCCGAGTGCATCTGCCGGAAAGAAAAAAGGCTGATGGGCGAGGGATGCAAAAAACCGCTGGAAACCTGTCTGGTCTTTGGTTTGGGTGCGGACTACTATATCCGCAACGGTATCGGCCGAAAGATCGATAAAAAGGAAGCGCTGAAGATATTGAAAAAGGCGGAAAATGCCGGTCTGGTGCTGCAGCCGTCAAACGCCAGAGAGATAACCAACATCTGTTGCTGCTGCGGCTGCTGCTGCGGAGTACTTCGAAATCTTAAGACACTGCCGGAACCGGCCCGGCACGTGCCATCTGCTTTCGTGAATACCGTTGACAGCGAAACCTGTGATGGCTGTGGGGCCTGTGTCAAACGCTGTCCAATGGAGGCTCTGTCGCTCGACGGGAATCGGGCGGTTCTGGACACGACCCGCTGTATCGGCTGCGGGGTTTGTATCCCTGTGTGTAAAACCGGTTCACTGAAACTGTCCCGCAAACCGGAATCGAAACAGCCGGACATTCCGGCTGACACGCTTCAATCCTCTTTCCGGTTGTCCAGGAGCCGAGGTAAAATGGGCACTGTGGATCTTACCCGCATGATCCTTGGGAGTCTGGTCGATCGCTTTATGGCCCCCAGATGAATGGTAGCCAACACCTTGCTTGACAATCGACCGTGGAAAATTTTACCTGATTATAAGAGCCTGTTTTAAAAGGTCACCCCCGGTAACGGGGGGCCATTTCCAAAAAAATCCCACCTTACCTTTCAACCGTCAAGCAGGAGGTTATCCATGCCCACCTATGAATTTTTGTGTGAAAAATGTAAAAAGACGTTTTCCGTAATTCTCAAGCTTGCCGATTACGAGAAAAAAAATTATCAATGCCCGCTGTGCAAGGGTAAAGATCTCATCCAGCAGGTCTCTTCATTCCAGACCGTTACATCCAGAAAAAGCTGACTTTCCGGATTAACGGGCCCGGATGGCCGCCATGGCACTACCATCAGATTTTATAGATGAGATAGGCCAGGTAGCTGCCGTAGCACAGCAGCAACAGGATTCCATCACGTCTTCGGATCGTCAGGGTACCCCGGAGCATGAGCCAGGGCAGAAAGCTGGTGGCCATCATCACCAGATAGTCGATCATCAACCCGCTTTCCACGAAGCCGCCCGGTATGGGAATCGGCCTGACCAGCGAGGCAGCCCCGAGAACGCTGAGGATATTGAACACATTGCTGCCCACCAGATTTCCGATGCTGATGTCCATCTCTTTTCTCATGGCGGCCACCACCGACGTGGCCAGCTCCGGCAGGGAGGTTCCAAAAGCAACGATCGTCAAACCGATAAACTTCTCGCTGACACCGAGTATTTCCATGATTTTGACGGCCGACTCGACAACAATCTGGGCCCCGCCCACCACGCCGGCGATCCCGACGACAATCATCAGAATCTGTCGCCCCATGGATTCGACATAGTCGACCGACTCAGCTTCCAGCTCCGACAGAATACAGGCACCTTTGTCTTCATTACCCTCCCCGACAATATCGGCAATCTGCCGGGTCTCTTTCACCGCCAGAAAGTAATTGATCAATGTATACAGGATGATGCCGCCGAACAGGGTAGCGCCTTCCAGACGGCCGATAACGGAATTCCAGGATATCAGAAGCAGGTACAGCGATATCCCGAGCATAATTGGAATATCTCGCGTCAACACGCAGCGATGGCTGGTTATGGGTTGAAACACGGCGGCCATACCCAGAACAAGGGCGATATTGCAGATATTGCTGCCAATGACATTCCCCACTGCGATCATGCTCTTGCCTTTGATGGCGGATACCAGGCTGACCACCAGTTCCGGAGCAGAGGTCCCGAAGGCGACAACAGTCAGGCCGATCACAATGGGCGTTATCCCGAGCCGCCGGGCAAGACTCGATGAACCTTTTACCAGCCATTCCGCGCCATAGTAGAGCAGCAGAAATCCGACAAGGCAAAACAGCAGGTAAACAGTCATAGAGAAATCCCTTCTAAAAATTGATGGAGCCGGTCTTCAAGCCCTTTGTTCAGACGCTTTCGGGCCGCCGGATAATCGTGTCGATTGTATTCGGATGGACAGGCACGAGATAACGCTGGAGTTGATCTGGCAGATGAACGTTACGGCTCTTAAGGTTAAAAAACATCATGATTTCAGTCAGAAAGTAAAATACGGGCGGATGATAGGCAACCCCGTCAGGGGTGTCAAGAGAGATCCGTATCGAGGCCAAAAGATTTTCCATCAATTAAAGATGCCGTTCATTTGGCCCTGCCGGTATTGTCATGACCGAATACCATCCGGTTCGGTGCCCCGTATCTTGAAAACTTGCCTCACTATATTTAAATTCAAATAATAAGCACGTGGTAAATCGATTGCCAGCGGGCCTGAAAAAACCTTCAAACGAGTCGTTTCCTTCCCACCGTCGATCCGTTCCCGTGTCTTGCGCCAGCTCGCCCGGTTACGTAAAGCGACATCAACAGCCGAAGCTCTTATCTTCCTCACGTTATCCGCGGTTCAATCTTTTTCGGACGTGATGTGCCGACCGAAATGTATTGCCAGCTATCCGGCAAAGGGCGTGTCACGGGAAAGGAGGTGTGTGTCAACAATTTCAAATCCGCTCAACACCGGAGGGTGCATTCATCCCTTCGAACCGCACGGTTCCTCATATAGGGGCCTGTTTGAAGTTTCCAATCAGGCTCTAAGGAACGAGGATTTCTTTAATTGCAAGAAATTGTAATTAATTAAATTCACGTTCTAAAGGGAGGTGAGTGTAATGATCCAAGACGAGGAACTCCTCAGAACCGCAGAGCCCGAAGAACCGATTCGGGCAAAGCGCACTCCGGTCCTTCAGAACGAGGACTGGTGGGCCTGCTTCATTGGTCTGGGTATCCTGGCTCTGGCCATCATCGGAATCCTGCCCCATACACCGAAAATCGCCACGTGGACCGACAACCTGACCGCCGCTTTCCCCAACGGCGTACCGACCATCTGGACCTCGCTTATTCTCTTTTCAACCATGGCTGTCCTGACACTTATCGGTGGCTATTTCATGAAATTCGACATCAAACGGTACATGCCGGGATTTCTGCTCATTTTCGCGTTAACGTTTGTGGCGATGGTTATCTCGAAACAGGCATTTATTAAAAAATGGGGGATCTCCTATGTGCTTTTCGCCCTGGCGTTCGGTCTGATCATCAGCAACCTGCTGAAGGTTCCCAGGATCATGAAAGCGGCCGGTCAGACCGAATATTTCATTAAGATCGGTCTGGTCTGTATGGGCGCCACGATCATGTTTTCCGTTGTTCTGAAAGCCGGTATAGTCGGCATGGCCCAGGCACTGCTCGTCGCCACCACCGTCTGGTTCATGACCTATTTTATCTGCCGCAAATTCAGAGTTTCGGAGCGTTTCAGCGCCATCATCGCCACGGCGAACTCCATTTGCGGGGTATCCGCCACTATTGCGGCCGGCGGAGCCCTTCAGGGAGACCCAAAGGAAGTCAGCTATATGGTCGCCTGGGTGCTGGTATGTGCGGTGGTGCTGATCCTCATCATGCCGCCCATTGCCATCTGGATGGGTTTGCCCAACAACATGGCCGGCGCCTGGCTCGGCGGGGTAATTGACAACACGGGAGCCGTGATCGCCGCAGGAGAGGTCGTTGGCGGCAAAGCCGCCGTCAATGCCGCCGCCATGGTCAAGATGGCCCAGAATGTACTCATTGGCCTGGTCGCCTTTCTGATCGCACTGTGGGCCACCATGTCCCTCGAAAGAGGAGATGCTGCCGAAAGGCCCTCATTCATGGAAGTCTGGTACCGGTTTCCAAAATTTGTATTGGGTTTTATGGTTGCCTCCATGATCGTCTCTTTTCTGGTAGAACCCTTCATGGGGCCTGACGCAGCCAAGGCCACGGCAAAAGCGTGCAAGAGCTACCGGAGCTGGTTCTTTGCCCTGTGCTTTGTCTCCATTGGCCTGGAGACCAACTTCAAAGAGCTTGTGACGGTCGGCGGCGGGCGCCCGGCAGTTGCCTACTGGCTCTCCCAGACGGCCAACGCCATCTGGACGCTCTTAATTGTCTGGATCCTCTGGTCCGGAACATTCTTTCCTGCCGCAATAGCCCCGGATTAACCGGACAGCGGTGAGCCGGCTTTTGAGACAAGGATTCAATGCATTCGCGTTTCATGGCCGGCTGAAAGCCTGTTTGAAAGCCAGGGGATTGAGACGCACAACACGTCTTCAGAAGAATAAAGCGCGTTCAGAAAAAACCCTTTTTTCCAATGAATGATGCTATTCAGCATATCCTTGATGAGGAGGAGAAATTTGCACGGACAGTTGCACTGGGCATTGCGATTCAACGCCCAGTAACGGTCTGGCACTACCTGATTCCTGGCATGTTCATTTTCGATTTTCTCAACAGGCAGAAAGCAATTCGCCTGTATTCCAGGCATTTTCTGACACCGCGAAGAGAAGCTCTCTTTGCCGCCGCCCACATCATTGACGGGAAAGTCAGGGAAGCGGTCGCAGAGGAAACCAAAGCTCGCATCGCGTCATGGCTCGATGAATTGAAACGGAACGATGATCAGCTTCTGGCGGCTCAGATGAGGCTGGTCGATATTCTGATCGATCATTATGGTAAGCTCCTCGCTTCCAGCGAGTCGGCCTACGCCGAGATGATACGGAAAGCGTATCGAAACCGGACCGTGTTTCAAGGCTGCATCGACCAGATCACCCGGGCAGAACGCCGGGTGGATCGGGCATTGATCAACTGTCTGGGCGACAGTCCCATCCTCTTGAGAAGACTTGAGGCGGAACGAACGCAGGTTGAACGCCGACGAAAGGCAATGCTGGATGAGATTTTCAACGTCTGATCAGCGAGATCAAAAGCCAATGGACATACGTTATAACTGCATTCTCAAACGTGAGGAAAAACTGGCAAGAGCCATTGCGCGATCGGCGGTCCCCCCGAAATCGATTACCGTCTGGGAAGTACTGATTCCCTTTCTATTGATCTTTACTTTCATGAAGCTCAAGGAAGATCGTGAACGCGCGGCACAGAACATCCTGTTTACCAAAAAGCTGGCCCTGGAAGGCGCCCGGGATATGATCCGGAATTCGCAATCCCGAAAAACCGTGATAGACCGAATCAAAACCCGCACTCACGACCTCCTCACACGGGAAAACAACGCGGTATATACCGAAGAGATCCGGGACCGACAGCTGGAAGAAATAAAAATTCTGATTGATCACTACTGCAGACTCCTGTCGGCCGGCGGTAATGATTACCCGACACTGGTTATCGAAACGTACGGACAGCGAGCTGACTATGTCCGATTCACCGACGATCTCACATCTGCCGAAAATGCAGTGGTATCCGCAGCCCGGCAAAGCCTCGGTGAACGGGCGGACCGTGATACCGCCAACCGGATTCAAGCAGCAGCCAAGCGATTCAGAACCGCTGAACTGGATAGAATTTTCGGGCCGCAGCCCGGGGACCGGATAAGCCGGACAAGTGATGGAGCCACGGGAATGAAATGAATCGAATGCAGCGGGATTGGGTGCTCCGACATGCGTATGTGCCCGAGCAGCTGCCGGATTATGTCACGTCAGTATCCGGAGCGTCGCCGCGGTTGTTCGGACCATACATTTGCTATATCCGCCGGAAGCATTTGTCCTTCATTGGTTATCCGCTGGCGGAAACGGGGCGGGGTTTACCCGAATTGTCTGTGATCGAGTCAGCCTGCAGGCAATTTGCTGCAGAGACGGTCACCGTTACTGCACCGTCTGAGCATCTCGCAGACGTTCGTATGCCGGTTTTCGAGTCCGATCATTACTACCGGCTGGCGCTGCCGGCCGCAACCATCGATGCCAGGGTTAATTACATGGTTCGGCGCGCTTCCCGCGATCTCCAGGTAAGCACCGGCCAATTTAACCGGAACCACGAAAAACTGATAAACGACTTTATCAGCAGCCGTGTACCGGCTCATAGTCATTGCAGCATTTTCCGAAAAATTCCGCAGTACCTTAGCGCCTCCAAATCCGCATGCCTCATCGAAGCCTGGAAAGGGAACGATCTTTCGGCATTTTCGATAGTGGATCTAAGCGCCAGGCAGTATGCATTTTACATGTTTAATTTCCGATCAACTCGCCATTCGGTTCCCGGTGCCAGCGATCTGATTTTCCGAGAAATGATCCGCATGGCAACGGATGCAGGTAAAGAATGGATCAATCTTGGCCTTTCTTTTCACCCGGGGGTTCGCCGGTTCAAGGAAAAATGGGGAGGCAGACCGTTTTTAGGTTATGCATCGGCTCAAATCGACTGTAAGCCAAAAAACATAACGACTTTACTGACCAAATTGTAAGAATCCAGGGTACTTCGCATTCAGGAACCGGGGAAGAGGCGATCCAGTTCCATCAATCTTGCCTTTTGGATCGAAGCAGACACTTTCCCGAACCAGCGCAAACGCTCTGCCCGACTGCCTTTGCGAACTGAAGCTACTGCGGCCCGGATAACATGTTGCTCGGCATATTGAAGCGATTCGAGAAAATCCATGTATGCCTGCCGATTGGCGTAAGCGTTTCGAACCATATCATCGTACCTGCTGCCACCGGCTGTGATCATGGCCACGTAGTGATTGGTGAGGATTTCGATTTCGCGAATTTGTCTTCGGCGTATCTTTTCCGTGAAAACGCCTCTGGTTTCACTGCCCAGCATACGGCGGGTCTTCTCTTCGATGCGACGAAGTTCTTCGGCTCTGCCGTTTCCGGAGACAATGCCTTTTGCAGCTTTCAGGGCCATTTTCCGGGTAAACATAAGATTTTTCCGAGTCAGCATGAGGCCTTTGCGCATTCGAAAAAAATCGTAAAACACCAGTGGCGGGAACAGCCATTTCCTCCACCCCGGTGTCGGCTTTATCTCAATAATCTCCCGCGCAACCCGGTCCACGAGTTTTTTCTCGTGCTTCTGGAGAAGTTTCAGCGAATTCATGGTCAGTCCTGAAAACTTGTATTCCCTTTCATGATAGTTATTCTGGGAAAGGCTTTACACAAAAAAACGCAGACAAGCAGACTGTGTGAAAAGAAAAACAAATACACGCTATTCAAAATACAGCTGGAAACAATGACGAGTCAAGCCATCTGTGCAGAAAAGCCGTTGTCTTTTAAAAGTGGTATCCTCTATGATCAGATATGACTTCCATAACCGCCGCATCCTGCTCACAGGAGCCAGTGGCGGCCTTGGTGCTGCGACGACAATCCGTCTGGCCGGGATGGGAGCGCATCTGGTCATTTCATCTCGATCAGACAACGCGCTTCAGGAATTAGCAAGCACCCTTCCGAATAATTCTCGCATCACGCGGATCACCGCGGATCTGTCAAAACCCGGTGATGCCGGAATGCTTGCCGAAAAATCGATACAGGCCCTGGGCCACATCGATGTTCTGTTTAATATAGCCGGAATCGGTTACTTCTCACTGATGGAAGAAGCCACAGAAGAAAATATCCGCCACCTGTTCGAAGTAAACACGTTTTCACCCCTCTCGTTGATCATGGCGCTTTTGCCACAGATGAAGAAAATCGGCGGCGGCCGTATAATCAACATTGTTTCCAGTGCCGGACGGGTCCCTATTCCCACGGTTGGCGTTTACGGCGGAAGCAAATCCGCCCTTGCGGTTATGGCCAACACGCTGCGACTGGAACTTGCGCCCCAAGGTATTGACATAATCAACATCTATCCGGGAACAGTGGATACCTCGTTCGAAGAAAATGCACTGCGCGAGGGAAAACGGCCGGGTTTGTGCCCGACAGATACCTGCGGCAATCCCCGCTTTGAGGTCGCAGACAAGATTTTGCACGCGGCGAGCGGGCCGCCGGGAGAAAGCTGGCTCGAAATGCGCGGAAAATGGCTGGCCACAACTGCTTTGATCTGGCCCGGGCATACGGATCGACACCTGATCCGAATCCGTGACAGGGTCCTGGCCGGAAGAATGATTCGAAAGGGGCGATGGCGGCTGATCCAACTGGAATCGTCACTGGCCTGCAATCTTCGCTGTGTCATGTGTCCATGGCGGGAGATCAGCAAAACTGCCAAAAATCGGGGAATCATGGAGCCGATGGTATGGGATGTGATCCGCAACCACCTGAACGAAATCCGGTCCATTGACTTTTCCGGAGGCGGTGAACCGCTGCTCCAGCCCCGCCTTGTCGAATGGATCGAAGAGGCCTCACGGTCCGGTTGCGAGACCGGTATCCTCACCAATGGACTGCTGCTGAACCGGGCGATGGCCCACCGCCTGATCGACGCCGGCATTGACTGGATTTGTGTTTCCATGGACGGAGCCGACGCGAAGGTATATGAAAACATTCGCCTGGGCTCCAGTTTCAAACGGGTCTGTGAAAACCTCACCGCCCTGATTGACCTTCGCCGGCACCGCACACCGAAAATCATGATCAACATGGTCCTGATGACGTCAAATGCCCACCATGCGGAAAAAATGGTGCGACTTGCCGCCGATCTGGGGGTTGACCAGGTCAACTTCAAGCAATGCGATGTCATCCGCGGCGATATGGGTAAAGGATATGCGCTGTTCGCACCGGAGGAGGACCGGGAGACTCGCCGTGTGAAAAAATCACTGGACCGGGTGCGCCGCCTGGCTGATCGTCTGGGGATACAGACAACAGCGTTCGCTTTCACACCTGAAGAACGCCCGGTCTGCGACCAGGACCCACGCGCATCGCTGTTTGTTCGGTACGACGGCGTTGCGGCACCGTGCATCAATCTTGCCTACGGCGGTCCCACTACGTTTCTGGGTGCCGACGCCATAATGC
>ENA-ORCU01000427-ORCU01000427.1-marine-metagenome-genome-assembly--contig:-NODE-427-length-15990-cov-3.177465_pt1 | contig 15990 bp, 11 predicted proteins | sample MGYA00248631_ERZ508512 | MGnify/ENA primary metagenome ERZ508512 (study PRJEB26183, sample SAMN06268844) | marine metagenome | isolation source: Tt an P1 anaerobic enrichment on pine from sediment taken...
TTTCTAATTTCGACTTTTTACGAGATCGTCAACTTTACATAACGCTTATCCGTAAATCTTCCATCTGCGTCCTCGAGGAAAAGGTGGTTGTGGTCTTTCAGAATATCCACTGTTACATCCATGTTGCCGCCTGCTATCATTTCATTGGCCAGGAGATGTGCATGCTCCACTGGGACGTTTGCATCCCGCTCCCCGTGGAGTATCAACACAGGGCAGCTGACATGATGGGCAGTTGGCAGGGGGTTGTACTCAATGAAGGATTTGCGCCAGGGTTTTTCCTGGCCCTCGGTTATCCATTTCTCAATTTCTTGTCAATGCATCTGCAATTTGCCGAAAGGGTCTGTAACGATCAATTGGAGTCCTTTCCGCACTCACCATGTCACGGTTTTGCGGGTGTGAGCCTGTTATTAAAACAACCGCCGGGAAGGAGCAGCGCTTGTTGATTGGAATCGTCAGCGTTCCGGCTAATTGATATCCTTCTTTTGTAATTACGAGGACTTCCTCGGCTATGTAGGGCGCTTCAGACTCTGGATTATAGTGCGATGGGGGGTGGCAAGGAAGGTGTGAACATGCGATGAAAATGAATACTGAAAGAAATGGGACTATAACCATATGCATGGATCGCATAGTCGTATTGCACATCATTTAGCAGGAAATGACTTTGGGTTTGGATCATTGCCAGTGCCGTAAAGTTCCTGCTGCAGGTTAAACCCAATATAAGGGCCGTAAGAGGCTGGTTTGTAGTTAGAATTCGGTGGAATCGCAATCCAGAAGTCAAGGGCCGCTGGTGAAAAAATAATTGATTGCCTGTTGTGAACTGCAGGATTCCAGCGCCAGGTGATTCGAGAGGTTCTAACGAGTTCAATCGCTTTTTCAATGTTCATATCTTCAAAATTTTCTCTCAGAAAATTATTACCGTGATCCAATCGTTTAAGAGAATGACAGGTTATGTTTTTGGATGGGATGGTGCAGGCATGGTTCGCCATAGCGAGATAACCGTCTTTCATATTTATTCTTGGTTATGGTTCCAGTGTCATGAGATAACGCGGTTTTCCGTTTGTGATCTCCATAATAACCGCACTTTTGACCGGATCACCCTGTTCGTTAAATGTAATTGTTCCGGTTATGCCTTTGTATGATCGAGTCTGGGCCAGAGCATCGCGAATTTTGGCTTTGTCGGTGGAACCGGCTCGCCGGATTGCATCACCTAAAACCATCACTACATCATAACCAAGCGCTGTACTGACCCCGAAATTGTCCACATGCTGATATTTATTTACAAATGACCGGGAAATATCGGAATCCGAATGTTTCGACCAATGGGAGCAATAATATCCTTTTTTCAAATCACGCCCGCCTTTGGCCCAGAATGACGCTGTTTCCCAGCCATCGCCACCGATGGGAACAGAGGGTATTCCTGCCTCCTGAAGCATTTTTGCAATCAAGCCGCTCTCATCGTGTCCAGACAAAAAAACGATATCAGAATCCACACTTTTAATAGTATCGATGTGTTTGTCGAATCGTGTGTCTTTATGTTTATATTCCAGCTCAAGCAGAATTTCTCCCCCGGATTGCTCAAAATTCTTCTTAAATATTTCGGAAAGTCCGATACTGTAATCGCTTGCAATGTCCGTAAAAATAACAGCGCTGGAGGCTTTCAGATCTTGACGGGCGAATCGCGCCAGGACGCTGCCCTGAAAGGTATCGGTAAAACAAATTCTGAAAATATAATTCCCTAACTTTGTTACCTCGGGATTGGTGGCAAAATCTGATATCATGGGGATGCCGTTAGCTTGCGCCGATCTGGCGGCCGCGATGGCGTGAGAACTCCAGGCCGGACCGACAATGGCTGTTACATTGGCCTTGGCGGCTTTTTCCGCGGCAGCAAACGCACCAATCGGAGTGCTCAAATTGTCAATTATCATCAGTTTTATTCTTTTTCCGAGAATACCGCCTTGTCGATTTATATCATCGGCTGCATAGCGGACTCCTTGAACCGAAGGGGCATTATCTGCCGCTGCCGCACCGGTTATGGAATATATGGCCGCAATGTCAATTTTATCTTCGGCCAAAACCGTTGAAAATGCGAATGCGACGACGAGGCAAAACATTAAACATATTATTCTTTTCATCGGAGCAATATTTTTATCTATGGTTTCATGGTTTTGAAATAGACCGGCTTGCCGTTTTCAATTTTTATAATAACAACGTCCTTATTACGAGGATCTCCATTTTCGTCAAAGGATATGATCCCCGTCACACCCTCAAAATCCGTGGTTGTAGAAAGGGCATCCCGTATTTTAGCTCGGTCCCAAACACCTGCCCGCTCAACGGCATCAGCCAACAGTGTTGTTGCGTCATAAGCCAATGCAGTAAAATCGCTGGTGATTCTCTTCCCGTACCGTTGTTTGAATATTTTGTTGATGTGAATGCTTTTTTCGGAAGGCACCTCGGGGTGCCAATGTGCGGAATACAGACCTCCCTCGACAGCTTCTTTTCCGTATTGAAAAATTTTATCCCACCCATCGCCGCCAAGAAAAGTTGTTTTAATGCCCATGGAAACGGCTTGCCTGATCAATAAACCGCTGTCTCTCTCATAGCCGGGTACATAAACCACGTCAGGTTGCAGGGTTTTTACTTTTTTTAACAGGATTTCGAAATCAACGGCTTTTCCTCTGTAATATCCGTCCCAAAGAATGTGCCCCCCATTTGCTTTGAATGCATCCAAGAAGAACTCGGCCAGCATCAAACAATATTCTTCATCAATATTTTTCAGAATAACGGCCTTCCTGGCTCCGAGTTCATCGTAGGCAAAACGGGCCATGGCCTTACCTTGAAAGGAATCGAGAAAACAGACGCGGAAGATATAGTTGCCGATATGTGTCACTTTCGGATTGGTGGACCCGGGGCTTATCATGGGAATACCAGCTTCTTGCAGCACAGGTGCCATGGCCAGGGAGTGAGAACTCCAGTCCGCTCCTATAACGGCCATTGGTTGAAGTTGTACAGCTTCTTTGGCTGCAATGGACGAACCAATCGGAGTGCTCCGATTGTCCAGAACGATAAGTTTCAGAGGCCTGCCAAGAACCCCGCCCTGACGATTTATTTCCTCAACGGCCAGTTCAACTCCCGCTAAGGTGTCCGCATTCGATGCAGCGGCAATTCCGGTTTTTGCAAAAATAGCTGCAATAGTGACAGGCTCAGCCGCTTTGGCCGATTGAGGCAATATGGCCAGGAGGCTCATTAGTATAAGTGATTTTATCATTCCAACTTCCATTGTGATGATTTGGATCGCTCAATCGCATTTGATCCCATCAACCGTTTTTAAGCAGGCTCGTAGGTGAAATTTTGATTACGAGCACTTATTACACGTTCGATTCGTTAACCGGAAAAATGAATTTCGCGTCTTTACATTTTAGGAATCATTGAAGAGAATAGGGCGGGTCAGGTTCAGTCGTGGTTGGGATGTTTTCAAGACGGAATCTTATGATTTCCACGAAATTGGATTCAAATGCATGTTGCATTTCCAGATTCGTTCTGATTCGATCTGTTAAGGAACGCATAATCATTTAATTGCGTTTAATTAAATTCGCGTTCTTAAAACCTTTTTAATGCATAAAACAAGAACGTCAAGATCCCTTCGGACGTTGAGATTGCAGACTACTTGCCAGGCCATCACCAGTCCTGAACTTTTCTGTTTAGATACAAATATAGACGTTTTATGCAAACGATTGTGGAAATTGACTCAGCTTTATTTAATTTTTGTTATCAGCAATTCTGAAAGGAGGGTACGATGAAAGCAATGCGTAATTTTATTTTTGGAATGATTTTTTTCAGCATCATCCTGTCAGGTTGTGGGGTGAAACTTGGAAGTGATACCCAACATTCTGTAAAACCCACTTTAGGCCAGGAATTGATTGAATTAAAGGCGGCTAAAGATAGTGGCGCTATATCCGAAGAGGAATATATAGAACTTAAGGAACAACTCAAAAAATCTTACAACTAAAGTAGTATTCCACAAACATCCGCATAACAGACTGCCGGTGTTTCTATCACGGCTGAATTAATTCTTGCTATTCAGGAATGGCATATATTATAAAAAATCTAATAGTCCGCTAACATTCAAGCCTTCTGCCCTGATCCGATCTATCTTGCCTTCGGACATCAATATTGATTCCCGCCTAAAACCAGATGCTTAACCGTCATCAATAAATGTGATGGAATGCTATGAAAAAGTGCGCATTGCGTCATTTCGGGCTGCACATTTTTATGGGTGTTTGGTTGATCCTTGGTTATTCTCACCAGGCGCTGCCGCAACACTGTAAAATGCCGGTTGCGAGAATTGTTTCGGTTCAAGGTTCCGTCGAAGTCAAATATGCGGGTAAGATGCGTTGGGAGACGGTAAGTCTTGACGACACGTTCTGCCCGGGTGATACGATTCGGGTGCTTGAGAACAGCAGGGCTGACATCACCTTGATGGACCGATCCTTTCTTCGTATCAACGAAAATACGACAATCATCCTGGAAGGTGTTCTGGAAGAGCAGACATCGCTTATTGATCTGCTCAAGGGGGCGGCCCATTTCCTAAGCCGTGATCCCGGCAGGGTTAAGGTTAAAACGCAATATGCCATTTTCGGTGTGCGAGGAACCGAGTTCTTTATCCGGATTGAAGAGAATCAGGCGTTCATGTCGGTTTTCGGGGGATCGGTTTTAGCGGAAAACGCAATAGGAAGCCTGGTGCTTACCAGCGGGCAGTCGGCGGTGGCCAGGGCCGGCATGGCGCCGGTGCTGCGTGTTGTGGCCCGGCCCCGGGATGCTGTCCAGTGGGCGCTGTATTACCCTCCCATCATGTACGACATACCATCGAATATTATAGATAAAACACCTGAAACAATAAAGGACCCGCGTGTACTGGCCCAGCGGGCGGCCTTGCTGCTGAATGTGGGGCGCGTTGAGCAAGCCTCCGCCGATCTGGATCGGGCGCTCAAATTGAGGCCTGAATTCAGCGATGCTTTAGCGCTGCAGACAATCATCGCCATTGTTCGGAACGACAGGGACCATGCTCTGAGCCTGGCCAGGAAAGCTGTTGATGCCGATCCCGAATCCGCTGCGGCATTGATTGCATTGTCCTATGCCCGGCAGGCACGATTCGATCTGGCCGGTGCGCGGGACGCGCTGGAAGCAGCGGTAAGGGCGAGACCTGACAATGCCCTGGCCTGGGCACGCCTTTCTGAGATTCAGGCCTCTTTCGGTGATCTTTCAACGGCCCTTGATTTCGCCCAAAGGGCCAAAGCCCTCGCTCCCGATCTTGCTTTGACACAGACGGTCCTGGGGTTTGCCTACCTGGCACAGGTCGACGTTGATGTTTCCAAAGCGGCTTTTGAAAAGGCCATAATTCTCGACCAGGCGGCGCCGCTGCCACGACTGGGGCTGGGGCTTGCCAAAATTCGACAGGGCGATTTGGATTCCGGCGCCAGGGAGATTGAAATTGCCGCCAGCCTCGACCCGAATAATTCGCTGGTCCGCAGTTACCTGGGCAAGACGTATTATGAAGAAAAGCGCATGCCGCTTGATGAGCGAGAGTATCAAATCGCCAAGGAACTCGATCCGCAGGATCCCACCCCCTGGTTCTACGATGCCATCGCCAAGCAGACCACCAACCGACCGGTCGATGCACTACATAGCTTGCAGCAATCCATTGCGTTAAACAACAACCGGGCCATTTTTCGCTCCAAACTGCTGCTTGATTCGGATCTGGCCGCACGCAGCGCCAGCCTGGGGAGGATATACAATGACCTGGGATTTCAGCAGAAAGGTCTGGTTGAAGGCTGGAAGTCAGTCAATACGGATTCGACCAATTATTCGGCTCACCGGTTGCTGGCTGATCTGTATGCGGCTCTGCCCAGGCACGAGGTTGCCAGGGTCAGCGAACTGTATCAGTCCCAGCTTCTGCAACCCCTCAACATCACACCTGTTCAACCCGAACTGGCAGAGAGCAGCCTTTTAATCCTGGATGGGGCAGGGCCGTCGGATCTTTCCTTCAATGAGTTCAACCCACTGTTTTTAAGGAATCGATTCGCACTTCAGGCCAACGCCGTTGCCGGTGGTAACGATACCCTGGGCAATGATCTTGTCCAGTCCACGGTCTGGAACAGGTTCTCCTACAGCGTGGGCCAGTTTCATTATGAAACCGATGGCTTCCGTGAAAACAACGATCTGGAAACGGATATTTATAATATATTTGCTCAGGCAAGCCTTTCCCCCAAAACCAGTGTGCTCGGAGAATTCCGATATTCAGACATCGACAAGGGCGATCTGTCGCTCACTTTTCCGGGTTCCTTCAATCCTTTTCTGCAACAAAAAGAGACGGTACGGTCAACACGGCTCGGTCTGCATCATAAATTGACACCCGGGTCCGATATCATTGCGTCTTTTATTTACCAGAATGGCGATCTTGAAGCGGACATTATTCCCGGTTTTTTCGAGCTGAAGGCCGACCTCGATAACTACCTGGGTGAATGTCGGTATTTGCATACCAGAGACTGGTGGAATTTGAATGTCGGGTTTGGATACAGCCACAGAGATGAAACGCTGTCTGAATTACTTTCTGAAACAGATGCCGATCCGGATTTTATAAGTGCCTACCTGTATTCCCAGATTCAGCTTTTTGACAATCTGCATGTGACCGCTGGGGCCAGCGCTGATTTTTTAGACAGCAAACTGAAGAATGAAGACCGCGATCAGTTTAACCCCAAGTTTGGCGTTACGTGGAGTCCGGTTCCAGATACGACGCTGCGCGCGGCCGTTTTCCGCACCTTGCAGCGACCGTATCTGTCACCGGAGAACCCCACGCCAGGACTGGAGCCAACCCAGGTTGCAGGATTTAACCAGTTTTTCGTCGATAACCTGGGATCCGAGGCGTGGCGCTATGGCATCGGTATCGATCAGGAATTGTTTTATGATATTTCCGGAGGGGCTGAGTTGTCCTACCGCGATTTGGAAAGCGCACTCGTTGATTTGAGCGGATCATCGCCAGTTGTCCGGCGCCGCGACTGGGATGAACGCCAACTTCGCGCCTACCTCTACTGGCCCCCACTTTCATGGCTGGCATTACGCACCGAATACTTATATGAGCGGTTTGAGCGAGACGTCAGCGGTGGTTTGTCCGGTGAAGCCGGTTTTTCCAAACTGCGAACCCATAAGCTGCAATTGGGTGCGGGGGTATTCCTTCCCTTTGGAATCATTTCCGATCTCAGCGCTGCTTATGTGGATCAGGATGGCGACTTTGTTGTTTTTTCAAACACGGGTTCCTCTATTGAACCCGGAGACGATCAATTCTGGATAGTGGATGCGTCGATCCGTTACCGCTTGCCCAAACGGTACGGAATCGTTTCCCTTGAAGCCAAAAATCTTTTCGACCAGTCTTTTCAATTTCAGGATACCGATCCTGCCAATCCGCGAATCCTGCCGGACCGTTTGTTTCTTTTGAAATTGTCGCTTTCCTTCTAACTGCACATCAATTCAAGCCAGACTTTGTTCTAAAAAAGAGCCGGTTTCCTGGATAGATTTCAATGCCTGTAAGAACATCTTGCCGGAGGGGCATTGAGAGGATGAAAGGAGGTGATGCCGGTACATCAATGCGCTTAGTTCTTAAGTTTGCGTTTAAGGGTGAAAAGGGCGAAGGATTACCGGACTAAATGTTTAAAAGCAAATCAAATTTTTTCATCATGTCCTTCGTGAAGTTCGTGGTGAGTATGCATTGTGTGCTTTTAACCTTAGAGATTTTCACCCTTTTTGAGGATCTGGTTTATCGCGGTTGTCGTTCACAACAATAATTGTCATTTGGGGAGTTGAAGATTCCTGCTGGCAAGACGGAAAAATGCATGAATATATATCGAGTTTTAACATCGGTGTAGGGGGGATGCATCGTTTATTAAGCAGGCTTATAGAGGAGGAATACAAATGAGTGAGATTTGTATCACGCTGAGTGATGACGGTAGCGTGAAATTTTCAGATGGAAGTGGCAAAGAATTGACGGCTTATATTACCCTGCCGCCAAGAGATAATGTGAAAATCGAAGATGTAAAAAAATTATCAGGAGGAACATTTTCTGATTCCCCACATTTTATCGGCGGTACAATTCAATGGTGGGGAGGCAGTCCCATTTGTGTCCGGTTTGGCGACAGGGTGTACTGAACGTGATGAAAAAGGGTAGGATACCCTTTTCTTCAAGTCGCAAAACCAACTTTTAGCCTTTGCTTCAGGAAAGATGATCCTGCCGTCGAATGCGACAGGATCATTCATTTGGTCATTGGTTCATATACACCTTCCCACCCCTCCGGAGGCGGCACCTCCTTATAAATCCGGCATCGTCTGGCCATGGTCCGGGACGGCCCGTCTTTGGGCCATAATTCCAGGCTGTGGTGGAAAAGGCCAAGTGCGTCGTCCCATCGTCTGTCGCAATATGCTTCGTAGCCGGCGGCATAAGTCCTCAGCGACTGGTGCTGCGCATTGGAAACTGAACTGCTTGTATCGGCAACGAGTTCAAAAACCCCGACGCACTGTTTTCTGCCTTTCACGCGCACCACGTCGACCTTCCGCAGCAGAAAATCGTCCTTGACCACACGGGCTGTGTTTTCACCCAGAAGAATGTCGGTTCCGTATATCTTGTTGAGCCCTTCGATCCTGGAACCCAGATTGACCTGGTCGCCGAGTACACCATAGGCAAAGCGATAACGAGAGCCCAGGTTGCCCACGAGCATGGGACCCGTGTTGATCCCGGTGCGTGCACCCAGTTGAGGGCGGCCCATTCGGACCCAATCGGAATTCAGCGCATTTCGCTGCTCTCTCATGGCCAACGCCGCAGCGCACGCTTTTTGAGCATGGTCAGGATGATTCAGCGGCGCTCCGAAAAAGGCCATGATTTCATCACCGACATACTCCTTCAGCGTACCTCGGAAACGGAAAATCTGCTCGGTCATTCTGTCGTAGTAATCACTCAGGATATCGACTATCTCGGAAGGCGAATAGTGCTCTGCATAGGTGGTAAAGCCTTCGATGTCGCTGAAGAGAACCGTCAGATACTTTTCTTCCCCACCGAGCTTCAGCTTTTCGGGAGCCTCAAGCAACTCTTCAATCACCAGGGGGGCTACGAATTGTCGAAAAACTCCTTTGACTTTTTTTCGCTCCTTCTCTTCGGTGACAAACCGGTAGGCCGTTAACGCCGTGTAATTCAGCGACAACACCAGAACTGGAAAAACCATGCTGAGCCACATCCGGCAATGTATAAAAAGCCAGCGGGTCGCCAGGTTATGAAACAGGAACAGCCCAACGACCAGCGCAAGGCCTTTGACAGCATTCAACCGCGGCATGGCGATTCCTGTCAGCACGCCCAGAAGAACGATGGCAAGAATATCGAAAATTTTCGACCACAGGGGCTTTGTCATGAATTCCTGCGACAGAATGTTTTCAATAACAGTTGCATGAATTTCAACCCCTGGAAAAAGCGGGCTGACCGGCGTGCTTCGCAGGTCATGAGTACCCATTGCCGTCGCGCCGATCAATACGATTTTATCTTTAACGGCCTCATCGGAAATCCGGCCGGCAAGGAGATCACTGATGGAAATTTGGGGAATGGTTCCCGGAGGGCCGAGATAGTTTATCAGCAGTCGGCCGCTTTCGTCGGTGGGGACAAAACGGTTCCCCATCCGGATGCCTTCAATGCCATAGTGCGCAATCTTTACCATCAGCTGAGGATTGCCCAGGTAATGCCATGCGCACAACAACGAAAGCGGGGGGTAAAGATCTTCTCCGCACTTAATAATCAGCGGTATCCATCGAACGACACCGTCCTGGTCACTTCCCAAACTGAAAAAACCGGACGAATTGGCTGCTTCGGTAAAAATATCGAGGTTTATCACAGGGGCAAATGCCTGGATAAACGGGTCTCTTTCCATATCTTTGTCTTTGTAAATGATAAGAGGATATTTTGAACTGCTGATGCGATCCAGATGCGCGTCTATTCGGTGGCTTTCCAGTCGATAATTGAGGGCGCTTTCATCCATGTGAAAAAAGTAACCGAGGACGACTGCTGCGGAAGAGTTCGTGATGGCATCGGCAAGTGAAAGGTCATGGTCGGCGTTTTTCTGCCACTTTTTTATAAACTCGGCCATTTTTCGGTTATCTTTGTCGATGATATCAAATTCATGACCGAAATCCTTTGTAAAGGCGGAATATGAGTTGACCGACGGTTCGAAAAAGCCGATGTCAAACCCAATAACCTTCGCTCCACGTTGTGACAATATGTCTACGATTCTGGCAATCTTGTCCCTGGGCCAGGGCCAGTGTCCCTCTGTCTTGAGTCCCTTTTCATCAATCAGCGCCATTACAACCACTGAAGTCGATTGAAGCGGTTGCCGGGAACGGAAATAAAGGTCATACGCCTTCAGTTCCACCATCTCAAGTAATGGGATACCGCTCAGAAACAGAGCCACCACGACAAGGATAATAAACAATGTAATGGACGTTGAATTGATTGGAACCGGATTTCGAAAGGATAACTTCATGGATCGTGCCCCCGGGTAATTAAGGGTCACAATGTGTCGGTATGATAATTGATCTGTTGCACATCCGATTATTCCCGCCAGATTTCCAGCAGGGTCAGATCGTCACTGAATTCAGTATGCGCCTGCCAGGCTTTTATTTCCTTCAGTATGCACCCGGCCCAGGGCGGACCGGATGCTTCCCGGATGCATTTGATTATTCGCTGTTCACCAAAAAAATCACCCTTGTGGTCCTCTGCTTCTGTGGCGCCATCCGTCATCAGGAAAATGGACTCGTTGTCCGACAGAGAAACTGTTGCAATTTTATAACATTTGCTTACATCGATGCCGAGCGAGAGCCCACGATGACCGCTGATTGACTCATACCCGGTTTTGCTGGCTTTGAGTGCGGGCAGGTGCCCACCGTTGGCAAGTTCCAGCTTTCCGATGGCAGGCCAGTATTGGCCGATAAGAATCGTCACAAAATACCCTTCTTCAGCCAGCAGATCATACAGCGCGGCGTTCAGGGCATACAACAGTTTGCCAACATCGCTGTAAAGATGCGCTTCGCTTCGAATTCGATACCACAGAGCGGCCATTATAATTGCCGCCGGAAGCCCTTTACCGGCAACATCCGCTACATAAACCAGCCATGAGTTATCGGGCATGGGGATGATATCGTAGAGGTCGCCGCCCACAAAACGGGCCGGTTTTGAAAAGGCCCATATGTGACTGCCGTGGTCAAGCGACGGCAATTGAGGGCGGAAAAGGGCTTGAATTCGGGCGGCAGTGTCCAGTTCAATGTTGATTTTCTGCTGCTGCAGGCGCTCCTCCAGGAGTCTGGATCGAATGATGGCAACCGCGGCCAGGTTTCCGAAACTCATCAGAATATCCTGATCCGCCTTGTCAAAGCAGGGCTTCCCCCTGGCGTTCAGAACTTCGATGACTCCGAGAAGCTCATCTCCGTACAGCACCGGCACACCGAGAATCGACCGGGTAACAAATCCGGTCGATTTGTCTACTTTGTTAAAAAAACGACTGTCCTTTTGTGCATCTTCTATGAGCAGTGGCTGCTTTTCCCGGGCAATCCAACCGGCAATGCCCTCACCGATGGGAATTGCGATGGTTTGTTTCAGGGATTTCTCCGAAATGCCGTTAATGTTTTCATCCCGGATAGCTGAAAATCGCAATACGTGGTGATCGGGATCATGGATAAGGAATGATGAGGCTTCCGCACCGGTTACCTCTCGGGCAAGGTTGAGCAGAAGGGGAACCAGGTTTTCAACGGACTCCACCTGCGCCAGTTTCTGGTTGGCCTCGATCAATTTTTGCAGACGCAAGGCAAGCTTTGCGGCCTGACGGTCAGGATCCATGATGGCCCTCTTGAAAAATCCACCGGGTTCGTAGTGAGCGATTTATCGCTCATTTGTTGAAGCACTCAAGTGCTCACTGCAAATCGCCGATCGCTAACGCTTTGATATCCGTTACCTGCGGAAGCACGTGGTGCCAGCGTGACTGATCCAGCGGTTTCGCCCACAGTTGGCCATTTGACAGCACGGCAAACAGTTGGCCGCCGATTGGATAAAACCGCTCCACCATATGATGCGGCCAGGGAGCCGGCATGCCATCGAATGCAGGTTGCCATGTGTTTCCACCATCGCGGGATTCCTCGATTCGCCCGTTTTTTGATACACCGTCTGCCGGGCCGGCGATTATGTGCCGGGAATCCTCCGGGTCGACCCAAACGGCGCGGATGTAGCAGCGGTAAATGTTTTTCCAGGATCTGCCGCCGTCAGTTGATTGGTAAAGGCCTCCGCCGGTGGCGGCCAAGACTTTATCCGGTGATGCCGGGTGGACGGTGATGGAGTGGACGTCGGGATGAATCAGGTTCCCCAATTCGCGATCCATGGCCGGGTTCCCATCGCTGCCCTGTGCCAAATACCAGGTCCTGCCATGATCATCGGATATCAGAACACCGCCGACTTCAACTGCGGCATACACTCGGGTAGCGTTTGGGCCGGATTCGGCAACGGCAAACCCGCGAACACAGCCGGCTTCGGGAGAGTAGGGCAGGAACCACCCTAGCCGGTCGCGCAACTTTTCGACCTCAGGGGCAATTCTCCAGGATCGTCCGTCGTCCGTGGACACAAAAACAGCAGCCGGTTCAGTGCCGACCAAAACGGTTGCCGGAAAAGTCGGCAGCTTCGCTATCCAGCGCACATGCCGTATGGTCAGATTTGTGTCCGCTTTGCTCCAGGTTTGTCCATTATCGATGGATCGCCAGATGCCATCCTGGGTTCCGACTAAAACAGTTCGGCTGGAGATAACGATGCTGGTCAGTGACTGGCCTTGAAGTGTTTTTTCAATGACGCGCCAATCGTCGTTGGACTGGAGTGCGATGGTCAAGCCCACCGCTGTAGCCAGATACAGATATGTTGGCATGGGGTGATCTCCTTTGCGGAGATTGTATAAAACTTATCAGGACTCCTTTTGGATGGCGGGCTCCGGCAAAATTTCTTTCCTTTTTTGCCCCAGTTCGCTGATCCGCTGCATTACAACGTAGAATGTGGGGGTAAACAGCAGTGACATCACGGTGGCGGCTGCCATACCGCCGACAACAGCCGTACCGATCGCCTGCCGGCTGGCTGCCCCGGCGCCTGCCGCGACCACAAGGGGCATAAATCCGGCAATTGAGGAAATCGCTGTCATCAATATGGGACGAAAGCGAAGTTGAGATGCCGTAACGGCTGCGCTGAGGATATCCTTGCCCTGGGCGCGCTGCTCTCTGGCAAATTCAACGATGAGAATAGCGTTTTTGCTTGCCAGCCCAATCAGCAGAACAATACCAACCTGTGTATAAACATTATTGTCGAATCCGCGGGAAATCAACGCGGCGACGGTGCCAAGTACGGCCAGCGGTACCACCATGATCACTGCTGCCGGACTGCTCCAGCTTTCATACTGGGCGGCCAGCACCAGAAAAACCAGGGTAATGGCCAGCGCGAAGACCAGGATCGCCTCGGAGCCAACCTTTTTTTCCTGGTAGGACATGCCGGTCCACTCATATCCCATGGAGGTGGGGAGCTTGACATCGGATAGCTGCTCCATCAGGTTCAGGGCCTGGCCGGAGCTGAAACCCGGTGCAGCCGACCCGGTGATTGCAGCGCTGGGGTAAAGATTGTAGCGAAGGATGGTCTGGGGGCCCAGAACCCGGTCGACCCGGATCAGGGTACCGACGGGGACCATCTGCCCCAACGCGTCCCGGACGTCGAGTTGGCGGATATCGTTAGGCTCGATCCGGAACTGGTGGTCCGCCTGAACCTTGACCTGCCAGGTGCGGCCGAATTTGTTGAAATCGTTAATATAGGCAGAACCGAGGTAAGCCTGGAGCGTTCCGAACAGGCTGTTCAGGGGGATCTGCAGGGTTTTGGCTTTGGTGCGGTCTATCTCTGCGAAAAGCTGGGGGACGTCGACCCGAAAGGTACTGTTCAGATTGAAGAGTGTGGCCTGCGTATTGCCGTCCTGGACAATTTCCTCGGTCATTTTCTGGAGCTCTTCCAGCCCTGCGCCTCCGATGTCCTGGAGCTGCAGCTGGAATCCCCCGGCAACCCCCAGTCCCGGAATGGCCGGGGGAGGAAAGGCAAACACGATGGCCTCCTGAATGGCGGAAAACTGAAGCTGCAGGCTGGCCAGGATGGCGTCCTGCTGCAGGCTCGGGTCAGAGCGCTCATCCCAGGGGGACATGATGATAAACACCGTGCCCGCATTGGATGCATTCGTTCCATCGATCATGGAATACCCTCCAAGAGTCAAATAGTCATCAACCCCCGGGGTTTTCTCCAGTATGCGGTTGATCGTTTCGAGCACCTCCTCGGTGCGCTCAAGAGAGGCGGCATTGGGCAACTGAACATTGGCCATCAGATAGCCCTGATCCTCGGTGGGCAGAAAACCGGTGGGCAGCTGGGTGAACTGCCAGCCGGTGAGGCTAAGCAGGCCGAGAAACAGCAGCATTACGATCGCCGTGCGGCGCACCAGTCTCTTGATCAGGTCGGAATAAAGCGTTTCGCCTTTCCTGAATACGGCATCAAAACCCCGGAAAAAGGCATTTTTCTTTTCCCTGGGCGGGCGCAGTACCAGGGCGGCGAGAGCCGGGCTCAAGGTAAGCGCATTGATTGAGCTGAACACGGTCGATACAGCGATGGTCAGGGCAAACTGCCGGTACAGCTGACCGGTGATCCCCGGCAGAAACGCCGCCGGTATGAACACGGCCAGAAGAACGAGGGTTGTGGCGATCACGGGACCAGAAACTTCGCTCATGGCCTGGATAGCTGCTTCCTTTGCCTTCATGCCCCGTTCCATATGAACCACGGTGGCCTCAACCACCACAATAGCATCGTCAACAACAATTCCAATGGCAAGCACCAGCCCGAACAATGTCAGCATGTTGAGCGAGAAACCCATCGCCAGCATGACCGCCAGGGTGCCGATCAATGATACCGGAATGGTGACTGCCGGAATCAGGGTCGAGCGCCAGTCCTGAAGAAAGATGAACAGGACCAGAAATACCAGGGTGGCCGCCTGAAACAGGGTGACATAAACTTCCTTGATCGATTCCTCGACAAATATGGTGGTGTCATAGGGAATCGAGTACTCCAGCCCCTCGGGAAATGCTCTTTCGAGATCGGTCATGGTTTCCCGGACGCGTTGGGCCAGATCAAGGGCGTTGGCTCCCGGAAGTTGATAGATGGCCACACTGGCCGACGGGGCACCGTTCAGTCTGGAGGTGATGTCATAACTTTTGCCGCCCAGTTCGGTTCGGGCAATGTCCTTCAGCCGCGTGACCCGGCCGCCTTCGCCGGTTTTGATGATAATCTCTTCGAATTGTTCGATTTCGGTCAATCGTCCCAGAACATCCACCGTGTATTGAAAATTCTGCCCGTGTGGAGCCGGGGGTTGACCGATCTGGCCGGCAGCCACCTGGACATTCTGTTCCCGTACTGCGTTGAGTACATCCTCTGTGGTCAGCTCAAGGGATTTCATCCGATTGGGGTCCAGCCAGATCCGCATGCTGTAGTCACTGTAGGGAAATATCAATACGTCGCCGACACCGGGGATGCGGCTCAGTACATCCCGAAGCCGAAGAGTGGCATAATTGACCAGGTAAAGCTCGTCAAAACGGCCGTCGGGAGAGAACAGCGAGATGAACTGGACGATGTTCGTGGATTTTTTTTTGGTATTGATGCCCTGTCGTTTGACGTCTTCCGGTAAATTCGGTTCCGCCAGATTGACACGGTTTTGCACCAGGACCTGCGCCATGTCCAGGTCGGTGCCGACTTCAAAGCTGACTGTCAGGTTGTAGGATCCGTCGCTGGCGCTGGTGGAGGACATGTAGATCATGTTTTCAACGCCATTGACCTGTTGCTCGATGGGGGCGGCTACGGTCTCGGAC
>ENA-ORCU01000428-ORCU01000428.1-marine-metagenome-genome-assembly--contig:-NODE-428-length-15972-cov-2.848569_pt1 | contig 15972 bp, 14 predicted proteins | sample MGYA00248631_ERZ508512 | MGnify/ENA primary metagenome ERZ508512 (study PRJEB26183, sample SAMN06268844) | marine metagenome | isolation source: Tt an P1 anaerobic enrichment on pine from sediment taken...
TTTTATACACCAGTTTTGCGTGAGATCCGTGTTCCAAATACCAGTTACGGCGAGGATTATGCGGTTGGCTTGGCGATTTCGCGGAACTGGAAAATTGGACGTATTTATCATGCCATTTACCGTTGCCGGCGTTGGGAAGACAATTCCGACGCCTCGCTTGGCATCGCTCAGCAGAATGCGCACAATGCGTATAAAGACAGCCTGCGAACTTTTGAGCTCAAGGCACGGATTAGAAAAAATCGACGAGGAGAGCCAGAGGTGAGATAGAAACACAATCTAAGGGAATGACGAAGAGCAAGCTTGAAATATCGGTCAATGAGCTGATTCAGCAACAGCAGCAGGAGTGGGAGCTTGCCCGAAACAACTACCGGGCTTTGGACAAGGCGGAGTTGAAAGTTTTTGATTTTGAAGGATTCAAGATTCATGCCCAGCACAATCCGGAACGCATCCGTTCGTCAGCTGCTAAAACCGACGCGAAATCAATCGCACAGCGTGCTTGCTTTTTATGTGTGGGTAATCAGCCGGTTGAACAGCGGGGGTTTTCTTTTGACGGGAACTACACAATCCTGATCAATCCATATCCCATTTTTACCAAACACCTGACCATTCCGTTGACTGAGCATCTTCCACAGGAAATTGCGCCTTATTTGCCCGGTCTGTTGAGCCTGAGTAAAGCCTTGCCCGAATTCACAATTTTTTATAACGGCCCGAATTGTGGCGCTTCGGCTCCCGACCATATTCACTTTCAGGGTGGAACTAAAGGACAGATGCCTGTTGATTTGGAAATTAAGCAAGTGGTTGAAAAATGGGGTGAACCACTTTTTCAAAGTGTACGAACAAGCATTAAGACGCTTGGAAAAAGATATCTGCGAAACCTTATCTGTCTGACTTCCAATTCAGAAAAGGAATTGCTTGATTGTATTGAACGCATATTGGGACTAATGAACAGGCGGTTGGACGAGAATGAACCCATGATAAACATCTTGTCGGCTTATGAAAATGATCAGTGGACTGTGGTGCTTTTTCCACGCGAGCAGCAGCGACCGCAACAGTTTTATGCGACGGGCAGTGATCAAATTCTGGTTAGTCCGGCATCGGTTGAGATGGGTGGCCTGATGATTCTTCCGAGGAAGGAAGATTTTGACAAGCTGAACCATCGTCTTCTCGCGGATATTTACAGACAAGTATCCATCCATGATGGGGCATTTGAGGAGTTGAAAGACCAAATAAAATTGGAACTATGAGCAGACAACCCGAAATTCAGGTCGGTATTTTGGCCGGCGAAGTAATCACGTTTGAGTTTGAGGGCCATTATACATTCAAAGGAGAAATGGCGAACTCGCGGTTTCAGGCGAAGGTTTCCGATAGCGAAATTCTGATCACTTCCGAAGCCGGCCAACAAATGAAGGGCAAGGAATTTATTTTTCAGGCTAATTCTGCCGACGACTCATTTTTGCTCGAAGGCGTGATTATTGGCATCGATTTTCATTGGGAACAGAAGGAGAACCAACGGTTTCGGGGTGATCTAAAACTGATTGTAGAAGGCGAGAAAGTGCGCGCCATCAACCTGGTTTTGCTCGAAGAATATTTGCGCTCAGTCATTTCATCCGAAATGAGTGCCACCAGCTCACCCGATTTACTGAAAGCCCATGCGGTGATTTCGCGAAGCTGGCTGCTGGCTCAAATCAATAAAAGCGAACAACTAAAATCCGGCTCAGCTGCCGATCAGTCAGCACAGCAGGCTGAGGGCGAATTGATCCGTTGGTACGATCGTGAAGATCACCGGCATTTCGACGTGTGTTCCGATGATCATTGCCAGCGTTACCAGGGAATCACTAAAATTATTAGCGGAAAAGCCAGTCAGGCGATTGACGAAACGTTGGGGCAGGTGCTGATGGTTGGAAATGAAATTTGCGATACGCGTTTCTCCAAATGTTGCGGAGGAGCTTCCGAGAATTTTGAGAATGTCTGGGAGCCGGTATATCACAGCTACCTCACCAAGGTGGTTGACTCCGAACATGGGGAGGCCAACAGCCTTGACCTAAGGCAGGAAGAGGAGGCGGAGAAATGGATTCGGACCAGTCCGCCGGCGTTTTGCAATACCACCGACCAAAAGGTTCTTTCGCAGGTGCTGCCGGATTTTGACCAGGCGACCACCGACTTTTTTCGCTGGAAGGTAGACTATACGCAGGAGCAGCTATCTGCCTTGCTGCTGAAAAAAACAGGCCTCGACTTTGGACAAATTATCCGGTTAGATCCGCTTGAGCGGGGGCAGTCTGCACGTTTAATCAAGCTGAGAATTGTTGGGACTAAAAAGACGGCAGTTATCGGCAAGGAACTGGAAATCCGCCGCGCTTTATCCGAATCGCACTTGTACAGCGCAGCCTTTGTAGTTGATTACCATGACGTGCAAGACGAAATTCCACAGCAGTTTTATTTGACCGGAGCCGGCTGGGGGCATGGCGTTGGCCTTTGTCAGATTGGCGCCGCGGTAATGGGTGAAAAGGGGTACGATTACCAATCTATTTTAAAACATTATTTTAGGGGTGCTGAGTTGAGGCAGCTCTATTGATTTGGCGCAGTTTCCAGTAGCGCATTTTCAATTGTTGTATCCGGTTGGAAGAGACCCCTCAATCAGAATTTAGGTTTAATTGTTATATATTTGTTGACAAAGCTACAAAGCCGTTATGCTCACAAAAAGAAAAGTCATAGATGCTATTTCCAAACTTCCAGATAAATTTTCCTTGGATGAACTGGTGGAGAAAATGATTTTGATCCAGAAGATTGAAAAGGGGCTTGAGGAATCGGATAAATCCGAAATAACACCTGATGAAGAACTGGATAAAGAGATCAATTCATGGTTCAGATAAATTGGACAAATCAAGCCAAATCAGATCTTAAAAGCATCGCAGAGTTTATTTCCAGAGATTCTGTACGATACGCGAAAAGTCAGATCAGTCGTATCAAACAAAGAACAAGTATTTTAAAAAATCATCCTTTGGCGGGTAGAACTGTACCTGAATATGAAGTACAGGAAGTAAGAGAACTGATTGAAGGTAACTACAGGATTATCTACAAGCTGGTTGACAAGGAAAGAATCGATATATTGACAATTCATCATTCGTCGAGAATGATGAAAAGGTAAAAAGGCGAAATCATGAAAAAACCGACAACCCGCAATGCCTGGGCTTGGATTCCCTCCCTCTTTTTTGCTGAAGGACTACCTTATGTTTTGGTGATGACCGTTTCGGTGATCATGTACAAACGGCTCGACATCTCGAACACCGACATTGCCTTGTACACCAGTTGGCTGTATTTGCCCTGGGTGATCAAACCCATCTGGAGCCCCATTGTCGATAACCTGCGCACCAAGCGATTTTGGATTATCAGCATGCAGTTGCTTGTGGGGGTGTCGCTGGCCTGTGTGGCATTTACCTTGCCCATGAGCAATTTTTTTCAATACAGCCTGGCCTTTTTTTGGTTGATGGCTTTCAGCTCGGCTACCCACGATATTGCTGCCGATGGCTTTTACATGCTCGGACTCACCAAGCATGATCAGGCGTTTTTCGTGGGTATACGCAATACTTTTTACCGCTTCGCCATGCTGGCGGGGCAGGGACCGCTGGTGATTCTCGCCGGACACATGGAGACGATAGCCGCAAGCACCTCCTGGGCCTGGAGCATTACCTTTTTCATCTTCGCTGCTCTTTTTGCCGCGTTCGGTTTGTGGCATCTCTTTGTTCTGCCCTATCCGACAAGTGATGTGAAGCATGAACATCAAACCGTGCAGGAAGCGCTGGCTAAGTTTTTGGAAACTTTCACTTCCTTTTTTAAGAAGAAAGGGATAGGAGTTGCGTTGGTATTTATCCTCGTTTTTCGTCTGGGTGAAGCGCAACTGGTCAAGCTGGCCTCGCCGTTTTTGCTGGATGAGCTTTCAAATGGAGGACTGGCCTTAACCACAAGCAACATCGGCTTCGTTTACGGTACTGCCGGAATTATTGCGCTTACGTTGGGTGGAATCCTGGGTGGAATAGCGGTTTCGCGACATGGGATTAAAACCTGGTTGTGGCCGATGGTGTTGGCCATGAATCTGCCCAATCTGGTTTATGTTTTTCTGGCTTTTGTACAAACCCAGCATCTGGGAATAGTAACGGCCGCGGTGGTGGTGGAACAGTTTGGTTACGGATTCGGATTTACCGCTTACATGCTGTTTATGATTTACCTGTCGGAAGGAAAGCACAAAACCGCACATTACGCTCTGTGTACCGGTTTTATGGCTTTGGGGATGATGCTTCCGGGCATGATCAGTGGCTGGATTCAGGAAATGATCGGCTACCAGTACTTTTTTGTTTGGGTGATGATCTGTACCATTCCAGGATTCATTATCATTAACTTTCTGAAGATTGACCCAAAATTTGGGGCGAAGGAATAAAAGATTAAACACTGATAAAGGAATGGAAGTAAATTATTCGTGGCTGTTTGGGTTTTAAAAAAGGACATCAAAATAGGGGCAAAGTCAGCCGTTCTTTTGATGTCCTTTTCAATTGTTTCTTGCCAAAAACTTACTTGGTGTACTTGGCGTCATTTAAAAAATCAAAGCTTTTTTCAACACTGATCAGTGGCTCATAGTTGTACCGTTCCACTTCAACAATGTAATCTTTCATGCCGGCTTTTTTAGCCATTTTAAAAGCGGGCTCAAAATCCATTTTACCACTGGCACCCAGCTCTTCCACGTCTTTCACATGATACAATTCAAAACGACCGGGATATTTTTTGAAATAGTCAACGGCATTTTTGCCACCTTCAACAATCCAGTACAAGTCCAATTCGAACATCACTTTGTCCGGATCAGTATTTTGCACCAAATAGTCGTAGAAAACGTTTCCTTCCAGTACTGTGTCAAACTCATGCGCATGATTGTGGTAGCCGAAACGAATGCCGGCTTTGTTACACATTTCGCCTACGGTGTTGTAGTAGTCGCAATATTGTTTCAGTACTGCCAAATCTTCGTATGACTCACGACCCATTGATGGTTTGACAATCCATTTGGCTCCCGCTGCTTTATGTGCTTCAATGCAGGTTTTCCACCATTCCATGGCCTGATCCCATTCGCCTTCCTTGGGCAGGTTCATTCCGGTATGCGAACCTCTCATCGTCATGCCGTTCTTTTCAAGTAATGCTTTAAATGCGGCGGGCTCCATCCCATAGAATTTGCCATCGTTGTATCCGGCGGCTTCAACATAGGCATAGCCGATTTCTCCCAGCTTGGCAATGGTTGCTTCCGCATCTTTGCCCATGTCTTCGCGCACAGACCAGAGTTGAATGCCAATTTCTTTTTCTTTTTTAGGTGCTTTGTTTCCGGCAAACACAGATGCTGATAACGCAAAGAGAACCAGTGTAAGCAAAGTGCTTTTTGCTTTCCAATTAAAATTTGTCATGGTTAATGATTTAATAGAAAATAGTTGATAAAAAATTAGTTGTCGAGGGCAAAGATAACGAAAAGTAGGTCCAGTATGAAAATAAAAATGGAGAGAGATCGACCCGTTGAATAGCGCGAAACTTGCTGGTTTGTTGTTTACAAACATTAACAACAAAATACCTTGAAGTCTTTAAACCATCGCAGTGGTTTTCTGTCGTAGAACATGAAACCCATAAACACAGGAACATGCATTTCAGAAAAATTCTTTTTTTATTCATTTTAATATTGAATATCCCGGCTGTGGCCCAGCCACCTGAGCCAATAGAAAATACATCCGAAGCAAAAGCAATCATACGAGGGCATGTAATTGATGCTGCAACAAAGCAAAACATGGAATATGCCAATGTCTCCATATACAATCCGAAAGATTCATCTTTAGTTTCAGGTGGAATTACCAATGAAAAAGGTGAATTTGTGATCAAACAAATCGACTTTGGAACTTATTATGTCGAGGCCAACTTCATTGGTTTCAACAAAACGCGGATCAATAACGTCAGAATTACCTCCGGCAATCGTCAGGTTGATTTGGGTACCATCCCATTGGAGCCGTCGACACAGGAAATTGGTGCGGTTAACGTGGTTGCCGACCGTTCGCGGATCGAATACAAAATTGACAAGAAGATTGTAAATGTAAGCCAGGATATCAACGCGGCAGGAGGAACGGCAGTTGATGTGCTTGAAAATACACCCTCAATTGAGGTGGATATTGAAGGCAACGTGAGCCTGCGGGGTTCTTCAAGCTTTACCGTGCTGATTGACGGGAAGCCCAGCGTTATTGAGGGAAGCGATGCCTTGCGCCAGCTGCCGGCGGCGGTGATTGAAAATATTGAAATCATTACCAACCCTTCGGCGAAATACGACCCGGATGGAATGGCAGGGATCATTAATGTGGTTTTGAAAAAGAATGTGCTTTCCGGTTTTAACGGGATCATTAATGCGATGGTCGGAACCCGCGACAAGTACCGGACAGATCTGACGCTGAACTATAAAACAAAAAAAACAAACCTGTTTTTTGGCGCCGATTTTAGTGACGAAACATTTTACGGTTCGGGTGACCTCTATCGCGAAACCTATCTGCAAGATACAACAAGGTATTTGGTTTCGGACGGAACCCGGGATTATGGCAGGAGCGGGCATCGCTTTAAGGGCGGGCTCGATATTTATCTGACCGATTTGGCAACTCTGACACTTTCGGGAACTTATGGAGAGTACGGACGAAAAAGTGGGGGCGACGGCCGCCTGCACGAATATACCGTGCCTGCAAGTACCGATATTTATTCGGTAGAAGTTGAGAATTCAAACCGGGAAGGGACTTATGTGAATACCAATCTTAACTTTCAGCAAAAATTTAATGAAGATGGAACGCACAAGCTCGATGCCCTGTTTTATTATTCAAATAGTGTTGGCGATGACTACGAGTTTGAAGATGAGTTTTTTGCCAATTCCAGTTATGAACGCACCGGCGGCTACCTGACCCGCGTTCGAACGATCGAAGAAGAAGATGAGGACGAGTATCGCATTGAGTTGGACTATACCAAACCCGTTGGTGAAGAAGGCCGGTTTGAGGCCGGTTTACAAAGCCGGATCGACCGCGAGTTTGAAAATTACTCTTTTAACGATTGGGACAATGAGAACAGTCAGTACGTTGACAATCCTGAATTTTCAAGCTCACAGCATTTCAAGCGCGATATTTTTGCCGGATACAGTACGTTTGCCAGCAATTTCGGAAATTTCAGGTACCAGCTTGGCCTGCGTGGTGAGTATGTAAACCGCAGCATTGAGCATGAGAAAGCCGACGTGCCTGCCGAGATAAACAGGTTCGATCTGTTTCCAACTCTCCACCTGTCCTACGAATTTTTGAATAAAACCCAATTGATGACCAGTTACAGCCGACGAATTGACCGGCCCGGAGGTCGCGACCTGGATCCCTTTCCGAACTATTATAACCGGTACACCATTCGTTATGGTAATCCGGAGCTGGAGCCGGAATACACCGATTCGTATGAAGTTGGAATCATGAAGAGTTACGGCAAGTCATTTATTTCGCTCGAAGGTTTCTACCGGGTAACCAACAATCTCATTACGCAGGTTACCGAGTTGGGAGAGGATGGGATTTTTTACATCAACACCGAAAATCTGAACAACGATTATTCGCTTGGTTCCGAAATTATGGGTAACCTCAATATTGACGACTGGCTGATTTTTAATACCAGCTTTTCGCTATATCGATACCGTATTGAAGGCGAAATTCTGGGTGAATCGATCGACAGGAAAAGCACCAACTACACCGGGCGGCTGAATACAACAGTGAAGTTTAGTCCGTCCTCACGTTTGCAGCTGACAGGCTATTACCGCGGACCATCGGTTTCCGCGCAAGGTGAACGCTCGAGCTTCTTTTTTACCAACGTGGCTTATCGTCAGGACTTGATGAAAGACAAACTTACGGCAACCCTTGGCTTGCGCGATGTTTTTGGTTCAATGAAGTATGAGCGGATTTCAACAGGTGCCGATTTCTACGACGTTTATAAGCGCGAACGCGAATCGCAGGTATTGACCTTGACCTTGAGCTACAAGATCAACAACTTCAAAATGGAACGAAACGGGGGCGACGGCACCCGCGAAATGGAATTTGACGATGGTGGGTTTTAGTTTTTTTACATTTAGTTTTAGTTAGTGAATAAAGGGAGGTCTGCGGACCTCCTTTTTTTGTCGCAAATAATGGGCTAAAAGGCCAAGTTTTAAATTCCAAAATCCATCCCATGCCTGACGAGTGTAACCGCAAGTATCCAGAGTTCAGCATCCAGCCTTCACGATAAATGACCATCGAATGCTCCTTTGCCCAATTATTTGATATTGATATTTTTTGTACGGCTGGCCCAACGGTCGCGGGCGAGTTGTTGCATGTCGGTTTGAATATCTTTTTCGTCGGTGATTTCCAGTCCAAGAATTGTTTCAATCACATCTTCCATGGTCACCAATCCCTCTGTTCCTCCATATTCGTTAATAATCAGAGCAATGTGTTCTTTTTTGAACAGCAGCTTTTCAAACAAAACCGGCACGGTCACATTTTCGTAGCAAACCACAATTTCTCTTTTTTGCGATTCAAGCAGGTCGTCGGTCGTGCCTGCGGCCAGTTTTTCCATCACGTCCTGTTTCAATACGTAACCGGTAATTTTATCAATGCTTTCCTGGTAGATTGGAATTCGTGAGAATTGAAAAAAACTTTCCTGCCCAAAAAAGTTGGCGAGCGTCATGGTTTCCGGAGCGGCCAGCATCACGGTTCGTGGAGTCATAATATCTTTCACTTTGATTTCCCGAAGACGGATCAGGTTGATGATGATCTTACTTTCGGTTTCCTTAAAAATCCCTTCATCCAAGCCCAGCGAAGCCAGCATGGCAACTTCTTCGCGGCTGACCGATTGCTCCGGTTTGTTTTTTGAAACGGCACGTGTGATAAATTCGGTCAATAGCACCAGCGGATAGGCAATAATAATGAGTAGTTGAATAATCCGGGCCGATGGCAGGGAGAGTTCGCGCCAGAAACGGGCCCCAATGGTTTTGGGAATGATTTCAGAAAATACCAGAATTAATATGGTAAGCACTGCCGAGATGATTCCAAAGTAAGCCGCCCCAAACACTTTGGTTGCCTCAGCACCAACACCGGCAGCACCAACAGTGTGTGCCACTGTGTTTAAAGTAAGGATGGCTGCCAGCGGGCGGTCAATCTTATTTTTAAGCTTCTTGAGGGTTTGGGCTGCCTGGCTCCCTTCCTGCTCTTTTAAGTAGATGAAAGAATAATTGACCGAGAGTAGAACTGCCTCGAGAATAGAACACAAAAAGGAAATTCCCAACGCCAAAATCAAATAAAACAATAACATACTCATGTGGGTCGCTAATTTTTTTTCGAAAAGATAGCAATTGTACCCGACAAAGCGTTCAATTCGGATGAAAAGTTCAGAAAGAATAGCAGCTTCTGCACTTTACAGGGATGAGGCGCCGAAGAAACTGAAACACCTGTTTGTCGACAAGAGTGCTTGTTTAAGGCTTGTTAATTGAATATTAATATGATTTTAAATTTACGGGTTGGTGATGCATATGTCTTTTTTACTTTGCAATTTTGAATCAAAATGCAATTGTATGGTTGTGTTTGATTTCAAAAAGAAAATAATGGAGTTTAAGTGCAAAAAAGCGGGAAGTGAATGTTACGGATTGAAGGAGTTGGTTTTACTCTCTGAAATCAGTCAGCGCTTAATTCAAAGTAAAGAGCTGAAAAACGATCTGACATCGATATTGGAACTCTTAGTCCGGCATTTGGGAGCTGAACGGAGTTTGCTGACGATCTTCAATCGTACAAATGCTAAAATTTATATTGAGTCGGCCTTTGGCTACAGCCAGGCGCAGCAAGCACGCGGAAAATATAAACTGGGAGAAGGTATTATCGGGCGTGTGGTCGAGTTGGCACGGCCGGTCGTCATTGATAAAATTTCAAAATCGAGCCTGTTCCTCAATCGTACCCAACAGGAGTTGAAGTCGGCAAATGGCGATGAGCTTAGTTTTATTTGTGTGCCGATTATTGAGGAAGGAAAAGTTACCGGCACCTTGAGTTTGGTCAGGGTGTTCAATCCCTTTATCACCAACGATGAGGATTTGAAATTGCTGTCGATCATTGGCAGCCTCATTTCGCGCGTGGTTCGTTCGCGTCAGGAACGCATGGAAGAGATGGAATTGCTTCGTCAAAAAAATCAGGAGTTACAAAACCAGCTGAAAGGAGATAATCCAACGATGAATATGATCGGAAATTCAGCTAAGATGCGCGACGTGTATTCGTTGGTGAATATGGTTGCTGAAACCAATTCAACGGTTCTGATTCGCGGGGAAAGCGGAATTGGGAAAGAATTGGTTGCCGATGCGATTCACTTCACCAGTAAACGCGAAAAGCGCAGTTTCGTCAAGGTCAACTGCTCCGCCTTGCCCGACAGTTTGATCGAAAGTGAGCTGTTTGGTCATGAGAAGGGTGCATTTACCGGAGCCAATAGTCAACGAAAAGGACGATTTGAACTGGCTGACGGCGGCACCATTTTTCTGGATGAGATTGGCGATATACCCTTGTCAACCCAGGTTAAAATTCTGCGGATCATCCAGCAGCGTGAGTTTGAACGGCTGGGTGGCACCGAAACCATCAAGGTCGATGTGCGGATCATTGCTGCAACCAACCGGAAACTGGAAGAAATGATTGACAAGGGAGAGTTCCGCGAAGATTTGTTTTACCGGATCAATGTCTTTCCTGTATTTATCCCCTCTTTGCGTGAACGACGGAACGATATCCCGATGTTGGTGGATCATTTTATCGAAAAATTTAACAAGCGAAACAACACCAAGATCAAACGGATTACAACGTCGGCCTTAAATATGTTGATGGTTTACTCCTGGCCCGGAAACATACGGGAGTTGGAAAATTGTATCGAACGGGCCTGCATATTAAGTACCGATAACGTCATTCACAGTTACAACCTGCCGCCCTCGCTACAAACGGCCGACTCGACCAATACCCGGGCCAAAGGTGGCCTGACCTATACCGTTGAGCAAGTTGAACGGCAACTGATCCGCGAGGCGCTGACCACCACACAAGGGAACATTGCCAAAGCCGCCGAGCACCTCAAGGTAACCGAGCGCATGCTGGGAACCCGCATCAAAAAATACGAGATCGACGCCTGGCGGTTTAAAGTATAGCGGTTTTGAATCCCCGGATGTTTGCAATTCCAGTCTATATCGCTCCCCCAGTTGTCACGGATTCCGATCCGCGATTTATTCCCGGCGGATCGGAATCTGCCACACCCAACCCGTAAAACGGGTTCAATATAAATCACCCCGTATGAAATGCGGGGTACAGCACCTACAGCGAGTAACAACCACGGAGTGGTTGAATAATGACATTTTAATGGGGTCAATAGTATTCAACCCCATTTCGGGGTTGCGCCCGCATTTAATATTCAGGTCCATGGGTTGTCACCCATGGCTATTGACATTGAACGGGCTTCACCCGTTGTCCTCGCATAATAACAGGCTATCCGGTCTGCGATGCATTTTCGGCGGATCGGAATCCACCGCGTCCCAAATCACCTGCTGAATTTTGCGGTTGAAATCCGCCAGACCCCATCCCACAAAAATGTAGGTTAAGCCAGTGTTAATACCTCTTAACATCCCATGGACAGTAGTTTTATGCTATTCAGCATGAATTGTATCCCGTTCCTCCTCATCCTACAAAAATGTAGGAACCTTCAAGCTTGAAAATCCCGTGCCAGATTTTTTTGCATTTGTAATGTGCATGTAATCAGAGGTGTGATAACCCGAAACCCGAAACTCGAAACCTGGAACTCTGAGACTGGCATCCTTCTCGCTAAGGGGAAAGCAAAGCAAAAAATGTTTAACCCTCAAAAAATTGAAAAGATGAGAAAGATCGCAATTTACGGTAAAGGTGGAATTGGTAAATCAACCACCACCCAAAACACAGTTGCCGGGCTGGTCGAAGCCGGAAAAAATGTCAAAGTCGTTGGATGTGATCCCAAAGCCGATTCAACCCGCTTGCTGTTGGGTGGTTTGGCTCAAAAAACGGTTTTGGACACCCTGCGTTCCGAAGGTGAAGATGTAGAGCTGGAAGACATTGTAAAAGAAGGTTACGGCGGTGTTCGCTGTGTAGAATCAGGTGGTCCTGAGCCAGGTGTTGGTTGTGCAGGACGTGGTATCATCACTTCCATCAACCTGTTGGAACAGTTGGGTGCCTGGGATGAGAAATTCGAAATCGATTATACTTTTTATGATGTATTGGGTGACGTGGTCTGTGGTGGATTTGCCATGCCCATCCGTGAAGGAAAAGCCCAGGAGATTTACATTGTGGTTTCGGGTGAAATGATGGCCATGTATGCGGCCAACAACATTTGTAAAGGAGTAAAAAAATATGCAGAAGCAGGTGGGGTCCGCCTGGGTGGACTGATTTGCAACTCGCGTAATGTGGACAACGAGCGTCAGATGATTGAAGAGCTGGCTCGACAACTCGGAACTAAGATGATCCACTTTGTACCGCGCGACAACATGGTTCAGCGTGCCGAAATCAACCGGAAAACCGTGATCGAGTTCGACCCCACACACAACCAGGCTGACGAATACCGTGCACTGGCCAAAGCGATTGATGAAAATGAGCTTTTTGTGATTCCAACGCCACTCGAAATGGAAGCATTGGAGCAGTTGTTAATCGATTTTGGAATTGTAAACTAAAGAATAGGAGAAAAAAACCATGTTAATGATCAGAGCAATTATTCGTCCCGAAAAATCAAGTAAAGTATTGAAAGCCCTTTTTGAAGCTGGTTATGTGGCTGTAACCAAAATCCCGGTTGTGGGTCGCGGAAAACAGCGGGGAATTAAAATCGGAGATGTGACTTACGATGAACTGCCCAAGGAAATGTTAATCATCGTGGTGAAAGACGACGACAAGGAATTTGCCATCAGCACAATCATGGAAGCAGCCCGCACAGAACCAACCGGCGCTTTTGGCGATGGAAAAATATTCGTGACATCGGTTGACGAAGCCTATACCATCAGTCGGGGAACAAAAGAGTTATAACCCTAAAATCCAAAGACTATGAAGATGATATTGGCGATTATCCGCATCGATAAAATGAACGAAACCAAAAAAGCCCTGACCGAAGCCGGCATCACCTCGATGACAGCTACCGGAAAAGTTTTCGGACGGGGAAAAGGCTTGTGGGATGCCAAGGTGCTGGAAGGTGTTAAAAATGATACGCCCGAAGCATTGGCTCATCTCGGAAAAGAACCCAGACTCAGACCACAGCGCGTACTTAATATCGCTGTTTCTGACTACAATGTTCAATTGACAATTGATACGATTATTAAAGTTAACCAAACGCCTGCTCCCGGAGATGGGAAAATCTTCGTCCTTCCATTGGATGATGCATGCCGGGTTCGCACGGGTGAAACGGGTACAACAATTCTTTAATAAAAAGTGAAAACAATGGTAAATAAAAAAGATTATACAAACGGATTACCTGATCCTTCTTCGCTGAAAGAAGAGATTCTGAAAAAATATCCCCGGAAGATTGCCAAAAAACGGGAGCGAGCCATGTTGGTTAATGATCCTGAACAAGATCAGGAAATCCTGGCCAACGTGCGCACCATCCCGGGAATTATTACCCAACGGGGTTGTACCTACGCCGGATGTAAAGGGGTGGTTTTGGGGCCTACGCGCGATATCATCAACCTGGTGCACGGCCCCATTGGCTGTAGTTTTTACGCCTGGCTTACCCGCCGAAACCAAACCCGCGTGCCTGAAGGTGGCGATAACTTCATCACTTACTCCTTCTCAACCGATATGCAGGATGAAAACATCGTTTTTGGTGGTGAAGCTAAACTGAAGGAAGCCATTCGCGAAGCCTACGAAATGTTTAAACCCAAAGCAATAGGCGTTTTCTCCACCTGTCCGGTTGGACTGATTGGCGACGACGTTCACTCGGTGTCCCGCGACATGAAAGCGGAGCTGGGGATCAATATTTTTGGGTTCAGCTGCGAAGGATACCGTGGTGTGTCTCAGTCGGCAGGGCATCACATCGCCAACAACGGCGTGTTTAAACATGTGGTCGGCAATACTGATCGCGAACGGAGTGGTAAATTCCAGGTGAACTTGCTGGGTGAATACAATATTGGAGGTGATGCTTTCGAAATTGAAGCGCTTTTTGAAGAAGCAGGAATTACCCTTTTGTCTACCTTCTCCGGAAACTCGACCATCGAAAGCATGGAATTTGCACATACCGCCGACCTGAACATGGTCATGTGTCATCGTTCCATCAACTACATTGCTGAGATGATGGAAGAAAAATACGGCATTCCCTGGGTCAAGGTGAATTTTATCGGAGCCGATTCAACGGCTAAATCCCTGAAAAAGATAGCCGACTATTTTGGAGATGCTGAACTGACCGCCAAAGTGGATGCAATTTGTGAACGTGAAATGGCGAAAGTAAAAGCAGTGGCCGATCTGGTTAAACCCTCGGTTGAAGGTAAACTGGCCATGATGTTTGTTGGCGGATCGCGGGCCCACCATTACCAGGATTTATTTGGAGAACTGGGTATTCGGGTGGTTTCGGCCGGTTACGAATTTGCCCACCGCGATGACTACGAAGGCCGGGAGGTCATTCCTTCAATTAAAATTGATGCCGATACCCGGAATATCGAAGACCTGGTGGTATCAAAAGATGATGCCCATTTCAGAGACGATTTGGTTGAGAAAAAGGAAGCGTTGAAAAAATCAGGATATACCTTCAGCGACTATGCCGGAATGATGCCCGATATGAAAAAGAATGCACTGGTGATTGACGATGTGAACCACTGGGAAACAGAGAAGCTGATTGAATTTTACAAGCCCGATGTCTTTTGCGCCGGTATTAAGGAAAAATATGTGGTGCAAAAATATGGCGTCCCACTCAAACAGTTGCACTCGTACGACTACGGCGGCCCGTATGCTGCCTTCGGCGGAGCAATCAATTTTTACACGGAAATGCAGCGGATGCTGGCAACCAACATTTGGAAACTGGTGGATACACCTTGGAAGAATGAGCCTGAAATCGTTGGAAGTATGACCATTGAAGCTTAAAAATAAGGAGGATAAAAGATGTTACTACGACATACAACAGATCAAGTAAAAGAGCGGAAGGCGCTAACCGTCAACCCGGCAAAAACCTGCCAGCCGGTAGGCGCCATGTACGCTGCACTGGGTGTTCATGGATGTTTGCCACACAGCCATGGTTCGCAAGGCTGCTGCTCCTACCACCGGAGTGCGTTAACCCGGCATTATAAGGAGCCGGTGATGGCGGCCACCAGTTCGTTTACCGAAGGCTCATCCGTTTTTGGCGGACAGGCCAACCTGATGACGGCCATCGACAATATCTTTGGAATCTACGAACCTGAAATCATCGCTGTTCATTCAACTTGTTTGTCTGAAACAATTGGCGACGACCTGGGACAAATTGTTGCCAAAGCTCGTGAAGATGGTAAAGTACCCTTGGGAAAACATGTCATCCAGGCATCAACACCCAGTTATGTGGGATCGCATGTTACCGGATATGCCAACATGCTGGAAGGTTTTGTCAAGTATTTTCCCGAGAAAACAGATGAGAAAAGACGACAGGTTAATTTATTGGCGGGTTGGGTTGAGCCGTCCGATATGCGCGAGCTTAAGCGCTTGTCAGGCATGTTAAACATGAAATCGGTTCTGCTGCCCGATACTTCGGATGTACTGGATACACCGATGACCGGCAAGTATGAGATGTATCCCAAAGGTGGAACAACCATTGCGGAAATGGTGAGCATGGGCGATAGCATGAAAACCATTGGACTGGGCGAGTGGGGCACGCGAAAAGCAGCCATCGCACTGGACAACAAATGCAAAGTGCCTTTTGATATTGTTGATCTTCCTGTCGGACTTCGCG
>ENA-ORCU01000430-ORCU01000430.1-marine-metagenome-genome-assembly--contig:-NODE-430-length-15907-cov-3.516677_pt1 | contig 15907 bp, 12 predicted proteins | sample MGYA00248631_ERZ508512 | MGnify/ENA primary metagenome ERZ508512 (study PRJEB26183, sample SAMN06268844) | marine metagenome | isolation source: Tt an P1 anaerobic enrichment on pine from sediment taken...
GATGCCGAAGAGCCGCGCCGCGCGTGCCGTCGCCGTGACCGCAACCCCCGCCCTGGCCCACGGGCTGCGCGTGAGCCTGGGGGCGGTGGTGCTGGCGCTGATGTTCCTCCTGGCCGCGCTGGCCGCCCGGGCCGAGGAGAAGGTGATCGTCTCGCACGGGATCTCCACCTTCGGCGACCTGAAATACCCGGCTGACTTCCCGCATCTCGGTTACGTCAACCCCGATGCGCCCAAGGGGGGCGAGATGTCGGTCTGGGCCTTCGGGGCCTTCGATTCGATGAACGCCTACACTACCAAGGGCCGGGCCGGCGCGCTGTCGACGGTGATGTACGAATCCCTGCTGACCAGCACCGCCGACGAGGTCGGCGCGTTTTACGGCTTGCTGGCCGAAAGCCTGGAATACCCCGAGGATCGTTCCTGGGTGATCTTCAACCTGCGCCCCGAGGCGCGGTTTTCCGACGGCACGCCGGTCACCGCCGAGGACGTGGTGTTCTCGTATCAGCTGTTCCTGGAAAAGGGCCTGCCGGATTTCCGCTTCATCCTGGCTAAGCAGGTCGAAAGCGCCGAGATTCTCGGACCGCACCGGGTGAAATACACCTTCAAGGCGGATTTCCCGAAACGCGACCTGCCGCAGCTGGTCGGCGGCCTGCCGGTGTTTTCCAAGGCGCATTACCAGGCCAACAACCGCGACCTTGAGGCCAGCTCGCTGGAGCCCTTCCTGGGCTCGGGCCCCTATGTGCTGGCGGAAATGGACGTGGGGCAGACCCTGATCTACGAACGCGACGCCGATTACTGGGGCGCCGACCTGCCCATCAACAAGGGGCGGAACAATTTCGACCGGCTGCGGGTGGAGTATTACGCCGACTACAATTCGGCCTTCGAGGGTTTCAAGGCGGGCAGCTACACCTTCCGCAATGAGGCCTCGTCGAAGATCTGGGCCACGGGCTATGAGTTTCCGGCGATCAGGAAGGGCTGGGCGATCAAGACCGAGCTGCCCTCGGGCGACATCGCCACCGGCCAGTCCTTCGTCTTCAACCTGCGCCGGCCGCAGTTCCAGGACCCGCGGGTGCGCGAGGCGATCGGCCTGATGTTCAATTTCGAATGGTCGAACGAGACGCTGTTCTACGGCATCTACGAGCGGGTGAATTCCTTCTGGGAGAACAGCGACCTTGCGGCCGAGGGCCTGCCCTCGGAGGCGGAACTGGCGCTGCTGGGGCCGCTGGCCGCGGACCTGCCCGCGGGCGTGCTGGACAGTGAGGCGGTGATGGCGCCCGCGTCGGGCAAGCGGCAGCTCGACCGGGGCAACCTGCGCCGCGCCTCGGCCCTGCTGGACGAGGCCGGCTGGATCGTTGGCGACGACGGCATGCGCCGCAATGCGCAGGGCGAGACCCTGAAGGTAGAGTTCCTCAACGACAGCCAGACCTTCGACCGGGTGATCAACCCCTATGTAGAGAACCTGCGCCGGCTGGGCGTGGACGCGGTGCATTCGCGCGTGGACAACGCCCAGGCCACCAACCGCGAGCGGACCTATGACTTTGACCTGGTGACCACGCAGTTCCCGATGGATTTCATCCCCGATGCGGGGCTGAGACAGTTCTTTGGCTCGGAAACCGCGCAGACCTCGACCCGCAACCTGATGGGGCTGGAAAGCCCCGCGGTGGATGCGCTGATCGACCACGTGCTGGCGGCCGAGGACGAGGATGAGCTGAAAACCGCCGTGCATGCGCTGGACCGGGTGCTGCGGGCCGAGCGCTTCTGGGTGCCGCAATGGTACAAGGACACGCACACCGTGGCCTATTACGACATGTACGAGCATCCCGACCCGATCCCGCCCTTTGCATTGGGCAATCTGGATTTCTGGTGGTACAACGCGGAAAAAGCAGAAAAGCTGAAGGCCGCTGGGGCCTTCTGAACCGACAGGCAGAGCAGGGCATATGGGCGCCTATATCCTTCGGCGGCTGTTGCTGATCATCCCCACGCTCTTGGGGATCATGATCATCAATTTCGCGCTTATCCAGCTGGTCCCCGGCGGGCCGATCGAACAGATCATCTCGCAGATGGAGGGCGAGGGTGACGTCTTCCAGGGCATCGCCGGCGGCGGCGATGTGGGCGAGGGCATGGGCGCCGAGGAACGCTATGTCGGGGCGCGCGGCCTGCCGCAGGAATTCCTCGACGAGCTCGAGGTCCAGATGGGCTTCTCCCGCATCGTCTGCGCCGAGGGTTTCACCGGAGAGCCCGCCTTCGACGCGCCCGAATGCGAGGTGGAGCCCATCCCGCCGCTGGAGCGCTTCCTGATCCTGATGGGCAACTACCTGACCTTCGATTTCGGCGAGAGCTATTTCCGCTCCATCGACGTGGTGGACCTGGTGATCGAGAAGATGCCGGTCTCCATCACCCTGGGGCTGTGGTCGACGGTGATCGCCTATCTGATCTCCATCCCGCTGGGCATCCGCAAGGCGGTGAAGGACGGCTCGCCCTTCGACACCTGGACGAGCGGAGCGATCATCGTGGGCTATGCCATCCCGGGCTTCCTGTTCGCGGTGCTGCTCTTGGTGCTGCTCGCCGGCGGGTCCTACGTGAAATGGTTCCCGCTGCGCGGGCTGACCTCGGACAACTGGGACGAGCTGTCGATGCTGGGCAAGGTGGCCGACTATTTCTGGCATATCAGCCTGCCGGTGCTGGCCTCGACCATCTCCAGCTTCGCCACGCTGACGCTGCTGACCAAGAATTCCTTCCTCGACGAGATCAAGAAGCAATACGTCATCACCGCCAAGGCCAAGGGCCTGAGCGAGGGCGGGGTGCTTTACGGCCATGTCTTCCGCAACGCCATGCTGATCATCATCGCGGGCTTCCCCGGCCTCTTCATCAGCGTCTTCTTCGGCGCCTCGATCATCATCGAGACCATCTTCTCGCTCGACGGGCTGGGGCGGCTGGGCTTCGAGGCGGCGGTGGCGCGGGATTACCCGGTGATCTTCGCCACGCTCTATGTCTTCGGCCTGATCGGCCTGCTGATCGGCCTGTTGTCTGACCTGATGTATGTGCTGGTCGATCCCAGGATCGACTTCGAAAGCCGGGAGACCTGAGATGTTCAAGCTCTCTCCGCTCAACCAGCGCCGCTGGCGCAACTTCAAGCGCAATCGCCGCGCCTTCTGGGCGCTGATCGTCTTTGCGGTGCTTTTCGGCCTGTCGCTGTTCGCCGAGGTGCTGGCCAATGACAAGCCGATCTACGTGCAATACCGCGGCGAAAGCTTTTTCCCGATCTACCGCTTTTACCCCGAGACCGCCTTTGGCGGCGATTTGCGGACCGAGGCCGTCTATCGCGACATCGAGGTCGAATGCCTGATCATCACCGGCGGGCTGGAGGCCTGCTGGGACGACCCCGAGGGCATGATCGAGGATGCGCAGGACGGCGTGATCGACGGCGAGACGATCGAGAAGGGCCGGGTGATCTGGCCGCCGATCCCCTACAGCTATTCCACGATCAGCGATATCGGCGGCACGGCGCCATCCGCCCCCGATGCGCAGCACCTCTTGGGCACCGATGATACCGCGCGCGACGTGGTGGCGCGGGTGATCTACGGCTTCAGGCTGTCGATCTTCTTTACCCTGATCGTGACGGCGGTGGCCTCGGTCATCGGGATCATCGCGGGCGCGGTGCAGGGCTTTTTCGGCGGCTGGATCGACCTGGTGTTCCAGCGGGTGATCGAGATCTGGACCTCCACCCCGCAGCTTTACATCATCATCATCGTCTTCGCGATCTTCGGGCGAAGTTTCTGGCTGCTGGTGTTCCTGACCGCGCTGTTCGGCTGGCCCGCGCTGGTGGGCGTGGTCCGGGCCGAGTTCCTGCGCGCGCGCAATTTCGAATATGTCCGCGCCGCCCGGGCGCTGGGTGTCTCCAACTGGACCATCATGTTCCGCCACATGCTGCCCAACGCCATGGTCGCCACGCTGACGCTTCTGCCCTTCATCATCACCGGCACCATCGGCACGCTGGCCTCGCTCGACTTCCTCGGCTTCGGCCTGCCCTCCTCGGCGCCCTCGCTGGGCGAGCTGACCCTGCAGGCCAAGCAGAACCTGCAGGCGCCCTGGCTGGCCTTCACCGCGTTTTTCACCTTTGCCATCATGCTGTCGCTTCTGGTCTTCATCTTCGAAGGCGTGCGCGATGCATTTGACCCGAGGAAGACCTTCCAATGAGCGGCGTTCTCGAGGTCCAGAACCTGTCCGTCAGCTTCCGCCAGGATGGCCGGGACAATCCGGCGGTGAAAAACGTCTCCTTCCGGGTGGGCCGGGGCGAGACCGTGGCGCTGGTGGGCGAAAGCGGCTCGGGCAAGTCTGTCACCGCGCTTTCCACCGTGGCGCTGCTGCCCGACAGCGCGACGGTCACAGGCTCGATCACCTATAACGGCCAGCAGATGGTGGGCGCCCCCGAGGCACGGCTGCGCGCGGTGCGGGGCAATGACATCAGCTTCATCTTCCAGGAGCCGATGACCTCGCTCAACCCGCTGCACACGCTGGAAAAGCAGCTGTCCGAGAGCATCCGGCTGCACCAGGGGTTGTCGGGCGAGGCGGTGCGCGCGCGCATCCTGGAGCTTTTGCACAAGGTCGGCATCCGCGACCCCGAAAGCCGGCTGGGCGCCTATCCGCATCAGCTCTCGGGCGGGCAGCGGCAGCGGGTGATGATCGCCATGGCGCTGGCCAACGGGCCGGACCTGCTGATCGCGGACGAGCCCACCACCGCGCTCGACGTCACCATCCAGGCGCAGATCCTGCAGCTTCTGGTCGATCTCAAGCGCGAAGAGGATATGAGCCTACTGTTCATCACCCACGACCTCGGCATCGTGCGCCGCTTCGCCGACCGGGTCTGCGTGATGAAGGATGGCGAGATCGTCGAATCCGGCCCCACCGCCGAGATCTTCGCCGATCCCCAGCACCCCTACACGCAGATGCTGCTGGCTGCCGAGGCCGCCGGCACCCCCGCCCCGGTGCCCGGTGACGCCCCCGAGGTGGTCCGCACCGAGGGGCTGCGCGTCTGGTTCCCCATCCAGCGCGGGCTGATGAAACGGACGGTGGGGCATGTGAAGGCGGTCAACGACGCCTCGATCTCGGTGCGGGCGGGCGAGACGCTGGGCATCGTGGGCGAATCCGGGTCGGGCAAGACCACGCTGGCGCTGGCCATCATGCGGCTGATCTCCTCCGAAGGCGCGATCCGGTACCAGGGGCAGGATATCCAGGGCTGGAGATCGCGCCAGCTGCGCCCGCTGCGCCGGGACATGCAGATCGTGTTCCAGGACCCTTACGGCTCGCTCAGCCCGCGCATGACGATCGAGCAGATCGTGGCCGAGGGGCTTGGCGTGCATGGTGTCGCCCCGGGACAGGACAAGCGGCAGATGGTGGCCGATATCCTGACCGAGGTGGGGTTGGATCCGTCGATGATGCACCGCTACCCGCATGAGTTCTCGGGCGGGCAGCGCCAGCGCATCGCCATCGCCCGGGCGATGATCCTGCGGCCGAAACTGCTGGTTCTGGACGAGCCCACATCGGCTCTGGACATGACCGTGCAGGTGCAGATCGTGGAACTGCTGCGCGCCCTGCAGCGGCGGCACAACCTGGCCTATCTGTTCATCAGCCACGACCTGAAGGTGGTGCGCGCGCTCAGCCACAAGCTGATCGTGATGAAACAGGGCGATATCGTCGAGGCCGGGTCGGCCGGGCAGGTCTTCGCCGACCCGCAGGAGGCCTATACCCGGACCCTGATGGAGGCGGCCTTCGACCTGAAGGCAAAGGCCGGGTAGCGATGCGCGTCCTGTTCGTGCACCAGAACTACCCGGGGCAGTTCCTGCATCTGGCCCCGGCGCTGGAGGCGCGCGGGCATCAGGTCGTGGCCATCACCGACGAGGCCAACAAGCGCGGATTCAAGCTGCCGCATATGCGCTATCGCTTTGAGCCGCCCGAGATGCGGGGGCCGGGGGCGAGCTATGCCAGCGCGGCGCAGCGCGGGGCGGCGGTGGCGATGACGGCAGAGACCCTGCGGGTGAAGCACGGGTTTGTGCCCGATGTGATCTTCGGCCATCCGGGCTGGGGCGAGACGCTGTTCCTGAACGAGGTCTTCCCCGAGGCGCGGCTGCTGAGCTACGCCGAGTTCTACTACGCCTCCACCGGCCTCGATTGCGGCTTCGACCCGGAGCTGGGCGCGCTGGACCTGCGCCGGCGCATCACGACCGCCGCGCGCCGGGCGCATCTGCTGCAGGCGCTGGCGCAGTCGGACGCGGCGCTTTCGCCGACCGCGTGGCAGGCCGGCACCTTCCCGGCCGAACTGCGGGGCAAGATCCGCGTCATCCATGACGGGATCGACACCGGGCGGGTGCGCCCGGACCCGGAGGCGCGCTTCGCCCTGCCCGGCGGGCCGGAGCTGAAGGCCGGGGACGAGGTTCTGACCTTCGTCAACCGCAACCTGGAGCCCTATCGCGGCTACCACGTATTCCTGCGGGCGCTGCCAGAAGTGCTGAAGGCCCGGCCGGAGGCGCAGGTGGTGATCGTGGGCGGCGACGGCTGCAGCTACAGCCCGCGGCCGGGAAGCGGGAAGAGCTGGAAGGAGGTCTTCCTCTCCGAGATGGCCGACCGGCTGGACCTGTCGCGGGTGCATTTCGTGGGCAGGCTGCCCTACGGCGATTTCCTGTCGCTTCTGCAGGTCAGCCGGGTGCACGCCTACCTGACCTACCCCTTCGTGCTGTCCTGGTCGCTGCTGGAGGCGATGAGCGCGGGCTGCAACATCGTGGCCTCGGCCACGCCGCCGGTGCAGGAGGTGATCTGCGATGGCGCAACCGGGCGGCTGGTGGATTTCTTCGATGTGGAGCGCTGGGCGGAGGTCCTGACCGAGGAACTGGCTTGCCCGAAGGCCGCCGCGCCGCGCCGGCACGCGGCGCGGGCGCATGTGGTGCGGAATTACGATCTGAAAACCGTCTGCCTGCCGCAGCTTGTCGAGTTCGTCGAGGGGGCAGGGCGCCCGGCCTAGATGGCCGAGCTGTGCCCCGCCTTCGACAGGTCGTAGGCATCGAAGCCGCGCGCGATCATCCGGGTCAGCGGACGGCCATGCGGCGGGATGGAGAAGCCCTCGGCGCTTTGTTCCACCATGCCGGGGAAGGCCTCGGCAACCTCGCTGAACATCGCCTGCAGCTTGTCGGGCGAAATGCTGAAGCGGCTGGTGATCTCGGCGGCATCGATGCGGAAATCGCACATCAGCGCCTCGATCATCCGGCCGCGCAGCTTGTCCTCGTCGCTGAAGACATGGCCGCGCGAGGTGGCGAACTGCCCGTCGCGGATGCGCTGGTTGTACTCCGAGGTCGAGGCGGCGTTCTGCGCATAGCCCTGCGGGAAGCGCGAGATCGACGAGGCCCCCAGCCCCACCAGAACCTCGGCCGTGTCGTCGGTATAGCCCTGGAAATTGCGGCGCAGCTTGCCGGCGCGCTGGGCCACTTCCAGCCCGTCGCCCTTGCGGGCGAAATGGTCGATCCCGATCTCGGCATAGCCGTCCCAGAGAAACAGCTCGCGGGCGGTTTCGAACAGGGCCAGCCGCTCCTGCGGCGTGGGCAGGGCCTCGGAGGGGATCATCTGCTGGCGCTTGGCCATCCAGGGCACATGCGCGTAGCCGTAGAGCGCCACGCGGTCGGGTGACAGCGACAGGAGCTTCTGCACGCTCTCGGCGATCCGCTCTTTCGACTGGTGCGGCAGGCCGAACAGGATGTCGGCATTCAGGCTGTTCACCCCATGCGCGCGGATCAGGTCGACCGCGTCGCGGGTGATGTCATAGCTCTGGATACGGCCGATCACCGACTGGATCTCGGGGTCGAAATCCTGCACCCCGATCGAGGCGCGGTTCATGCCCGCCTCGGCCAGCGCTTCCATCCGCGGCGCGTCGATCTCGTTGGGGTCGATCTCGACCGAGAATTCGCCGTTCTCGCCCAGGGGGGCGACATCGTAGATCGCCTCTGCCAGCTCGCGCATCATGTCGGCCGACAGCAGGGTCGGCGTGCCGCCGCCCCAATGCAGCCGCGACAGCGTCACCCCGCCGGGCAACAGCCGCGCGAACATCGCGATCTCGGCCCTCAGCGTGTCGAGATAGGCGCGCAGGGGCGCATCCGTTCTGGTGCCCTGGGTGCGGCAGGCGCAGAACCAGCACAGCCGGCGGCAGAACGGCACGTGGATATATAGGGAAATGCGTGAACCGGGCTCGATCCTCTGGATCCATCCGGTGAATTCGCTCTGGCCCACTGACGCGGAAAAATGTGGTGCTGTCGGGTAACTCGTATACCTTGGTACACGCGCGTCAAATAGACCGAGGCGCGTTAGTTGCGATTCGGTGCTCATTCGCCTACCTTTAGTTATCGGAAATTCGTCGAACCTTGATCGAAATCAAATATTAAGGTCCCCCATGTCCAGCTCCGAAACTTCATTCACCCATCAGGATTGCGCTGACTGCCCAATTCGCCACAGGGCTGTGTGCGCGCGCTGCGAGGCAGATGAGCTCGCCATGCTCGAGGAGACGAAGTACTACCGCACCTACGAGGCAGGCCAGACGGTGATCTGGTCCGGCGACCGGATGGATTTCGTGGCCTCGGTGGTGGAGGGAATCGCGACCCTCAGCCAGACGATGGAGGACGGGCGCACCCAGATGGTGGGGCTATTGCTGCCCTCCGATTTCGTCGGCCGGCCGGGGCGGGACCATGCCGCCTATGACGTGACCGCCACGACCAAGCTGACCATGTGCTGCTTCCGCAAGACGCCCTTCGAAGAGCTGATGCAGCGCACCCCGCATATCGGCCAGCGCCTGCTGGAGATGACGCTGGACGAGCTGGATGCCGCGCGGGAATGGATGCTGCTGCTGGGCCGCAAGACCGCGCGCGAAAAGATCGCCTCGCTGCTGGCGATCATCGCCCGGCGCGACGCCACGCTGAAACTGTCGGCGACCCAGGGCCGGATCGTGTTCGACCTGCCGCTCACCCGCGAGGCGATGGCCGATTACCTGGGCCTGACGCTGGAAACCGTCAGCCGCCAGATCTCGGCGCTGAAGCGCGACGGGGTGATCGAGCTGGAAGGCAAGCGGCACGTCACCGTGCCCGATTTCGAACGCCTTCTGGATGAGACCGGGGACGACTCGGACGGGGGTGTCTTCGCCTGAGCCGCCCCCGGCCCGGGATCAGTGCGCCATCAGCACCGGCACATTGGCGTTTTCAAGCATGTTCCGCGTGGCCCCGCCCAGGATCGCCTCGCGGAAGCGCGAATGGCCATAGGCGCCCATCACCACCATGTCGGCGTCGATATCCTGAACATGCCGGCACAGCACGTCCGAAACCCTCGGCATCGTTTTCGCCAGGACCGAGATCTCGGTCTTCACCCCGTGACGCGACAGGAACTGCGACAGTTCTCCACCCGGATCGGAGCGGTCGGGGCCATGCTGCGGCGGGTCGATGATGGCGATATTCACACTGTCCGCGGCCTGCAGCACCGGAAGGGCGGCACGAATTGCGGCCAGCGCCTCGTTGCTCTGATTCCACGCGATCACCACGCGATTGCCGATCGACGACGAATCGGCCTCCTGCGGCATCACCAGCAGCGGCGCCTTGCCGTCGAACATCGCGGCCTCGACCGCGGCCTCGTCCTCGATGGCGCGGCCTTCGCCATAGGGCTTGGGCATCAGTACCAGATCGCTGAACCGCGCACGCTGGGCCACCAGATGGGACAGGCCGGCGATCTGGGCGACCGCGGCCTCGCAGTTCCACTTGATGCCTTCCGTCGAGAGGCGGTGTTTTGCCGCAGTCTCGATCTCCGCGGCCTCCTTTTGCGCCCTTTCCAGCGTTTCCTGCTGAATCATGGCGTTGGTGCCGGCGTAGTAATAGCCCGTCTGCGTCCTATCGACGCCAAGACAAAGCACCTCCAGATGTGCATCTTCCCGATCGGATAGCGTTATGGCGGATTCCAACGCGCTTGTCGCGAGGTCCGCGTCGGTGATGATGGTCAGGATGGTCTTGTAAGCCACAGGTGTCACTCCTCCGGGTGTGCGTTGGTTTTGCGCCAACCTACGCCCGGCCGTATGGGGAGGCCTTGACCAAGATCAACTGGCGGCTCTCGCGGTTTTGATATGGATCAAGGCAGCTTGAGCCACCGCCCGCCATACCGCAATCGTCGAAGAGGGACCCGCCCGACCATGGATCGGAGCGGCAATACGAAGGGACGCACGATGTGGGATTACGTTAAGATGGCCATATTTGGCATCATCGCGGTGCTGGCCGCGATTGCTGCCAATTACGCCCATGACATGGCTTACCTGGTGCATGCGATACTTGTGATGCTTGTCGCGGCTGGCATGTTCGTCTGGACTGTCCGCCGCGCCGGGGAAGCGAAGCCGGTCGTCGACGGCACTGCGTATATGGACGACGTTGTCCGCTACGGGGTGATCGCGACGGCTTTCTGGGGTGTCGTCGGCTTTGCAGTGGGGACGTTCATCGCGTTCCAGCTGGCATTTCCGGAGCTGAATTTCGAATGGGCTCAGGGCTATGCCAATTTCGGCCGTCTGCGACCGCTGCATACCTCGGCGGTGATTTTCGCCTTCGGGGGCAACGCGCTGATCGCGACCTCGTTCTACGTCGTACAACGCACTTCGGCGGCGCGCCTTTGGGGCGGAAACGCCGGCTGGTTCGTGTTCTGGGGCTATCAGATCGTGATCGTCCTGGCCGCGACCGGTTACCTGCTGGGCGCCACCCAGTCGAAGGAATACGCCGAGCCGGAATGGTATGTGGACTGGTGGCTGACCGCCGTCTGGGTCGTCTACCTGATGGTGTTCCTGGGCACGATCTTCAAGCGCAAGGAAAAGCACATCTACGTGGCGAACTGGTTCTTCCTGAGCTTCATCGTCACGGTGGCGATGCTGCATGTCGTCAACAACCTCAGCGTTCCGGTGTCGATCTTCGGCTCCAAGTCGGTTCAGGTCTTCGCCGGGGTGCAGGACGCCATGACGCAGTGGTGGTATGGGCACAACGCCGTGGGCTTCTTCCTCACCGCGGGCTTCCTGGGCATGATGTACTACTTCGTGCCCAAGCAGGCCGAACGCCCGGTCTTCAGCTACAAGCTGTCGATCATCCACTTCTGGGCGCTGATCTTCCTGTATATCTGGGCCGGTCCGCACCACCTGCACTACACCGCGCTGCCTGACTGGGCCTCGACGCTGGGCATGGTGTTCTCGATCATGCTGTGGATGCCCTCCTGGGGCGGCATGATCAACGGCCTGATGACCCTGTCGGGGGCCTGGGACAAGATCCGCACCGACCCCATCATCCGCATGATGGTCGTGTCGATCGGCTTCTACGGCATGTCCACCTTCGAAGGCCCGATGATGTCGATCAAGGCGGTGAACTCGCTGTCGCACTACACCGACTGGACGATCGGCCACGTGCATTCGGGCGCGCTGGGCTGGAACGGCATGATCACCTTCGGCGCGCTGTACTTCCTGGTGCCGCGCCTGTGGAACCGCGAGCGCCTGTATTCGCTGTCCATGGTGTCCTGGCACTTCTGGCTCGCCACCATCGGCATCGTGCTCTACGCCTCGTCGATGTGGGTGACCGGCATCATGGAAGGCCTGATGTGGCGCGAAGTTGATGCGCAGGGCTTCCTGGTGAACGCCTTCGCCGACACCGTGGCCGCGAAGTTCCCGATGTATGTGGTCCGTGCCCTTGGCGGCGTGCTCTACGTCACCGGCGGCATCATCATGTGCGTCAACCTGTGGAAGACCGTCACCTCGGCACCGGCCAAGGCCGCTGCCCCGGCTGCGGCTCCGGCTGAATAAGGGAGGCAGCGACAATGGCTATCCTCGAAAAACACAAGATCATCGAGAAGAACGCGACGCTGCTTCTGGTCTTCAGCTTCCTGGTTGTGACCATCGGCGGCATCGTCGAGATCGCCCCGCTGTTCTACCTGGAGAACACCATCGAGGAGGTGGACGGCGTGCGTCCCTACTCGCCGATGGAGCTGGCGGGCCGCGACATCTACGTCCGCGAGGGCTGCTATGTCTGCCACTCGCAGATGATCCGCCCCATGCGCGACGAGGTGGAGCGCTACGGCCACTACAGCCTGGCGGCGGAATCGATGTATGACCACCCGTTCCAGTGGGGCTCGAAGCGGACGGGGCCCGACCTCGCCCGTCTCGGCGGCCGCTACTCGGACGAGTGGCATGTCGACCACCTGCGTGATCCGCAGTCGGTGGTGCCGGAATCGGTGATGCCGAAATACGGCTTCCTCGAGAACCGCATGATCGACGGCAAATACATCGAAGACGTGATGAAGACCCACCGCGTGGTCGGCGTGCCTTACACGGACGAGATGCTGGAAAACGCGCAAGCCGACTTCCAGGTGCAGATCGATCCCTTTGGCGATACCGACGGCCTGCTTGAGCGCTATCCCGGCGCGCAGGTGCGCAACTTCGACGGGCAGCCGGGGATTTCCGAAATGGACGCCCTGATCGCCTATCTGCAGGTACTGGGCACGATGGTCGATTTCTCGACCTTCCAGCCCGTTGCCAGCCGCTAAGGAGTGGGAGCATGGATCATTATTCCCTGCTTCGTGAAATTGCCGACAGCTGGGTGCTGCTGTTCCTGGTGCTGTTCTTCGTCGGCGTGATTGTCTGGGTGTTCCGCCCAGGCAGCACGCCGGAACACCGCGACAGCGCGAACATCCCCTTTCGGCATGACAAGAAACCCGCCAGCGACGACGCAGACACCAACGGCGCGCATTGCAAGGAGGCGCGGACATGAACACTGAAAACGAAAAGAAACCCGGCGAGGTCGAAACCACCGGCCATTCCTGGGACGGGATCGAGGAATATAACAACCCCCTGCCGCGCTGGTGGCTGTGGACCTTCTACGCCACGATCGTCTTCGCCATCATCTACACGATCCTCTTCCCGGCCTGGCCGTTGGTCAAAGAGGCCACGCCCGGCATCCTGGGCTACTCGACCCGTGGCGAGGTCGCACAGGAGATCCAGCGGTTCGAAGAGATCAACGCGCCCCTGGTGAGCAAGCTGGAGAGCGTCGAACTGGCCGCGATCGGCGACGACCCCGAGCTCTACAACTACGCCGTTCGGGGTGGCGAGGCTGTCTTCAACACCTTCTGCGCCCAGTGCCATGGTCGCGAAGGCGGCCTAGGTGCTGCCGGCTATCCGGTTCTGTCGGACGATGACTGGCTCTGGGGGGGCAACCTCGAAGAGATCCACTACACAGTCAGCCACGGCATCCGGAACGAAACCGACGAGGACGCGCGGTATTCCGAGATGCCGGCCTTCGGCGAGATCCTCGCCCCCGAGGAGATCGACCAGGTGGTGCAATATGTGCGCAAGCTGTCGGGGCAGGATCACGACGCGGGTCTCGCCGGCCCCGGCGAGACCGTGTACCTCGACAACTGCTCGGCCTGCCACGCCGAGGACGGCACCGGCGACCGCTTCCAGGGGGCGCCGAATCTGACCGACGCGATCTGGCTCTATGGCGGCGACGCGGACAGCATCCGCTACACGGTGGAGAATGCGCGCTTCGGCATCATGCCGGCCAAGGGCGGCGCGCCGCTGACCGAGGCAGAGGTCCGCGCGGTTGCCACCTACGTTCACCAGCTGGGCGGGGGCGAATAACGCCTCCCCCAAACGGATACCGGGGGCCGCAGGGCCCCCGGTTTCAGCACCGGTCCCCATCCTGTTCGCGCGTTTCCAGGGGGCCGGTGCTTCATTATTAGGCGACCCGCGACATTCTGTCCACCCGAAGCAGCCTCCGCGGTATCCGCCACCGGAAAGACGCGCCCGCCCTACGCCCCACGATGCGTAACGTGGCGTCAGACGCCGACCCCCGAGAGACCAGGAAAACCTGCATTTCCGGCCGATTTACCACGATATGCCGCAGGGGGGCGGCCTTGATTTCACCGGTGGAATTGAAGATTTCCCTGTTGACCTAGGTCAATGCCCCAACGGGCCCCTGCTGTCACAACAGCCGGGATTCACGAACAGCCAGCCGGAGTGATTCCGTGAGCTCTACCGACCAACAGCCCCAAGAACTCTATTCGGCCCGCGAGCCGATCTTCCCCCGCCGCGTCAGCGGCCGGTTCCGCACCCTGAAGTGGTGGATCATGGCGATCACGCTGGGCATCTACTACATCACCCCGTGGATCCGCTGGGATCGGGGCCCGAACCTGCCCGACCAGGCGGTCCTGGTGGACCTCGCGAACCGCCGCTTCTTCTTCTTCATGATCGAGATCTGGCCGCATGAATTCTATTTCGTGGCCGGCCTGCTGATCATGGCCGGGCTCGGGCTGTTCCTGTTCACCTCGGCGCTGGGGCGGGTGTGGTGCGGCTATGCCTGCCCGCAGACGGTCTGGACCGACCTCTTCATCCTGGTGGAGCGCTGGGTCGAGGGCGACCGCAACAAGCGGGTGAAGCTGTGGAACGCGAAATGGGACGCCCGCAAGCTGCGCCTGCGGCTGACGAAATGGTCGCTGTGGCTGCTGATCGCCATGGCGACGGGCGGGGCCTGGGTGTTCTACTTTACCGATGCGCCGACGCTGCTGGCGAACCTCGTCACCTTCCATGCCCACCCCGTGGCCTACACTACCATCGGCGTGTTGAGCGCGACCACGCTGGTCTTTGGCGGTTTCATGCGCGAGCAGGTCTGCATCTACATGTGCCCCTGGCCGCGGATTCAGGCCGCGATGATGGACGAGGACACGATCACCATCGGCTATCGCGACTGGCGCGGCGAGCCGCGCGGCAAGCACCGCAAGGCCGAGGGCGCCGAAAACCTGGGCGACTGCATCGACTGCAACGCGTGCGTCAATGTCTGCCCCATGGGCATCGACATCCGCGACGGCCAGCAGCTGGCCTGCATCACCTGCGGGCTGTGCATCGACGCCTGCGACGACGTGATGGACAAGATCGGCAAGCCGCGCGGGCTGATCGACTACATGGCGCTGACCGACGAGGCCGCTGAGCGCGCCGGCAACCCGCCGAAATCCATCTGGAAGCATATCTTCCGCCTCCGCACCATCATCTACACCACGCTGTGGTCGGCTGTGGGCATCGGGCTGGTGGCGGCGCTGTTCATGCGCGCCGATATCGGCCTGTCGGTGGCGCCGGTGCGCAACCCGACCTACGTGACGCTGTCTGACGGCTCGATCCGCAACACCTATGACGTGCGGCTGCGCAACAAGCATGGCGACGACCGCGACTTCGCGATCACCGTGGTGGGCGAGGAGCCCTTCGAGGTGCAGCTCGAGGGGCTGCCCGCCCAGACCGTGAACGTGCCGGCCGACAGCACCAAGCTGCAGCGCGTCTATGTGGTGGCGCCCAGCGACTCGGCCGCGGCGGCCAGCGAACGGACCGAGTTCCGCCTCTGGGTGGAGGACCTGGGCAGCCAGGAGCGCGCCTATAACGACAGCGTGTTCAACGGGAGGGCGAACTGATGGCGGGCAAGCCGCTGACCGGGCGGACCGTGCTGTTCTTCACGGTCGGCGCCTTTGCGGTGATCATCGGGGTGAACATCACCATGGCGGTTCTGGCCGTGAGCACCTTCCCCGGGCTTGAGGTCAGGAACTCCTATGTCGCCAGCCAGGAGTTCGACGCCAGGCGCGAGGCGCAGGAGAGGCTGGGCTGGCAGGTCCGGACCGACTATTCGCGTGGCCTGCTGACCGTAAGTATCATCGACGCGCAGGGCCTGCCGGTCGAGCCGGCTGATTTCTCTGTCCTGATCGGCCGCACCACCGAGGCCGCGGATGACATCCGCCCGACCTTCAGCGGGATCAACGGCCGGTACAGCACGCCGCTGGATCTGGACCACGGCAAGTGGATGATGGTGGTCGAGGCCAAGGCCGAAGACGGCACGGAATT
>ENA-ORCU01000433-ORCU01000433.1-marine-metagenome-genome-assembly--contig:-NODE-433-length-15806-cov-2.903999_pt1 | contig 15806 bp, 8 predicted proteins | sample MGYA00248631_ERZ508512 | MGnify/ENA primary metagenome ERZ508512 (study PRJEB26183, sample SAMN06268844) | marine metagenome | isolation source: Tt an P1 anaerobic enrichment on pine from sediment taken...
CGAACGGTTTCGGCTGCCGATGCCACCTGCTGCATGATCGGGTTGTGGTCGGAAAACAGTTCATACCCAAGGCGAAGCGGATGCATCCGGCGCATCCATTCCGCGCTCTCTTCCGTAATCATTGCCTGAACAAAGGGCTGGGCGGTTGTGCGATACAGCCCATGGGTCACATCAGATAGCCGGGAAACGGCCGCAAAGCAGCGTTCATCATCAATATCGTTTCCTCCCAGTGCGCGAATGTCATTGAGGGTTCGTGCCTCAAAGCGGGAGATGTAGTCGCCGACGATCAGATCGAGATTGGCGTCATCCGGTGCAGGTTTACTGATGACCGCTTCATACAGGCCGGGCGGAAGACAATCGATGAAATCGATGTTGCTGGCAAATTCCTGGTGCTCTTTTTTGGCAACGCTGCCGGAAACAAAAATCCCCAGATGACCGACGTGCTCGTGAACAGCGTAGACAATGGTCTGGCCGTCTGCGCGGATGTCGTCAACACTCTCATATAGATCGAGAATCCAGCTCAGGGCCTGCTGCGGGGGGGTGATGTTGTCGCCCTTGGAGCAGAAGCAGATAATCGGCGAGCGGATATTCCTGAAATCCAGCCGAACGCCGTCCGAGGTGATCATATCGACAGAGGACAGTTTGTTGCCGACGAAGAGATTGTCGACAATGCACTGCATTTCTTCACCGTTTAAAATGACGTGTCCCCCCCACCAGCGTTCGAATCCCAGGTAGCGCGGTGCCTCCGTGTCCACCTTTGCATAGAGGTTGTACTGTTTTGACCACAATGTGTTGGCCGGGTTGAGGTTCTCGAAGTTGTGCACCAGCCATGCACCGTCGAATTTTCCGTTCCCAAGGTCGCTGGTCAGCGCCGTCAGCCAGCTTCCGCCCAGCAGTCCGCCGGTATAGCGCATGGGGTTTTCCCCTTTCACACCGGCCCAGTAGGACAGAGGCGATCCGGCGACGATGATTGGGCCGCAGAGTTCCGGCCGCGCCGCTGCCAGCATCATGACTGCCCATCCTGCCTGGCAGTTGCCGATGATAACCGGTTTCCCCTCCGCCCGGGGATGCCGCTCGATAACACGTTCCAGAAAGTGGGCTTCCGCATTCATGATTGCTTCGATGGTCTGGCCGGGCTCGGGCTCCGGCAGAAAACCGACAAAATAGCAGGGATGGCCGGCTTTCAGTGCGACACCGATTTCGCTGTCTGCCTTGAAACCGCCGATGCCCGGCCCGTGCCCGGCCCGTGGATCGATGACGACAAAGGGCCTGTTGAGATCGTCCGTGAGGGTTCCTTCCGGCGGAAGGATTCGAATCAGTCCATAGTTGACGGGTTGGGGCAGCGACCGGCCGTCAACGACCAGTTCAAATTTGAATTGCAGAACGTGGGGAGCCTTCTGGTTCATATGCTCGTGGTACTGGTTGCCGCGCTGGCGCATTACGTCCCAGTATAACACCATGCGTTGACCGGCATCGACGAGGTAATCGGTCATGGCATTGTTGCTGAAATTGAATTCAAATCCTCTAGTCTCCAGCATATTGTTCTCCTTGGTTGTTGGCCGTTTATGAAGACCTCAGTAGTTAGCCGGGAAAGCGGCTATTATTAAGGTACTTGGCTTGAATGAATGTGCGGCGATTTGCTGTCAGTGTTCAGCGTTAAACGTAATGCATTGTGTGGACTGAGAACCGGAAGGAGGCAGATTCGAACCGGGGGAAGTGGACGCGATGCGAAAAGAACTTTGCCGCGAAGCAGTAAATTCTGCCGGGCTTTCAATCATTTGAGATGAGAAATCCGTGCTGCAGTTGTCGGGGAAGGGGAGAGCGAGTTGAAAGCGCTATTCAGGTTTTTGGATTTGTGCTGACAGTATGTCGGGGCTTTTCAACGTCGGGCTTATGCACAGGTTGAATTAACAGTTTTATTTATATAATCCAAGGATGCCATGTGGCAACCATTAATATTTACCGGTCCACAGCCAGCTTGATCCCGAACAAAATCATTATTGATCCTGTCACACCGTCAAGCGTTTTACGTACCGCAGGGGTTTTGAGCCAGTTTCTTGCCCAGTCAACGACAGATGCCAGCAGGCATTGCCACGCCATGGCGATGATAAAGTGGAGACCCGCCAGAAACAGGGACTGCTTCAGAGCGGATTGCGAGGGATCAATAAATTGCGGCAGGAACGCCATATAAAACACAACCGCCTTCGGGTTCAGTATATTGGACAGAAATCCCTCCAGAAGCGACCGTTGTGCGCTGAAATTACCGGTTCGGATGCCGTGATGGCCAAGTTTCAATTCCTGGTTTTTTCGAATCGCTTTTCCAAGGCTTACGATGCCCAGTCCGATCAAATACCCGGCACCGGCCAGTTTGAGTGCCCGGAACGCCCAGGCCGACTGAAGCAGAATAACCGAAATCCCGATGGCCGAGACAACCGCATGCCCGAACAGGCCCGAGCAGATACCCAGGCTGGTTGCCGCCCCGTCCCACCATCCGCCACGGGAGGTGTTGCGTATGATCAGAACCGTATCCACCCCCGGGGAAATCGTCAACAGGGTGATGGTTGCCAGGTATGTCCACAACTGCATGTCCATTTAAAAAAACACTCTTCTGATATAGTTTTTTTATGATAGATTTGTTCCAAATGCCCAAGACACTTTTTACCTGCGACACCGTAACATTGGCCTAAAAAATGGAAATGTCATGTAACATTAAAATGTTTTTTAAAAAAGCGAATCCGGCGTTCATTGCCTGTTTAATGTTTGCTGGCCTGGAAATCGCAGCGTTCGCTTATTCAAAGCCACTGGAAAACGTGACCGTGCAGCTGAAATGGTATCACCAATTCCAGTTTGCCGGATATTATGCGGCTGTTGAAAAAGGATTCTATCGTCAGGCCGGGCTGCAGGTCGTTTTAAAAGAGGGAAAGCCCGGTATGATTTTTACAGATGAAGTCATATCGGGAAGAGCCAATTTCGGGGTTGAGCTTCCGGAACTTCTCCTCGATCGAAATAGCGGAAAGCCGGTTGTTGTGCTCGCTGCCATATTCCAGCATTCTCCGATGATTCTGATTGCCAAAGCCGAATCGGCGATCCATTCGCCGCAGGATATAGCCGGTCATCGTTTAATGAACGGCAACCCTGAGATTAAGGCAATGCTTTTAAACGAGGGGGTGCCGATTGAAAAAATTCAAATGGTACCCCACTCATGGAATTTTGAAGATATTGTAAATGATAAGGTTGACGCCGCCACAGGTTATTTTACGGATCAGCCCTTTTATTTTCAAGAACGCGGCATTCCGGTACGCATTTTTCATCCGATACATTATGGCATTGATTTCTATGGGGATTGCCTGTTTACGACAGAAAAAGAAATAGAGAGACACCCTGAGCGAGTGGATAAGTTCCGGACAGCCAGTTTGAAGGGGTGGGAATATGCAATGGAAAATCAGGAGGAAATCATTGATCTGATAATTACCCGGTACAGATCTGTAAGTTCAAGAGAACAGTTGCGCTATGAAGCAAAAACCATGCATCGGTTGATGCTTCCCCAATTGATTGAAATCGGGCATATGAACCCGGGGCGATGGCGCCATATCGCCGATACGTATGTTACATTAGGTCTTCTTGATGAAAATTATTCTCTGACAGGATTTATTTATGACCCCATCGTAAAGCCGGATTACACTGCCGTAAAACGGGTTGTCAGGCTTTTGTCCGTGTCGGTTTTTCTGATCGCAACGGTTGCAATTGTCCTTTATTTTTTTAACCGACGTCTGAATAACCTCGTTAAAGAAAGAACATTAGAAATATCCAAAGCCAATCGTGAATTGGAAGAACACAGAAATCATCTGGAGATAATGGTCAGCAGTCGCACGGAGGCATTGAAGAAAGAAATTCAAAAGCATAAAGATACAGCCGAGGCGCTGAGCCTGGACGAATCACGGTTAGAAACGCTATTGAATCTCAGCCAAATGGATGATGCGTCAATTCAGGAAATTAACGACTTTTGCCTGGAAGAGGCGATTCGGTTGACCAACAGCAAGATTGGTTATCTGGCCTTTCTTGATGATGCCGAAGAAGTCCTTACGATGTATTCCTGGTCCAGGGGGGCGATGCTGCAGTGTATGGTCGACGAAAAACCGGTGTGTTTCAGAGTCGATGATACCGGCCTGTGGGGTGAAGCTGTCCGGCAGAGAAAACCTGTGATAACAAATGAATATCAAACATATGATCCGTTGAAAAAAGGCTATCCGAAAGGCCATGTGCCAATAAAAAGGCATATGAATATCCCCGTATTTGAAAGGGAACGTATCGTTGCCGTCGCGGGCGTGGGAAACAAATCGGAAGATTATGACGAATCTGATGTTCGTCAATTAGCCTTGTTGATGCGAGGCATGTGGCGTCTCAATCAGCGAAAAAAGGCGGATGCTGAAAAACGGAAATTGGAAAAGCGCCTGTATCAGGCGCAAAAGATGGAAGCAATTGCAACTCTGGCAGGCGGTATTGCGCACCAGTTTAACAACGCTCTGTCAGTGATTGCAGGAAATGCCGATCTGTTACTGATGGGTCTGCCTGAAAATATAAATGTCGACGACGTCACAAGTCAGATGAAGGATTCTGTTCAGCGGATGTCCCAGTTGACGAATCAACTGTTAGCCTATGCCAGGGGAGGAAAGTATCAGTCAAAAAAAATATCATTGTGTGATCTTGTAAATGAAACATTACCATTACTGGCATACGTCATTAAGCCAACCATTACTGTTGAGACTGATTTGCCTGAGAACATTTTACGGGTCAATGCCGATGAGACTCAGCTTCAAATGGTATTATCCGCAATACTGACCAATGCATCAGAGGCCATTGAAGGCAGTGGGGAGGTCCGAATTACTTGCAGAAACCTGGAAATTTCCCGAGATATGATGACCGAATTTCCGGAATCACGAGTGGGGACCTATGTAAAAATGACCATAGAAGATAATGGCAGCGGTATGGACGAAAAAATCCGTCGTCGCGTATTTGAACCATTTTTTACCACCAAATTCCAAGGAAGGGGCCTTGGTATGGCAGCGGCATACGGTATTGTCAACAACCATAACGGTTGGATCGCAGTCGATTCGGAGCTTGGGAAAGGGACCGTTGTGCAGGTTTGCCTTCCTGCAATTGGGGAAGAAAGAAAATAGCAGTAAAAAGATAAAAGTAAGCAGTAAACGGTAATTCGAGACTTTGGCGGAGACATCCGAAGGGGGCGCGTTTTCACGCCCCCTTCGCAGTTATGTCGATTGGCGGCAGTCGCTCGGTATCAGTTTCCGCTGTTGCCGTTCCGGGGCAGACGGGCGGCTGCATTTTCGGCGGCCAGCATAACGTGGTAAACCAGCGGCGATGCCGTCAGCAGCGGATGGGTGGCATACTGCATGGTGGCCAGTTGCTCGGCGGTCAGGCCGGATTGAACGGCGGCGGCAACGATGTTGACCATATCGGCGGTGGCTTCACCGCCGCGTACATGCCCACCGATAATTTTGCCGTTGTCCTCCCTGAAGAGAAGCTTGGCCTTCATGTCGGGAATGGTTCCCGGCAGGCTGCCCGGATGACGGTTGGGTGAAACAGCTTCGCCGACTACAAAGGGGATGCCCGCTTCTTCAGCGGCCCGGGTGGTCAGGCCCGCAGAGCCGATCGAGCATTTTCCGACCGTGGTGCCGAAAGCTCCGACGGCGCCCAGGGTTTTTCTTTCGGGGCTGTACAGGTTGCTGGCTGCAATCATTCCTTCGCTGCAGGCCACCGAGGCCAGACGGACGGCCGACGGGTTGCCGTCGAAAAAGGAGAACTTGGTGGCACAGTCACCCGCCGCAAAGATATCCGGATCTTCGGTCTGCATGTAGGCATCGACCTGAACCCCGAGGCGAGGATCAGCCTTCAGGCCGATCTGTTCCGCCAGTTCGATGTTTGGCACAACGCCGATGCCGACCACCACGGCATCCGCCGGAATGGTCTCGCCGGAGGCCAGTTTGACGCCGGTGACTGCGCCGTTGCCCTCGATGGACTGAACCTGGGCACTGGTCAGGACTTTGACGCCCAGATCACGCAGTTCGTTTTCGGCATCCACGCAGAACTCCTGCTCACAGGCCAGCATCAGACAGTTGGGAAGCATTTCAACCAGACTTACCTCAACTCCGTTTCCATTGCCGGCGGCCATCATCGCGATCTGTTCGGCCATCTCCACCCCGATAAATCCGCCGCCGATGACGGCCACTTGCCTGGCGGAATGCAGCACTTCCTGGAGTTCCTGGAGATATTGCGGGTCTTTTTTGATGCCGTAAACGTTTTGTTTGTCGATTCCCGGAATCGGTGGAAGGGCAGGCCGGGAACCGGTGGCCAGGATCAGTTTGTCGTAAGCGACGCGGCTGCCGTCGGCCAGAATCGCCGTTTTGCCTGCCCGGTCGATGGATTCGACCGCCGTGGTATTGATCTGGATGCCCTGCTTGATGAAATTATCATCCGGGATGATGTTTTTATCGACGGTTTTCAGGGTTCCGTAAATGTAAGGGATGCCGCACGGCACTGGTGTTTTCAATGCCTTTCGCAGAATGGTCACCGATTTTTCCGGGTGGCGCCTTTTTACCGTCAGTCCTGCCATAAGACCGGCCGCGGACCCGCCGACAATCAGTACATCTGTTTTTACCATGCTCATTATCTGTCTCCTTTGTGGGCTGGTCTCCGTGGTGGAAACCGAGTTGATGGTGAAGTTCGGCTGCCGGCTCTATCGGCCGACAATCTTCGGTCCGCATTCAGCAATAATGGTGCCATGATGTTTTGCCGGTTGCGCCGCAGGCTGAAACGGCGGCTTTTTTGGGGGTTTTGAAATCGTTCGTGGGCAACGCCGGTGCTTGCGTTTTGGTGTGGGGTACGTTAAGAGTGTTAAAAAAAAATTAATCAGTGTTAAATTTTAACACTGATTTTTAACAGGACTTGGCATGACTGAACGAGAACTACTTGAAAAAGAATTGAATTTCCAATGGAAAACCGTTGTGGACACGATTCGGGACGGTGTGATGATCGTTGATCGCAGCGGCAGGATCGTATCGGTCAACAGCGCATTTGAACGGATCACGGGATACGACCAGGCGGATGCCATTGGAAAACGCTGCCAGCTGCTTCAATGCGATATCTGCAAAATCGTTCGAAACGCCCGGGATGACCATTGGTGCGAGTTGTTCAAGACCGGCCGGGTCACCATGAACCGCTGCACGCTGACCCGTAAAGACGGGCGCAGCGTGCATGTCGTTAAAAATGCATCGCTCCTCCACAGCCATACCCGAAAGGTGATCGGCGCGGTCGAAACCCTGACCGACATCACCGAACTGGTCCGTAAGGACGATCAGATCAAGGCGTTTCAGCAGGAACTGCAGCATGAAGACGGTTTCAGTGGTTTGCTGGGAGCGTCGCCAGCCATTTGTCAGGTTTTCGAGTTGGTCCGAAACGCATCTCAATCCGATGCGCCGGTTATCATCCTGGGAGAAAGCGGTACCGGCAAGGAACTGGTGGCAAGGTCCATCCATGATATCGGCGCCCGTCGCGAGCAGCCCTTTGTCAAGGTTAACTGCGCAGCCCTTAATGAATCGCTGCTGGAAAGTGAGTTGTTCGGTCACGTAAAAGGCGCGTTTACCGGGGCCTACAGAGACCGGACCGGCCGCTTTGAGGCCGCCCAGAACGGTGAGATTTTTCTCGATGAAATTGGCGATCTGCCACCGTACATGCAGGTCAAGCTGCTGCGGGTTCTTGAAGAAAAAATAGTCGAGCGGGTAGGGGAAAATGAACCGGTTCCCATCAACGTTCGCATCATATCGGCAACCAACCGGGATCTCGAGGGCCTGGTCCGGGAGGGCGCGTTTCGAAAGGATCTGTTTTACCGGATCAATGTCATTCCCATCTGGATACCGCCCCTGCGGGAGAGGACCGAAGACATTCCCCTGCTGGCCGAAGCGTTTATCCGGCGGATCGGTTTGAAAATCGGAAAATCCATCCAGACCATCAGTCCGGAAGCCATGGCCCTGTTGATGAATTATCCGTGGCCCGGCAATGTCCGGGAGTTGAAAAGTGCCTTTGAGTATGCGTTTGTCACCTGCCAGGAAAGCCGTCTTGAGGCGTTTCATTTCCCGCCCAATATTGTCGGCCAGGGCCGGCCGGGCAATGGCGGCCGGCCGCCGGGCATGCCGCGGGTGACCCGGGAAGAGCTTCAGCGCAGCCAGTTGATCAGCGCGCTTCAGCAGACCAAAGGCAACCGAACCGAAGCTGCCAGACTGCTGGGGGTAACGCGCGTAACCGTCTGGAACCGCATGAAACGCTACGGGATCGACTATCGGGATTAGGGCCGCGGAAAAAAAGTTTTATCCAACTATCATCACCTCTTCAGGCCATCTTCGTGCGGTTTTCAATCGAAAAGGTCCTCGAACTGACCAGCCGGGTGCTTCAACTCCCAATATTTCGAATTTATTTATTTTTTTGCCCGCCTTCCAAAAACCATTCTCAACTTTCTCATCCGGTTTCGAAGTGTGCTGGGAGGCAAACCAAGCAATGCTGCAGCCCCGTTTTGCCCCTGTATTTTCCCCTTTGTCAGGTAGAGAATCGACTCGATGTGGAGTTTCATGGCCTCATCCATTTTCAGGACACGGGGGCCGGCGGGTTCAGTGGCAGGTTTCTCAAAAGGCTCTATCCGAATTGTTGATTCATCAAAACGCAGATAGTCTCCAGGTGCGGAAGTCGCGCTTCGGATCAGGGCTCGCTCCACAACATTTTCCAGTTCCCTGACATTGCCGGGCCAGGCGTAAGTCTGAAGTGATTCGATACTGCCCGGGGCAGGAGTCTTTCCTGCATCAAGGTTCATCTCCTTAGATTTCCTTTTGATGAAAAAGCTGACAAGGGCCGGGATATCCATCACCCTGTGCCGAAGGGGGGGGATCGTGATGGGAAACACATTCAACCGGAACCAGAGATCTTCCCTGAATCTCCCATTGCGTATCATCTCTTCCAGATTGCGATGGGTAGCGGCGATGATCCGTATGTCCACAGGAACAGGCTTGGTTCCGCCCACCCGCTCGATCTCCCGCGTCTGGATCACCCGCAGAAGCCTGACCTGGGCCGGAAGGGGAAGCTCGCCGATTTCGTCCAGGAAAATCGTCCCCCCATGGGCCCGTTCGAACCGCCCCCGTTTTTTTCCAAGCGCCCCGGTAAAGGCTCCTTTTTCGTGACCGAACAATTCGCTGTCAATGAGGGATTCGGGAATCGCCCCGCAGTTGACCTTGATAAACGGGCCGTCAACCCTTGGCGATAAGTGGTGGATGGCGTTGGCGATTACCTCCTTGCCCACGCCGGTCTCGCCGAGCAGTAAAACCTGGCTGGACATGGGGGCCACCTGCCTGACCATCTCCATCACATCGCGCAAACCGAAGTTCTGGCCGATGATCTCATCTCCTGCCAGGCGGTGAAGTTGCCGGTTGAGATAGCGGTTGTCATCGGCCAGCATCTCTTTCAGGCGCAGCACCTCCCGATGCTGCAAGGCATTGGACAGGGCAATGGCAAAGGGGCCGTTTAGCTGGTTGAGCAGGTCCAGATCGGATGGGGCATACCGGTCGTATCCTTTGGCTAAGAGGCTGATCACGCCGATTTCCGAACCGCCAACGATCAAGTGGGAAAAAATAAAAGAGAAGGGTTTTTTATTCATTGCCTCCCATGCCTGTCGGCCCAGCGGATTTTCCTTGGGTCGGTTGGTGATAAAGCCGGGGACTCCCGGAAACGCTTTCTTGAAGCTTTCAATGTAGGACATCGCCTCCGGCGATATTTTAAAATTTTGCTCTTGGAGCTCAAGCTCCGGATCATTGACGACAGCAAGCTCCTCGGTCATGCCGGTCTTTTTATCGTAGACGCTCAGGGAGATTCCGTCTGCCGGAATGACCTTTCGAATGAACTCGTAACAATCGGCCAGCATGGTATCCAGATCCAGGCTGCCGCAGATACGCAGGGTGGCCTGGTGAAAAAAATCATCTCCGGCTTTTTTCATGGTGTCTCCCGGTTTTATGGTTTTTATGAAAATGCCGCATATGGTGCTCATATCATAAAGCACCGCATATGGCATTATTATTGTGCCGTATACGGTGTGTAAATCGACAAAAAATTAAATTATAGCGTAATTTTGAATGGTTAATGCTCTGGCACGAGTTTGGCAATCAGTTCAGGAAAAAGGAGCGCGCCATGAATCAAACAACCAAAGGCCGGATAGATATGATCGTCGTCCGCCTCAACAGAATCGTGGATTCGCATGTAGTTCGGGAACTCTTTACTGAAATGGTGGAACAGACCGCTTTGCTGCACAGTTCCGCCAGGCTGTGTAAGAGTGAACAGGTGGAAAACGACTGGGCGGTTTGGCTGCATCACCCGGCAGTTGAAGGGAAACCGGCCATTGTGGAAAATCTGGTTGAAGCGCTTGGTACACTGGGGATTGTGCATCACACGGTGTGGATATGCTGCGACCCCGGTGTTCGTATGAGTTGCACCGTTAAACCACCCGGAAACAGGTAAAAATGGATTCCATGGCATTCGTCTGACAGTGGATCTTTCAGACCACATCATCATTTTTATATCAACGAGTATTCAAAGGTTTTGACTATGAAACACATGTTTGCCCTTTCAGGACCATTTAACCGGAACTCGATCGGACGATTTTTTTCCATCGCTGTCCCAGCCGTATTGATGTTTCTTGTTGTTGGCGGCGGCGGTTGCAAAAAAAAGGACGGTCCAACGCCCAGGGCAGTCACCCGCCCTGTCAAGGTCACCACCGTGGTCAATGGAACTGCTGCCGGCCCGATCTCCCTGCCGGGTAGAACCCGCGCCAACCGGCGGGCGAATCTGTCGTTCAAGGTGTCCGGGCCGCTGGTTCAACTGCCGGTGGAAGAGGGGCAGACAGTCAAACGGGGCCAGTTCATCGCCCGCATCGACCCGAGGGACTTTGAAACCAATCTCAGGGGGATCAAAAGCGCCCTGTCCGAAGCCAAAGCCAATTTCAAGTCCATGAAAAGAGGAGCCAGAGTTGAGGATATCAGGATACTGGAATCGGAAATCGATGCAGCCAGGGCACAATATCTCTTCGCCGAGGATCAGTACAAACGCTATAGGCAACTATGGATAAAACGGCATGTTTCCAGGGCCGAATTTGAGCGGTATGCTCATCTCAGGGATACTGCCAAGGCCAAACTGGAGGCGGCCGAACAAAATTTAGCGAAGGGGGAAACGGGGGCAAGAGAAGAGGATATTGAAGCCATGCAGTCCAGGATCAGCGGATTGGAGGCTAAACTGAAAGCGGCTAAGGACGCCCTTGATGACACCTGCCTGAAGGCTCCTTTTGCAGGGGTCGTGGCCAAACGCCACGTGGAAAACCATCAGGAAATTCAGGCCAAACAGCCCATTGTTTTTTTGCAGGACATTTCCGCCATAGAGATTCTTCTGGATGTTCCGGAAACCATGATGACCCGGTTCCGAACAGACGATGACGCAGATGTGGTCGCCCGGTTCGCTGTGGCACCGAAACGGACCTTTCCCCTTAGACTCAAAGAATTTTCCACCGATGCAGACCCCAAGACCCAGACCTACCAGGTTGTCATGGTGATGCCGCGGCCCGAAGGCATCAACATCCTGCCGGGCATGACAGCCGCGGTGGAGAGCGATTCCGGATTCCCTGCCGGAGACGGCAACCGAATCGTTGTCCCAGCCATCGCCGTCACGGAGGATTCGAAGAAGGAACCTTTTGTGTGGGTACTCAACGAAGCGCAGATGACGGTCCAACGGGCCATGGTCCGTGTGGGAGAGATGACCGGGGATGATGGCATCGTTATCCGCGAGGGTCTCGCCGGGGGTGAAAAGGTGGTGACCGCCGGTATCACCAAATTGCAGGCGGGAATGAGAGTCAGCATCTGGGACGCCTCAATGTAGGGAATGCAAATAATGAATATCGCAGAGCTCTCAATAAAGAAAAATGTCATCACCTGGACCATGACTGTGGTTGTCCTGTTACTCGGTTTCCTGGCGTACCGGGATCTGTCCCGCCTGCAAGATCCGGAATTTGTCATCAAAGAGGCCGTGGTGGCGACGCCCTATCCCGGGGCCTCGCCGGGTGAGGTCGAAAAGGAGGTGACGGAACGTATCGAAAAGGCGGTCCAGGAACTGGGCCAGCTTAAACGGGTGGAGTCGTTTTCCTCCCGCGGGTTTTCCGTCGTCCGGGTCGTCATCAAGGACGAATACGACAAGGCGTCGTTGCCCCAGGTGTGGGACGAAATGCGCCGCAAAATCAGGAGTGTCCAGGAGCAGCTGCCCCCGGGCGCGGGCCCTTCCCTGATCAACGACGACTTTGGCGACGTCTACGGCGTCTATTTCGCCCTCACCGGGGAGGGGTATTCCCACGCAGAGCTCAAACGGGTGGCCGAGCTACTTAAACGCGAATTGCTCACCGTCACCGACGTGAAAAAAGTTGTATTTTTCGGTGAACAGACCGAGGCAATTTACGTTGAGATGGCCAAGGAAAAGATGGCCGCCCTGGGCATTACCTGTGAAGAGATTTTTACGGCCTTGAGCGCCAAAAATCTGCCCGCGGACACCGGCAAGATCAAGATCGGCAGCGAGCATGTCCCCATTTATCCCACGGGAACCTTTACCTCGGAAAAGGATTTCGGGGAGCTGTTCATCGCCGGCCGCGGGGGCAGGCTCATCTACCTGAAGGACGTGGCCGACATTCGCCGGGGCTACATGGATCCCCCGGAGAACATCCTGCGCTTCAACGGCAAGCCCGCCATCGGCATCGCCATCTCCACTGTCCTGGGAGGGAACGCCGTGGTGATGGGCGACGCGGTGCAGCGGCGCATCGATGAGTTGATGCCCCGGATACCAGTGGGCATGGAATTGGGGGTCGTCTCCATGCAATCCGAGGCCGTCACCGAGGCGGTGAACGGATTTCTCGTGAATCTGTTGGAAGCCGTTGTCATCGTCGTCGTGGTGCTCCTCTTGTTCATGGGGCTGCGCAGCGGCCTGATAATCGGATTTATTCTGGCGCTCACCATCGCTGCCACCTTCGTGTTGATGAATATCTACGATATCGCTCTGGAGCGCATCTCCCTGGGCGCGCTGATCATCGCCCTGGGGATGCTGGTGGATAACGCCATCGTGGTGGTGGACGGCATGAAGGTGCGCATGGAGCAGGGCATGGATGGGTTGAAGGCGGCCCGGGAGGTGGTGGGCCAGAACGCGGTCCCGCTGCTTGGCGCAACCGCGGTGGCTGTGCTCGCCTTCGCCTCCATCGGAAGCATGAAAAATGCCGCAGGAGAATACTGCCGGTCTCTCTACCAGGTGATTCTCATCTCGCTGTCGATGAGCTGGCTTACCGCAGTGACCACGACCCCGTTGATGACCAAACTTTTCATCCTGGATGGAAAAAGGAAGAAGGAAACGGTCCGCGGATCGAAAAATCCTTACGACGGAAGGTTCTACCGGGCATATCGCCGGGTCCTCATCGCCGCTATGCGTTTTCGTTGGATCACCCTCGCCCTGGTAGCGGGCATGTTCATCGTGTCCGTGTTCGGCTTCGGCTACGTGGACGACATGTTCTTTCCGCCATCCACCCGTCCGCAGATTATGGTTGAGTGCCAGTTTCGAGAAGGAATCCATATCCGCGAGACGGAAAAGGCCGTGGCCCGCGTGGAGGCCTATTTGCGGGGCCTGGAAGGGGTCTCCGACATCGCCTCGGCCTTAGGGGCCGGCCATCCCCGGTTTTTGCTCACCTACGACGTCCCCGTGGATGCCGGCGCTAACTATTGCTGCATCCTGGCCTCTGTCGTCGACTACCGGACGATTGACGGCATCTACACCAGGGTCCAGAACGACCTGGAACGGATGATGCCGGACGCGACGGTCAACGTGAAGAGATTCAACCTTGGGCCAGGCAACGGGGGCAAGATTCAACTGCGCATCAACGGCCCGGATCCCGTCGTGTTGCGCTCCCTGGCGGAGAAGGCCATGGCTGTCATGACCTCGGATCCGGAAACCAAGGCGCTTCGCAGTGAATGGGGGGCGCCGGTGAAGGTGGTGCGTCCGGTGATAGCCGAGGATCGGGCGCGGCGTCTGGGCATCGATCGCACCATGGTGGCCCGGGCCATCCGGTCCAATTTTTCGGGCGTCGCCGCGGGGGTCTACCGGGAAGGAATCGAATTGATCCCCATCATCTCAAAGGCGCCGGTCAACGAACGGATCGCCATGGAGAACATGCGCGACATCCAGATCTTCAGCCCCACCGCAGGCCGCAACATACCCCTGTCCCAGGTGGTCGACGGTTTTGCCACCGAGTCGGAAAACGCCCGCATTTCCAGGCGCCAGCGCCGGGGCCTGATCAAGCTGCACTGCGACGCCCGCACGGAACTGCCCTCTGAACTGTTGGCGCGGCTGAAGCCGAGAATCGAGGCGGCCCTGGGCGTGGACGTCGAAGCCTATCTCGGCGCCCGTGTCGACCCGGGGCAGGAGGGCGTTGGCACCGGAGCGGTGAAATTCGACGATATCCTCCCGTTGAAAGGGATGCCCGGCTACTTTCTGGCATGGTCCGGAGAGGCCGAGGAGAGCGCCGAAGCCAACGACCAGTTGGGGGCGAACGTCCCCATCTTTTTCGGTATGATGGTCCTCGTTGTGATCGGTCTGTTTAACGCCTTGCGTCAGCCGTTGATCATCTGGCTCACTGTGCCCCTGGGGATCATCGGCGTTACCGTGGGCCTTTTGCTGCTGCAACAGCCCTTCGGGTTCATGGCGTTGCTGGGGCTGATGAGTCTGTCCGGCATGCTCATCAAAAACGCCATCGTGCTCATCGACCAGATCGACCTGGAGATTCGGGGGGGCAAGGCGCCCTTGCGGGCCGTGGTGGATTCAGGGGTGAGCAGGATGCGTCCGGTCATGCTGGCCGCCCTGACGACCATGATGGGGATGATTCCCCTGTTCCAGGACCCCTTTTACGTTTCCATGGCGGTGACCATCGTCTTCGGCCTGGGGTTCGCCACTTTGTTGACCCTGCTTTTCGTGCCGACCCTGTATGCCACGTTTTTTAACATTCAACTCGAACCTGAAAGATGAAAACAGGGATTCGACACATCGCCAATTATAAATCACACAGGAGTACCCATATGAAACGCCGATATGCATTTGTTCTGGGATGGATCGGCCTGACCCTGGTTTTTGCTTCCATTGTCCAGGCAAAAACGGTTCGGATCGGGATGGTCTATGACGGCGATTCGATGCAATTTCAGAGTGTCAGAGATCTTTTTTCCAATGAAATCCAGAGTATGATCCGCGGCGAGCACACCGCGAGCTTCCCGACCGGGGCACAGATCAGCGGCGGCTGGAATGTCAAGCGGATCAACCGGGCCATCGATCGGCTGCTGCTGCCCGGCGAGGTGGATATGGTCCTGGTCCTGGGAGAGGTTTCCTCCCATGAGGTCTGCCGGCGTCGCCATTTCGGTAAACCCGTATTCGCCGTCCATGTAGTGGATGCCGAAATTCAGGGAATTCCATCCGATAAGGGAACCAGCGGGATAAGAAACTTGAATTATATCAGCGCATTTCCCGACTTGAACCGGCCGTTTCAACAGTTCAGGAGAATTACACCGTTTTCCCGGGTGGCCATCGTCATGGACGAGTTTATCTATGAATCCATCCCCCAGCTCAACGCCCTGATCCACCGCCTGGCCCAAGCAGAGAATCTGACGGTGACCGTGACAACGGTGAAGGATTCGGGT
>ENA-ORCU01000434-ORCU01000434.1-marine-metagenome-genome-assembly--contig:-NODE-434-length-15770-cov-3.236411_pt1 | contig 15770 bp, 11 predicted proteins | sample MGYA00248631_ERZ508512 | MGnify/ENA primary metagenome ERZ508512 (study PRJEB26183, sample SAMN06268844) | marine metagenome | isolation source: Tt an P1 anaerobic enrichment on pine from sediment taken...
CAGCAACGACAAAAAAATTAACATTATTGACACACCGGGAATGGATGATTTCCGCGGAAGCGTGGTCTCTGCCCTTCATGTGGTTGGCAGCGCAATTGTGACGATAAACACCCCACACGGGATCGAAGCCGGAACCGAGTCGGTTTGCCGCTACACGGAAAAAGCAGGAAAACCAATGATTTTCGTCTTTAATCAGCTGGATCACGAAAATGTCAACTTCGAACAAACGGTTGACCAAGCCAAAAGCATTTTTGGCAATAAGGTGACCATCGTTCAATATCCGGTAAATGCAGGCCCCGGATTCGATTCGATTATCGATGTGCTAAAAATGAAAATGTATAAATATCCAGCCCAAGGCGGTAAACCCGAAATACTGGATATTCCGGCCGATGAGCAGGAACGGGCTGACGAATTACACAACGAGCTGGTTGAAATGGCCGCTGAAAACGACGAGGCGCTCATGGAACTGTATTTCGAAAAAGGAAGTTTGAGCGAGGATGAAATGCGGCAGGGAATCAAGCTGGGCATGATTGACCGAAGCCTGTTTCCCATCTTCTGTACCGGCGCCAAACACAACATGGGCGTTGGCCGATTGCTCGAATTCATTGCCAATATCACCCCGTCTCCGTCAGAAGCCGTCGAAGTTCCCGAGGTCAATGGGAAAGAAGTAAAAAAAGGTGACGACGCACCTGCTTCACTCATCGTCTTCAAAACCACCATAGAGCAGCACGTTGGTGAAATTACCTACTTTAAGGTGATGAGCGGAACCATTAAAGAAGGTATGGATTTGATTATCGCTAAAAATGGAAATAAAGAACGGATTTCACAGCTGTTTGTGTCGGCCGGAAAAAGCCGGACAAAGGTAGATGCCATGGTAGCCGGCGACATTGGCGCCACGGTGAAAATGAAGGATGTTGATGTCAACAATACCCTCAGCGAAAAATCGGCCGGCTACAAATTCGCAGAAATCGTGTTCCCTACTTCAAGACACACTGTTGCGCTAAAAGCGGTCAACGAAGCAGACGACGAAAAAGTAAGCGAAAGCTTCCAAAAGCTACACGACCAAGATCCAACGTACTTGGTGGAATACTCGAAAGAACTGAAGCAAATGCTGGTGCACTGCCAGGGCGAATACCACCTGAACACGTTGAAGTGGTTTTACAACAACGAATTTAAAATCGATATTGAATTTCTGAAACCGAAAATTCCTTATCGCGAAACCATTACCAAAATGGCCCAGGCCGACTACCGCCACAAAAAGCAGTCGGGCGGTGCCGGTCAATTTGGTGAAGTTCACATGATTATTGAGCCTTACCTTGAAGGTGTGGAGCCCAAAACAGTCGTCACCCTGAACGGTAAAGAACAAAAATTATCCATCCGCGACACACAGGAATATCCTTTGTCTTGGGGTGGAAAACTGCTGTTCCACAACTGTATTGTAGGAGGCTCTATCGATGCCCGGTTCCTGCCTGCCATCCTGAAGGGAATCATGGAGAAGATGGAAGAAGGGCCACTCACCGGATCGTATGCGCGCGACATTCGCGTATATGTCTATGACGGTAAGATGCACCCGGTTGACTCCAACGAAATCTCTTTCAAACTGGCCGGACGAAACGCCTTCTCAATGGCCTTCAAAAATGCTGGCCCAAAAATTTTGGAACCCATCTATAATTTGGAAGTTTTCGTGCAAAGCGACCGCATGGGCGATGTCATGAGTGACTTGCAAGGACGCCGTGCCTTAATCATGGGCATGGGCAGCGAGAAAGGTTTTGAGAAAATCAACGCCAAAGTTCCGCTGAAGGAAATGTACAAATACATTACTGCGCTCAGCTCTATTACGCAAGGACGCGGAATCTTCTCCATCGCCTTCGACGGTTACGAAAAAGTGCCGCAGGAAGTTCAGGATGAATTGCTGGCCACCTATGCTGCAGAACAAGAAGAAGATTAATAAAAAACCAATTCTAATCCTTTCATAACTAGTAAGCCAAACTATTGATGAAAGCACCCCGGATCAGCCAATCCGGGGTTTTTTATTTCTTAGAATCACCCACAACCAAAGATCGCTTTCACTTTATCTTGTCGCATCCATCTTTAGCCCTTCTTTATAAAAAGATTATCTACCCCAAACGCTCACCATCCGGATAGGTAAAATTACCCATTGTGCGGAAATCTTTTGTGCCTTAAGTTTACTAAATGATATTGAACTATTGCACACCCAAGTTTTGACTTGATACATTTTTAAAACTATTCGCTCATTTAATAGCTCATTAACTAAAAAATGAAAATTTTATGAAAAAACACATTTACAATGTTAACAAAGGCATCATTTTCTTCCTGTCTTTTTTGATGCTTGGTTTTGTCTTCAACAGTTGCGAAAACAATTTAGATGAAACTGCATCCGACGACGTATCTCTTAAGAACCACCATATTATGGTTGATCCATGCAAAGAGGTTTGCTTGGTAGCTGGGCAACACATGTATGTAGGCAACGTTATGGTTGGTGAAGATGATGGCGATATCTACGTGACTTTCAATATTACCGAGCCAGAGATCTATCTGCTTGAAACTCATGTTGATATTTTTCTATCCGAAACTCAATTCAAAGCGGATAAAAAAATCAGTAATGGCGGCGCCATTCCCGGAAAGTTTAAATTCAAGAAATCCTGGAGCATGGGAGAAATGATGACCAGCTACACCGTCATGATTCCTGCCAGCTATGTTGACGAGGTTACTGGTGGCGAAAACTGCTTTTTTATTGCGACACATGCCGCACTATCGAATGGTGAAACTGCCTGGGGTGGTATTTGCGATGAAACAGACAAGGGAGTTTCATTGGGTAATGCATTACAATTCCCCGGAAGAAACTGGTCTGTCTATTTTGAATTTTGCCTGGACGAATGTGAAACAACGGTGGATTTCACTTACGCATGGGAAGACCTAATGAAAGATGGTGCAGATGGTAATGATGGCGACTACAATGATCTGGTAATTAAATCAGATGTGATTAAAACCATGAGCGAACTGAAAATTTCATTCTATGCGTCTGCCCGGGGAGCTTCCTACGACCATGCATTCAAAATCAAAGTTCCCCAAATGGGTATCGTAGGTGGAATGGGTGGTGTTTTTGGAGAAGCAGCCATTGCGGAAGATGGCGATGATTATATTATCACCGTATTTGCAAGTACAAAAGCTCAACTTCCCGAAGAAAGTATCAATCCTTATCCGTTTGCAGCCAATACCGTACGAACTGATACAGACTGTGAACCTCATGCCACCGCAGAAATTATCATCTCAATTAATGGCGACTTTGCCTTTGACCCGAACATGCCCTACTACCCGTTCATTACCGTTCATCCGGGAACTCCAAATGCATACGACCTGAACATTTGGGAACTGGATATGCCCAATGGAGACACTTGGACGGATGTTGGAGGAATAGAATATCCCAATGGCATCATCATTTCAGACGACTGGAAATGGCCGTATGAAAAAGCTCACGTTAAAACCGCTTATTCCGGGTTCATGAGCATCACCGATGGATGGAACCCCAACTGGGCAATTTTAACAGACCCGTCAAACGTTTTTGATGTTACATGTGAATAGTAACAAACCATAAATATTTTTGAACAATTCCCGATTAGTTATTCGACAAAAACCAAACAGGCAACCCAAAACGGCTGCCTGTTTGTAATTTAACACCTCGGGATCTGCGATAGAAAACCAAGCTATTGACGACCAACAATGAACTCCAGAATTGCTTTAACGCGGTGCCTGATCAAACTATTGATACGCTTGATTCTCAAATATCGGCCAATTCGGATTTTAAGCCGTTCATCAATTACACTAATTCTCGAAATGTACACTTTATCGGCCGGCAGATGAATCATAAAATTGGACAAAAATGCCGCCCAGCGATTCTGAACATGCAAGGTCGGCTGGCTCCAATAGCGACTGACCCCTCCGAAAGAACCAACATCACAAATATAAATTCCTTTTCGCAGAAGACTTTCAATGGCTACCGACACAAGCACTTCGTCGCCCTGGTGGTGAAATGTCTTGTACTTCTCGAAATATACTTCTTGTCTTTGCATGATCTCGTCAGACAAGACTGCAAAAAATGATTGATCACCGCCAATAAATTCACCTCCCGCCCAGATTCCAAGTGACGATTCGCCAGGCGTCAGAATTTCCTTATCACGAATTAGCCGCTCTCTGCCATAAGCAGGATATCGTTGACTGGTAACATTATAATAGACGGGGATATTGTTGTCAATACAGTTCAGTAAATTTTGTGAAATCGAATTCAGGCACAAAACGTCATTGTCGACTAAAATAGCATATTCGTCTCTGTCTTCCCTTGATTTAAAATAATTAATCACATCAATCTTGTAGTGAGCGGAATAGAACTCGATATCTCCCGGCACTTCAAGATTGAACGGAATTTCAACAACCGACAAACCTTCGGAGTGACGTTCAAGGTAAGCCTTGTTGTTGGTCAGGACAACCAATTCTTTGGAAGCTGAAAAAGCAAGCGAACGCGTCAAAGTCTCACAGCAACGGATGTATGTTTTGATTTGCTTTCGAAAATCACCTTTGATACCATTGACGGAAGCAGATTTGCGCCCAACATCAACATAAAGCAGGGTATAAAACCGGAAATTCTTCATCAACTTTTTTTTACGGAGTTATTCGGTTGTTCAAGTGTATAATAACAGGTGTTAGCTTTCAATCCGTTAACCGATCGTCAATCACGTGCTGCAATATCTCAATCAATCGATCTTCAAATTTCTCTTGGGTAAACTCATTTTCATATTTACTGAAGCCAGCTTCCCCCATTCGCTTTCGGAGCTCTGCATCGTTGAGCAATATCTCCATTTTATCAGCCAAAGCTCCTACATCGCGCTGAGGCACTAAAAATCCAGTAACGCCATCCTCCACAATATCAGGAATACCTCCTTCGAAAGTTGACACCACTGGCAAACGATATTGCATCGCTTCAGCATTCACCAAACCAAATGTTTCAGCATTATAGTAAGTTGGAAAAACAAAAATATCGGCACACCTAAAAACCTGATCTTTTTCGGAGCCAAACTTGCTGCCGACGTAACTCACATAATCCGTTAAATCGAGTAAACGAATCATCTCATTGAGTTGGACTCCTGAAATATCGCCATCACCTCCCGCAATGGTACACTGAAAGGAACAATTCCTATTCTTCAATAGCACACAGGCTTCCAAAAGAATAATTACTCCCTTCGACTTAATCAAATTTGACAGAAACAAGATTCGGGGAATTGCATTTGTTCTCTCCTCAACCTTTCCGGCAACCCGAGCGACCCCATTGGGACAAACCTCGACCTGTTTCAAAGGTACATAAGGAGCAATATCTGTATAAAGATGCCTCGATAAAATAATCACCCTGGAATCTTTAAAGGTAAAATCAAATAACCTACGATAGAAAGCACTGGCCTCCTTTTGCGCAAACCCCTTGTTATGTAGATGATAGACCCGGCGAACACAAAAAATCTTAAGCAGGACGATTAACAGGAAATCTTTAAAGAACGCTGTTCCTGTTGTTGTCAAAGCAAAGTAACACACGTCCGGCTTTTTTCTCAACAACGTTTTCACCAGTTGAAAAGATATCTTCAGGGCTTTAAACATTTTTGATAACGACAGATTACCTGAATCATTCACCTCGCTGGACAACAGCAGATTGATGTAGCGCGAATCGAACGCCTGATTTATCCGGCTGCTTTCTTTAATAGACAGGCCGACAACGGCTGACCCATGAATAGCAGGAGGAAGATGAAGAAGAAATAGGACATCAGGCTTCATATCACAGGAAATTAAATTTCTCGGCCAAACGTGATTTCAATGAGAACTTATCCCGGAACTCTTTGGCCAATGCGGGTTGCAAACAAGGGCTTGGGTCAAAAACAAATTCCGTTTTCAATTCTTGATCCAATTCAGTAGCAAAACGCTGACTATATCTCGTATGTGTTGCTTCATCTCCGAACCCTATGCTTTTCAGTTTTGATTTGGTCGGGAAAACAGTAACCAAATCATTTTCGAATTGACAATACCCCAGTCGAATCGCCCAGGAATCCAATCGTCCATTCATCTGCTTCCAAAGCATGTAGGGCATATCTACTCCACCCCGCATAAATTGAACTTGCCGCAGAAGATTCCACTTAAATGAACCATAGCTTTTCACGTTCCAATCGACCAATTCCCAGCGATCCTTCCAAATGCCCCACCCCCAGGATGCAGCCCGGTATCCGAGATAAAAATCAGGTTTATAATTTCTCAGCGATGGCAAATCCATCGTGTATCCCGAAACGCTCATGATCCGCGGATGACCTTGATAATAATCCAGCGCCTGATTAAGAAAGCTCAGAAAGTTTGGAGCTGTAACCAAATCGTCTTCCAGAACAATCGCTTTTCCGTATCGATGAACAATTTGGGAAACACCGGAGATGACTGAATTGGCCAAGCCCTGGTTCACAGTTGATTCTTCAACCGAAACAGACTTAAAGCCGGAAATCGTTTTCAGGTAGCTTCTGACTTCATCAACTTTTCTCTTGTCAGCCGTTTTTTTTGCTCCGTCAGAAAAAATAAAAAGCTCACTTTCGCAAGCCATAAAATTTCTTTTTAATGCATCAACAGTTTGTTGAAGTTCTTCAAGCCGGTTATAGGTAAACAAGCAAATTGGGACGGGCATGTTTTGTACTTTTTTATCGCAATTTTTGTGCGCATTTATTTCGACTCCCTAATTTAAGTAAAATTAAAACAGTATCACTGCCCATCCCCGCACAATCAAAGAAAAAATCCCTTTTTCAAAATTTAAAGGAAAGCGCCGACTGGATGCTTTTGAAAAATATTTACTCTATTTCTCCCGGAACAGATGGAAAAAACCATGAGCATTCTGTGTTTGATCATCTCTTCCTTTGGCCTGCACCACATAATAATACACTCCCGGGCTGGCATACCGACCGCCGATCTTCCCGTCCCAAGCCGACTCGCTCACAGAAGATTCAAATCCTTGAACATTGTTATTCTCCCATGAATGAATCTTTTTACCCCAACGGTTAAAAATCTGAATATGAATCGACCTGAGCGACTGATATTTGACAACAAACTCGTCGTTAACGCCATCACCATTTGGTGTAAAGACATTGGGAACCTCAACCAGCGAAGCGAGCGCCAAAATATAATTATCAAGATAAAATGTGTCGGTGCAAGCAAAATCATCCGAAAACTTGGTGGTAACCAGTTTTACCTGATAAGCGCCAGAATTTTCATAAACAAATACCGGATTCTGGTCAATTGCTGTTTGCAAAATACTATCCTGAACAACAGTGCCACTTTGTCCTTCCAGAATCATTTCATCCCGCTCGCGGAAGAAAAACCATTCGTACTGATCAGCATTCAAAGAAGTGCTGGTAAACGACACTTCCAATGGTGCTTCGCCTTCAACAGGATCAGCAATAAAAGAAGCCTCCGTAACAATGCTCTGGTAGAAAACACTGACCTCAACCTCACAGCCGAAACGATCAGAAACAGTCAGTCGATACTCTGTATTTTGAGCCGGCGGCAAAAAAATCTGCGGACTTAGCACAGCGGCAACCTGACTCCCATCAGCGCTCCATCGGGTTTGTACATCCTTAAAAATCTGCCGTTCAGCTCCGGTCGTTAAGTCGTAATAGGTCAACGGGGCATCCTGAATTGTCGCCTGAATTTGAAAATAATCGCAAGTTGATTCCGTAATTTCAGCCGTAACCGTGTACCAGCTATTCATCACCCAGGCAGTATACGTTTCGGTAACGGCATCCAAGGTAATCTGCACCTGATATCCACCACTTTCCAGATCGCTAATGGTTGAAGTTGATGCTCCGGGATTGTCAAAAATTTCAAAAGCTCCAGTATTCGGATTGTACTTTGTCCATTCAAAGCTGCCTCCCGCTCCGCTCATGGAACTTGCTGTCAACTGACCTGCATTTTGATCAGGCGCGGCGCAAAAGATGTGAATCTGATCTTGCGAACCGGAACTGTACTCGGTTGGAATTGATGCATCAGAGTTAGCAGAAATCTGAGCATCAACACTTAAGGAAATAAATAACGCAATCAAAAAAAATAGAAGTTGCAGTGTCTGTTTCAATTTCATTGTCAAAAATCAGCTTGAATTTTATGGTCTTACAATATTAACGTTTAAAATTGATTTATCTTTTACTGACTTCAATTTTTAGTGTGATTTCCTTTTGTTGAAAACTAGCCATACGCAAGACTGCAAAATAGAAAAATAGGTTATACTTTTGAAGCTGACTTTGAAATACTGTGATTGTGAATTACCTCGACGAATTAAATAAAGCCCAAAGACAAGCAGTTGAAAACACCGATGGCCCTTCGTTGGTCATTGCCGGTGCCGGCTCGGGGAAAACCCGGGTACTCACTTACCGCATTGCTCATTTACTAAAACAGGGAGCGCGACCGGGAAGCATTTTGTCGCTGACTTTTACCAATAAGGCAGCCCGGGAAATGAAAGAACGGATTGCCAAAATTGTTGGCAATCAAACAGCCAAATACTTGTGGATGGGAACCTTTCACTCCATTTTTGCGCGAATTTTGCGAACCGAATCTGAAGTTATTGGCTACCCGGCCAACTTCACAATTTATGACACGGCCGATTCCAAAAGCCTCCTTAAAACCATCATCAAGGAATTTAAGCTGGATGACAAAACCTATAAACCCAATGTCGTTGCCGGCCGAATATCAGCCGCAAAAAACAGTCTGATTACCCCGGCTGCCTACGCCACCAATGCCCAGGTTAGAGAATACGATATGAGCATCCGCATGCCACGCATTGCCGAAATCTATAAAGAATATGCCCGACGTTGCTTCCTGGCTGGTGCTATGGATTTTGACGACCTGTTGCTGAAAACCAACATCTTGTTTCGCGACCACAAAAATATCCTGCAAAAATATCAGCAGCAATTCGACTATCTTTTGGTTGATGAGTACCAGGACACCAATTTCGCGCAATATTTGATTGTAAAAAACCTGGCTGCCACCCATCAAAACCTCTGCGTGGTAGGCGACGATGCGCAAAGTATTTATTCCTTCCGTGGTGCCCGCATCGAAAATATCCTGAATTTTCAGAAAGACTACCCCAAGCACCAGGTTTACAAGCTTGAGCAAAACTATCGCTCCACCCAAACCATTGTGAATGCAGCCAATAGCGTCATTCAAAAAAATAAACGCCAGCTTCAAAAACGGGTCTTTTCAGAGAATGCAGAAGGAAACCGGATTAAGGTATTTTCGGCTTTAACTGATAACGAAGAGGGCTATTTGGTGGCCAACGAAATCACGGAAGCCCGCATGCGGCATCATTATCGCTACGAAGATTATGCGATTCTGTACCGCACCAACGCACAATCGAGGATTTTTGAAGAATCACTTCGGAAACGAAATATTCCCTATAAAATTTATGGTGGTCTGTCTTTCTACCAGCGTAAGGAAATCAAGGATCTGCTATCCTATTTCCGGGTGGTAATCAACCCCAAAGACAATGAGGCTGTCAAACGAATCATCAATTATCCGGCGCGTGGCATTGGTGCCACTACGCTCACCAAACTGGAACAGGCAGCAACTGCAACGGGCGTTAGCATTTTCGAAGTCATTGAACAAAGCAGCACGGTCAACCACGCGGGATTAAACAAGGGGACACTGAGCAAAGTGATGCAGTTTGTGGGACTCATCAAACAATTCCAGGAAAAAATTGATCTGAATGATGCCTACGAAATGGCAAGCGAAATCGCTACACAAACCAGCATCATCAAAGATTTATACAAAGACCAGACACCTGAAGGATTGAGCCGTTTTGAAAATATTCAGGAATTATTGAACGGAATCCAGGAATTCTCCATCAATGCGAAAGAAGAAGGCCAGCCTAACCTGCTGGCCAACTACATGGAAGACGTGGCACTGCTCACCGATCAGGACTCGGAAAAAGACGAAGACCGGGACAAGGTTACCCTGATGACCATCCATTCAGCCAAAGGTTTGGAATTTAAAAATGTGTTCATTGTGGGGGTTGAAGAAAACCTGTTTCCTTCGAGCCAGTTTGGCAACATCACACCCGAAGCATTTGAGGAAGAACGGCGCCTGTTTTATGTCGCCATTACACGGGCCGAAGAGAATGCCTATCTAAGTTTTGCCCGGCAACGATATCGATGGGGCAAACTGGACTTCTGCAATCCCAGCCGCTTTATTGCTGATGTTGATCAGCAGTTTCTGGATCTGCCGGATGCCGATGATTTCAATTTTGACGAAGTACCGGTGGAAGGAAAATCCATTCAGAAACAAACATTCGGAAAACCGACTGCAGCCGCGCGGCGTCCCCAAAATGCTGACCAGCCGGGCATGAATCAAAAGCTGATCCAGCTGCGGCAAGCTAAAAAACAGGCCCAGAACTTCGATGGCGATGACCCACGCGATATTCAAACGGGAATGACAGTTGAACACCAGCGCTTTGGAAAAGGAAAAGTTCAACAAATAGAAGGCAGTTTCCCTAATTTGAAGGCCACCGTCTTTTTTCCAAATGCCGGGCAAAAACAATTGCTCCTGAAATTTGCAAAGTTGAAAATCGTACAATAACTCAGCTATAGAGGTGAATAACAAGCAAACAACCAAGATTTTCGAAAATAAATTTGTCAACAAAATATTTTCACTTAGCTTTGTATTCGAAGAAAATCTACTCCTCTTCGGATTATCAGCTGAATTACCGAGACATACAACCTTGTTTGACACAAAAGTTTATTAGATATTTTTTAAATGGATTACAACTCGAATCGTAAAAAATTACCCCTGCCAGAGTATGGGCGTAATATCCAGAACATGGTCGATCACATCATGACCATTGAAAATCGCGAGGAACGCAATTTGGCCGCTCAAACCATTATTGATATTATGGGAAACCTTTATCCCTACCTGCGCGACATTAATGATTTTAAGCACAAACTTTGGGATCACCTGGCCATTATGGCTGATTTCAAACTGGATATTGACTATCCGTATGACCCGCCAAAACCAGAAACATTTCAGGAACCACCCAAAAAAGTTCCCTATTCCAGCAACCATATTAAACTGCGTTACTACGGAAAAACACTCGAACTGATGGTTGAAAAAGCTGCAGAATATGAAAGCGGTGAAGAAAAAGAAATCCTGATTACGCTGCTGGCGAATCACATGAAAAAATCGTACCTGACCTGGAACAAAGATGCCGTGGACGACGAGAAAATCTACCAGGATCTGGAAGTGCTCTCAAAAGGAAAAATCAAAAGAGAAGGATTGGATTTGGCTGAAACGCGCGACATTCTTTTCCGGTCGGCCCCGCGCAAAAAACAAAATACGGGTCCCGGACGTGGTCCCAAAAAACACCGCAAGAACGACTAATACTTTTCATCGGGATGGCAACATTTCAAATTGATGGCGGCAAAAAACTGAGTGGTACGCTTCAGCCTCAGGGCGCTAAAAATGAAGCCCTTCAAATCATCTGTGCAACACTTTTAACCTCCGATCCGGTATCAATCAGCAACATTCCTGAAATAAGGGATGTGATGAAGCTGATTGAAATTCTTGGCGAGCTGGGAGTAAAAACCACGCGTCTGAAAAAGGGAGAATACCAATTTCAGGCAGACCAGGTTGATTTGGAACACCTCAAGTCAGAACAATTTGCTCAACAAGCCGCCAGCTTGCGCGGATCCATTATGATCGTTGGTCCGCTGTTAGCGCGCTTCGGTCAGGCACTAATTCCTCAGCCGGGTGGCGACAAGATTGGACGTCGCCGGCTGGATACGCATTTTGTTGGTCTCCAAAAACTGGGTGCCGAATTCATCTATGAAGCTGACAAGCATTTCTTCCGGGTGAGCGCAAAAAAACTGAAAGGTGCTTACATGTTGCTTGACGAAGCATCGGTGACCGGAACAGCCAACATTTTAATGGCAGCGGTTATGGCTGAAGGAATCACAACCATTTACAATGCTGCCTGCGAACCTTACCTGCAGCAACTATGCAAAATGCTGGTTGGCATGGGCGCCAAAATTGATGGAATTGGGTCTAACTTACTACGAATTGAGGGAGTAAATCAATTAATCGGCTGCAACCACACAATCTTACCCGACATGATTGAGGTTGGCAGTTTTATTGGGCTGGCAGCCATGACCGGATCACAAATCACCATTCCAAATGCTGGCGTTGAACACCTCGGAATTATTCCCGAAGCATTCAAACGACTGGGTATCCGGTTACAGATTAAAGACGACGATATTTTTGTCCCCTCCCAGGACGAGTACGAAATTGAGACCTTTATCGATGGGTCAATCATGAATATCTCCGATGCTCCCTGGCCAGGCTTAACCCCCGATTTATTGAGTATATTTTTGGTGGTTGCCACGCAGGCCAACGGAAGTGTTTTAATTCACCAGAAAATGTTTGAAAGCCGCCTGTTTTTTGTCGACAAGCTGATCGACATGGGGGCACAAATTATCCTTTGCGATCCGCACCGTGCAACCGTTATCGGACTGAACAAAAAACACATGCTTCGCGGAACAACCATGTCATCACCCGACATTCGGGCCGGAGTAGCTTTGCTAATTGCAGCATTGTCGGCGCAAGGAAAAAGTGAAATTTTTAATATTGAACAAATTGACCGGGGCTACGAAGCCATCGACGAGCGTTTACAGGCTATTGGAGCCAATATCAGGCGAGTGAATTAAAACACAGCCAGCCTTCAGGTTGTTAATATTTCCAAAAAAACACCATTCAACATCGTTGAATGTTTGCATTTTTACTATTATTGAACTCAAATTTAGCTTAACTAAGTTATTGACTGTCTGTTTATCAAGCTAAGCTTTCAATCTTTAACAAGGGAACAAGCCAGTACTAAATGACTGCAATCTGAAAAATTAAACAAGTATGAGCAAATTGAAACAGAACATTTTTATTGCATTGATATTAGTCTTTGGAATGACAATGCAATCAAAAGCGGGAGATGATGTAAAAATTGGACTACAAGTTGGTAATAAAGCTCCCGAAATAGCCGAACAATCGGTAGATGGGAATGAACTAAAATTGTCATCACTCGAAGGGAAAGTAGTATTGATCGACTTTTGGGCATCCTGGTGCGGTCCTTGCCGACGCGAAAACCCCACAGTTGTTGCTGCCTATGAAGAATTTAAGGACAAAAAATTCAAGAACGGCAATGGTTTCACTGTTTTTGGCGTTTCGCTGGACAAAAACAAATCGGCTTGGGAACAAGCCATCGAAGCGGACAAGCTGAGCTGGGAGTATCATGTTTCCGACCTGAAAGGCTGGCATGCCAAATATGCGGCAGTTTACGGTGTACGAGGTATTCCGGCAAACTTTTTAATTGACGGAAACGGAATCATTGTAGCCAAAAACCTGCGCGGCCCGGCCTTGAGAAACGCGCTGAATCAATTATTAAAATAAGATTATATAAATCAGTTCACCAGAAGGCAGTACACCCGTGCTGCCTTTCTTTTTTTAATTTTGTCAGCAATTTTTTAATCAAGTGTGTCAAATTGTCCCATAGCATGAAATGGCAACATATTTGTAAAACTCAATCGGATAATATAAATCATGGAAAAAATGGCAGAAGAAAAAACTAAGAATAAATCAGGGCAAGAGAATGAACCTGAAGTAAAAGAGAACACAAATAACAGTCACGCGGATACCACAGAGCAAGATAAAAAAACAAAAAAGGACAAAACCAAAAAAGACGATAAAAAGTCGAAGCAAGACAAAACCGACGAAAAAATAGAAGCATTGGGAAACGAATTACTGGAACTAAAAGATAAGCACATTCGCCTGCAGGCCGAATTCGACAACTACCGCAAGCGAACCATGAAAGAAAAAATGGACTTGATTAAGTCGGGAGGGGAAAGTGTTATTGTCAATATTTTACCGGTAATTGACGACTTTGAGCGCGCGCTCATCGCTTTTAGCGAGATGAAAGACGACGATCCGTTAAAACAAGGAATAAATTTGATTTACAGCAAATTCAAAGAATTTCTGAAACAAAACGGAATCACTGAAATTGAGGCCAAAGAAAAGGATTTTGACACCGACCTACACGAAGCGGTAACAAAAATCCCCGCTCCAAAAGAAGAGTTGAAGGGGAAGGTAGTCGATGTAATTCAAAAAGGTTACCTCATGAATGATAAAGTCATTCGCTTTTCGAAAGTGGTGATTGGCGAATAGACAAAAAAAGCAAGTATGACAAAAAGAGATTTTTACGAAATTTTAGAGGTAGGTAAAAACGCTTCGCCTGAGGAAATAAAAAAGGCTTACCGGAAAAAAGCCATTCAATACCACCCGGATAAAAACCCCGGAAATGCAGAAGCTGAGGAGAAATTTAAAGAAGCAGCCGAAGCCTACGAGGTCTTGAGCAATCCGCAGAAAAAACAACGGTACGATCAGTTCGGTCACGCCGGAGTTGGCGGAGCAGGCGGTGGCGGAGGTTTTAGTCAGCACGACATGTCCATGGACGACATCTTCTCCATGTTCGGCGACATCTTCGGCGGAGGCGGTTTTGGCGGTGGATTCGGTGGCTTCGGAGGAGGCTCCAGAGGCGGCGGCAGAAGGGTTCACCGCGGATCGGATTTACGCGTAAAAGTCACCCTGTCACTTCAGGATATTGCCAACGGCGTTGAGAAAAAACTCAAACTTAAAAAATACAAAGCCTGCGACACCTGTCACGGAACCGGGGCGCAGGGAGGTAATGATTACACCACCTGCTCGACCTGCCGCGGAAGTGGTCATGTGACCCGGGTTACGAACACCTTGCTGGGCCAAATGCAAACCACGGCTGCGTGTCCAAGTTGTAACGGCGAAGGCCAGATCATTAAAAATAAATGTTCTGCCTGTGCCGGTGAAGGTGTTGTTCGCGATGAAGAGGTGGTCAGCATTAAGATTCCCGCAGGCGTGGCTGAAGGCATGCAGCTCAACGTTTCGGGCAAGGGAAATGCAGGCCGGCGTGGAGGCCTGAACGGCGATTTGCTGGTTATTATTGCTGAAGAAAATCATCCGGACCTGATTCGTGATGGTAACAATTTGATTTACAACTTATTTTTGAGTCTGCCCGATTTTGCCTTGGGCACAACATCCGAAATTCCGACGGTTGAAAGTAAGGTGAAAGTAAAAATTGAAGCCGGAACACAACCCGAAAAGATTTTGCGCTTGCGAGGCAAAGGTTTACCAGACGTAAATGGCTACGGGAAAGGCGATTTGCTGGTTCGCATTCATGCCTGGGCACCGAAGAAAATTTCGGCCGAAGAGAAAAAGATGCTGGAAAAACTGCAAGAATCGCCCAACTTTAAGCATACTCCGGGCGAAGGAGACAAAAATTTCTTCGAAAAGATGAAAAACATCTTTGAATAAGTGCCGACCCGTTAACATAGGATTGTCATCCACTTATTTCTTTAAGAATAAAAGACTGAAGCTTGAAACTGCTTCGGTACAATACGCCATCACAATAAAGAAAGCGGCTTTCCCCTTTGAGAGAGCCGCTTTCTTTGCAAATAGCCGCCCCAACTACCAATCCATTTTAATCACTTCGCTCCCCGCCAAGAGGAAAGCGCCGGTCCCATACACTTCCCAACTGTCGTTGGTAAAGTTAGCGCGGGGATCAGCGCCAATGGGCTGGGTCCAGCCAACATGCCCGTCGGGTTGAATTAAACCATTCAATCCGATCC
>ENA-ORCU01000435-ORCU01000435.1-marine-metagenome-genome-assembly--contig:-NODE-435-length-15754-cov-2.936340_pt1 | contig 15754 bp, 13 predicted proteins | sample MGYA00248631_ERZ508512 | MGnify/ENA primary metagenome ERZ508512 (study PRJEB26183, sample SAMN06268844) | marine metagenome | isolation source: Tt an P1 anaerobic enrichment on pine from sediment taken...
CTCAACATCCTTTCGATCCTGAATCAGGCGGCTCTTCCTTTGAAAGCGGTCCACCGGGAGCCCCCCTTCCCTCTGGTGCTTGCCGGAGGAGTCGCCTGTATGCTGAATCCGGAACCGCTGTCCCCCTTTATCGACTGCTTTCTCATTGGGGAGGCCGAGTCTCTCCTGGACAACTTTCTGAATACATTTGATCCCGGAAAAGACCGCCGGAGCCTGCTGAAACAGATCGCCCGCGATGTTCCGGGCGCTTACGTCCCTCGGTTCTATTCAGCGTGTTACCATGACGACGGTACCCTCCGATCCTTTGATCCGGTGGCGGAAGTCCCCGCCCGCGTCATCCGGCAGGCGCCCGGAGACCTGTCGAATATCCCCACAAATTCAGCCGTTCTCACTCCGTTTACAACCTTCGATGCCACTTGTCTGGTTGAGGTCTCACGGGGTTGCCCCCACGGTTGCCGATTCTGCAGTGCCGGTTACATCTACCGCCCGCCGAGATTCCGCTCCCTTGACCTGCTCAAAGGCTGCTTGGAAGAAGGTGCCCGGCGAACGGACCGAATCGGTCTGGTTGGAGCGGCGGTTTCGGACCTCCCGGAAATTGACACCCTGTGCAGACAGGCCTGCGATAAGGATATACGTCTCTCGTTCAGTTCTTTCCGCGCTGATGCGCTGACACCCGAGCTTCTGGCGGTTCTCAAAAAAAGCCGGGTAAAAACCGCAACCATTGCGCCTGACGCCGGCTCCCAGCGAATGCGAGATGTCATAAACAAGGGAATTTCGGAAGATACCATCCTTGCTGCCACCCGCACACTGGTCAGCGCCGGTATACCGAATCTGAAACTCTATTTCATGGTAGGGCTTCCCTTTGAAGACCCCTCGGATATCGATGCCATCGTGTCACTTTGCCTGAAAATACGCCGCTGTTTCCTGGAGGCCAGTCGCCCCGTCGGCCGAATCGGCCAGATTACCGTCAGCATCAGCTCCTTTGTCCCCAAACCGTTTACCCCCTTCCAGTGGGTGGCCATGCACCCTTCCGCCAGGCTGAAAAAAAACATCCGGCACATTCGAAAGGGCCTTGCGTCCATTGCCAATATCCGCATCAGTTCGGACAACCCCCGCCGGGCATTCATCCAGGCCCTTCTGTCCCGGGGGGACCGCCGCGTTGGCGAGCTGTTGGAACTGGCCCACCGGCACAACGGAAATTGGCCCAGAGCCATCAAGGAATCGTCTCTGGTACCGGATTTTTTCGTTCTCCGGGAACGTTCAACAGACGAAAAGCTCCCCTGGGATTTTATCGATAGCGGTATCGACACAAAATATTTGATCCGGGAATTTCGCCGGGCCGCAAAAGGCAGAACCACACCCGTATGCTCCCCCGGAACCTGCAGATTATGCGGGGCCTGCGACGGGGCAGCACCCGAATCACTGGTCGCCGCCCCATCGTAAATCGCTCTCACCCCAAAGCGAAAATCGGTTAAAGTCTTCCAGTGTTGGTAAGCATGCCACCGCTGCGCACGACGCGCCGGAGGCTTGTGTTTGCCACCAAATCAGCTGTGGGTAGACAACCACTATCCATTGAGTTTACTGAATCGAAAAATAGATATCGGTTGCCTGTATTATTCACCGGTACCGACCGACGAATTCACGGGGAATCCCGTCTTTCAGATTCATCAGCCCAATCATACGTAACTCTCCAACCGCACTGATAATTCACCCCACAGCACCCCGGTCGCTGGAGAAAAAAGGACTTGAAAGGTTTTCCGCATTGTGTTAGGCGGTGCCTTGGCTTTCGCCCACTTTTAAATGCCTAAACATCGAAAGGATGGGATTAAAAATGACGTCGAAGAAAGAACTGCAGTTGGCTTATCGCCTGGCGATCATACTGTTCCTTGTGGGTGCCATAAGCTATGCGGCAATTCCAGCGAAGTCGATGGATCAGCCGGTGAGGGTCATGTTCACAAGTGCAGCAGGCAAGGTCTTATTCCACCACAAAACCCACTTTGGAGATACCGGGTTTGGTGTGTCCTGCAATGACTGTCACCATCATCCCGGCGATGAAACCGGCAACAGAGCTTGCGGAGACTGCCACGGGAAAGCCGAGGAAATCGAAGCCGTACAACAGACTTGTGAAGAATGTCATGAACCGGAAGACGTTGACCTCGAGACAGTGCCAGGCCGGGCCGATGCGTTCCACACCCAGTGCATCGCCTGCCATCAGGAGTATGAAGCTGGCCCGGAAGAGTGCTCGCAGTGCCACGTTATGTAAGCGGTCATAGGGTTTTAGCTCGATTACGTCTTAAAGCGGCAAAGTGAAAAGGTTGGAATTATGATAAAAAAATCTTTTATCGGTTTATCGAGACCCTGGCTTGAATACCAGAAACCCGGCCAGAGGTTGCCGGGGATGCAAACATTGTCCAAACCCGAGCAGGCGGTTTTATTTCTGGAATGCCTTTACGACCGCAAGGATACGGCGCTCCTTAAAGTTGGCGATGAGGTAAAAACAGGGCAGAGACTCGCTCTTTACGAAGACTCTGAAGCTTACGCAATATCCACCGTATCCGGTACCATATCGTCCATCGCCCAGTTTACCGGCGATTTCGGTCGGCCCTGGACAGAGATTTCCATTGACGTATCGGGCAACGAATCGTTCGATGACCAGTTTACGGAAGCCAGTCAAGCACCCACCCTGGAAACCGCCCTGTCCTTTCTTCAGACAGTCCCGGGCAAGCCGGCGTTGAACGCCTTCAGCGATCCGGACAAACCCATTCATACCATCGTCGTTAACGGCGTTGATCAGGATCTGTTGATCACCTCCGCCCATTACATCGTTCAGAATCGGATAGAAGCCATCAAAAAAGGCATCAAGGTTCTTAAAGACCTGACCGGGGTCGAGCGAGTCGTTCTGGTGCTGCCAAATGACGTTATCCAGGGTATCGGATCGACCGGTTCCGAGGTCAAAGGCGTGCCGACTCGATATCCGTCAGGCAATCCGCGGCTCATTATGCAGGACGCCCTGGGTATCGTCGTACCAGCCGGACAAACTTGTGAGGATATGGGGGTTGCATTTGTCAGCGCAGAGGCAACGGCTTCCATTGGCGAAGCGTTTGACACCGGCCGTATCCCCGTAGAAAAATCGTTCACGCTCATAAAAAAAGACGGATCCGCAGCGCAGGTCTCGGCCAGAGTCGGCACTCCTATCCGTGAAATTTTCAACCGCTGCGATATCTCGCTGAACGACAGGGATCGAATCATTTTCGGGGGCCCGATGACCGGGAAAGCCATCTACACTGAAGATTACCCCGTAATGCCCGACACGGATGCCATCATCGTCCAGGACAGCGATGATATCCCATATGTGTCCGATTACCCCTGCATCAATTGCGGCGAGTGTATCCGGATCTGCCCGGTCAACATACCGGTAAACATGCTTGTTCGCTTTCTGGAGGCCGGACATTACGAAGAGGCTGCGGAAGAATACGACCTTCACTCCTGCATCGACTGCGGCCTGTGCAGTTTCGTGTGCGTGGCGAAAATTCCGATTTTTCAGTATATAAAGCTGGCCAAGTATGAACTCGACCGGCTCAATCTTGCGGAGGCGAGCAATGATTGATCAGAAGAAACTCATAGTCTCACACGCTCCTTTCTGGCACAACGGAAGCAGCATCACCGAGCGAAGCTACCACACCATGCTGGCGGCACTGCCGGCTGTGCTCTTTGGACTGTTCGTCTACGGTTTCCCGGCCCTTGGAGTTGTTTCGCTTGCCGTTTCATCGGCGATTTTCTGGGAACTGGCCATGAACAAAGTCTCCAAGCGCAGCATCACTATTGGAGACGGAAACGCAGCGTTGATCGGGCTCCTGTTCGCCATGCTTTTGCCGGCAACTGTTCCCTGGTGGGCGGTTCTGGTGGGCACGCTCATTGCTATCGTCATCGGCAAACAGATATTCGGTGGTATCGGCGGCAACGCCTTCAACCCCCCCATCGTTGCCCTGGCCATCCTGATGATCTCCTGGAATCACCTGTTTGATTTCGATACCGCCCTGATCGACTATGACAAAAGCTATTTTATGGTCTACCCGCTGGCCATGCTGAAAAATTTTGGGGTATCTGCGGTGGACCGCTATGATCTCAGCGGGCTTCTGCTTGGACAGCAGACCGGTGGGATCGGCGCCACCTTCGGGCTGGGCCTGATTCTTGGCGGACTGTATTTGATCATCCGAGGTTTTATCCGGTGGGAAATTTCAATTTCCTTTCTCGCCGGAATAATGCTTACCGCGTTTATTTTCCATCTGGTTGATCCGTCCCGATTTGCCGGCCCCCTGTTTCACCTGCTGACCGGTTACACCCTGATTGGGGCGTTCTTCCTTGCAACCGAGGATTCCTCGTCCCCTGTTAACCTCATTCCGATGGTTCTCTACGGGCTGGGCGGTGGACTGATGACCGTGCTCATCCGAAACATCGGCTCCCACGTTGACGGCGTGGTGTTTGCCATACTGGTCATGAACCTCGTCAATCCACTGCTCGACAAAATCCGGCCTAAAGCGATGGGAAAGGTGGCATAAAATGAACGAAATGATAAAAATGGTCGTTGTTTTGACATTATTGAGTTCACTTTCCGGGGGCTTACTTGCCGCTGTAAGAAACGGCACCAGCGATCAGATTGAGAACCAGAAGCTCAAATTCGTTAAAGGCCCCGCAATTAAGGCGATTTTAGAAGGTGCGTCCAATGATCCGATCACTGATCGCTTTAAAATAACTGACGGAGAGACTGAACGCAGCTTTTTCGTGGGCATTTTTGACGGAAAACCTAACGCTGTTACCATAGAAAGTTTTGGTAAGGGCTACGGCGGAGATGTCGGCCTGATGGTCGGCATTAACACCGATGATGATAACATTATCGGCGTTTCGGTTACCACCCATGCCGAAACACCGGGACTGGGTGCCAGAGCAAAAGACGATCCCGCATTTGCTGGCCAGTACAAGGGCCTCTCTGTTGACACCCCCATCAAGGTTACCAAGGACGGTGGTGCTATCAACGCCATCGGCGGGGCGACCATCACCTCACGCGCAGTCTGCGCTGCAGCCACCGATGCAAGTGAGATTTATAAAAGGCTGAAACCTCAAGTTACCGAAAAGTTGAAGGATTTTTCTAAATAGGAGATCAAAATGGCGAAGTCGATCGCTCAAGAATTTTTCAAAGGTCTGTGGGACGAAATTCCGCCGTTTCGTTTGGTGCTCGGTCTGTGCCCGACCTTGGCGGTGACTAAATCTGTCGAAAACGGGATGGGGATGGGAATTGCCACTACCTTCGTTCTGGTATGCTCCAATGTACTGGTCTCACTGTTGAGAAAAATCATTCCGCCCAAGGTTCGAATCGCCTGCTTCATTATCGTTATCGCAACTTTCGTTACCATCGTCGAACTGCTGATGCAGGCGTTTGCTTATCCGCTCTTTCTGAAGCTCGGTATCTTCATTCCCCTTATAGTGGTGAACTGCATCGTACTCGGCCGAGCCGAGGCCTTTGCATCGAAAAACGCAATCTTCCATTCGCTTGCTGATGGTCTGGGTATCGGATTGGGTTTCACGCTTTCCCTCTCAGCGCTTGGAGCGGTCCGGGAAATACTGGGTAACGGAACCGTTCTGGGTTATTCTCTCTTTGGGCCTTCATTTCAACCATTTACCTTCATGGTTGAAGCCCCCGGAGCCTTCATCGGACTGGGCCTGATGCTTTGTTGCATGAACCTCGTCGGGAATAAATAGGAGAACGAATCGATGGGCGATTATATCGTACTGGCAATCAGTTGTATTCTGGTAAATAATATCCTGCTTGCCCAGTATCTGGGACAGTGTCCCTTTATGGGAACTTCCAAGAAGATGGAAACGGCTGTTGGCATGGGAATGGCAGTCATCTTCGTGCTGGTGATGGCAGGGGTGATCACCTGGATCACCGATACGTACATCCTGAAGCGGTTCGGACTCGAATTTCTGCGCACCATTGCCTTTATTCTGGTTATTGCATCATTGGTCCAGTTTGTGGAGATGTTTCTGAAGAAAAGCATACCGGCGCTCTATGCCGGTCTGGGTATTTTTCTACCGCTGATCACCACCAACTGCGCCGTTATGGGTGTATGTCTGATCAACATCAATGAAGAATACACCTTTATGCAGGCACTGGTATCCTCGTTCAGCTACGCATTGGGATTCGCCCTGGCACTGATCCTGTTTGCAGGAGTACGTGAGCGTATCCTTTTGGCCCGTGTACCCAAACCGCTGCAGGATACATCAATTGCTCTGGTAACGGCTGGAATTCTCTCACTGACATTCTTTGCTTTCAAAGGGATGGTCTGATCCGACCGTGCCCCTTCTCAGCATGCTGTTCGGTTTATGGAAACTCACCGCTTCTCATTACATCCTCGACGTATCGAACGGCATGCTGGCGCCCATTCTCCGATAGAATTCCGTCTTTTTTCCTTGTCTGTACCCCGCCCGCCATGTATTTTATAGATCCGATGCGCAAAGCCCTGGCATCGGACCCAATAAACTGCTCAGGAGGTTACTGTGTTAGAGGCGATTTTAATACTTATGCTCATTGGAGCAATTTGTGGAACCGTTCTCAGCGTCGCATCAAAAGTCTTCTACGTGTGGGAGGATCCTCGGATTGCCCAGATTGAAAGCCTTATGGCCGGGGCAAATTGCGGTGGCTGCGGCTACGCGGGATGCTCCGCCGCGGCCGGTGCAGTTGTCGATGGAAAAGCCCCTCCCACCGTGTGTATCGTCGCCGGTCCCGAGGCGGCCGCGGAAATTGCCGGCGTGATGGGCGTAGACCCGGGCAGCGCCGAGCCAGTGAAATCAATCAACACGTGCACCGGCGGCAACCGGGCAGATGATAAATACCACTACATGGGAATTGACAGCTGCAAAGCCCTGGCTGCCATGTACGGCGGAAAACGGGTCTGCCACATCGGCTGCCTTGGCCTTGGTGACTGTGTGGCATCGTGTAAATTTGATGCCATTCATCTGAACGATAAAGGCTTTCCTGAGGTCGACGAGGCAAAGTGCGTCGGTTGCGGTGCCTGCGAAAAGGCCTGCCCCAAAAACATCCTTAATGTCAAAACCATGTCCGAACGCCTGCTTTCCTTCAATCAGGACGATGCGGCGCTGGCCCCGTGCCAGCAGACGTGCCCGGCAGAAATCGACATTCCCCGGTATATCGCTCAGATTCGAGACGGCGATTACGAAGGGGCGGTCCATACGATCCGCGAACGAAACCCGCTGCTGCTGTCCTGCGGCCGGGTCTGCCCTCACCCCTGTGAGGACTACTGCCGCCGGGGAATTGAAGACGAAGCGGTCTCCATCAACCAGCTCAAACGATTTGCAGCCGACTACGAGATGAACTCGGGCAAGCGTCTGCCCATCTCCTGCGCGCCGTCAACCGGAAAACGTGTGGCGGTCGTCGGGGGTGGCCCCGCAGGACTCAGCTGCGCATTTTTCCTCCGGCGTCTGGGCCACGATGTCACAATTCTGGACATGATGCCTAAACTCGGGGGTATGATCCGATACGGTATCCCGGAATACCGGCTACCCAAGGAAACCCTGCAGTGGGAAATTGACGGTATTCTCAACCTGGGCATTGAAACCCGGACCAACGTCAAAATGGGTAAAGATTTTACCGTCGGCTCACTTCGCAAGGAAGGATTTGATGCCATTTTCCTCGGAATCGGTGCCTGGAAGGATTACAGCCCCCGGATTGAGGGGGAAAACCTTGATGGAGTCTACACAGGCATCGATTTTCTGACCCGCTTTGCCCGTCAGCAACAAGGCGACTCAAACGAACCGCCTGTATTTGTCGGGAAAAAATGTGCGGTAATCGGTGGAGGAAACACGGCAATCGACTGTGTGAGAACACTGGTGCGCCTGGGTGCTGAAGAGGTCTCCATTGTTTACCGGCGAACCCGAAAAGAGATGCCGGCCAACATGGTCGAAATTGAGGCCGCCGAGCATGAAGGCATTAATTTTCATTTCCTGGCTGCGCCTTCCCGGGCAATTCCAAACGAACAGGGGAGCATCAAAGCACTGGAGTACCTGAAAATGGAACTTGGTGAACCCGATGCCAGCGGCCGGCGACGGCCGGTTCCCATTGAAGGCTCCGAAAGCCAGCTCGAACTGGATATGCTGGTCTGTGCCATCGGGCAAGGTCCTGACGCATCGTTCAAGGACGACGAAGAACTCCTTGATGATCTTCAGATGACCCGCTGGAACACGTTCGATGCTGACCCCGAAATCCTCCAATGCAGCATTCCCTATCTGTTTGCAGCCGGGGACGCCTACAGGGGTGCGTCACTGGTTGTGGAGGCCATCGGTGGAGGACGGCGCGCCGCACGGGCCATTCACCATTACGTTCTCGGAGAGGAACTCAAGCCGGTACCGCACTCGTTGCATAAACGGCATATTGATGAGTCCCTTTTCGATCATGTGGATGGCATCCAACCGATTGCCAGAACCAAGATGCCTGAACTTCCCGTTGATGAACGAATCAAGACATTCGAAGAAGTGGATCTGGTGATCAGTGAAAAGGAGGCGGCAATCGAGTCCCGACGATGCCTGTCCTGTTGCCGGATCTGCTACAATAAAGACTCGGAGCAAGCGGCCTGATCGCCCACCGATAAAATATGATACACAAAAAAGGCCCGGTTGGTAGTAAACCGGGCCTTTTTATTTTGGTCAGCGAGTTTGTTCTGCCCTGCCACCCCAGGGGGAACCGGCGGCGGATCACTTGGCAGAACTGAAAGTCAACGCCGGAAGCGGTCAATCAGCGACGCCATATCATCGGGCAGCGGCGCCTCGAACTCCAGATTGTCGCCGGACCTGGGGTGAACAAAACGAATCCTCCACGCGTGCAGCATCTGACGCTCTACGTTTTTAAGCGGACTTCCGCCTCCTTTCGCATGCGATTGTTCCCGGCCTCTCCGGCTGCCATATACTGCGTCTCCAATAATCGGATGGTGGGCTGCCGCGAGGTGAACCCGAATCTGGTGGGTTCGCCCGGTTTTCAAATCCACCTCAAGAAGGGTTATGCCATCGAGTCGCTCCCGTACTTTCCACCAGGTTTCCGCTTCACGCCCTTTACGGGTACGTATGGACATTTTCTTTCGGTCTACCGGGTGCCGACCTATAGGAAGCGTTATTATTCCTGATTCATCCTCGGGATAACCCCAGATAAGGGCCAGATATGTTTTTGCAATTGTCCGGCTGCGAAACTGTTCCGAGAGGCTGGCATGTGCCATCGCTGTTTTGGCGACGACAATAAGTCCACTGGTATCTTTATCGAGCCGGTGTACGATTCCAGGCCGAAGTTTGCTGCCAATGCCTTCCAGGTCCTTGCAATGATACAGCAGCCCGTTGACCAGAGTTCCGCTGTAATGCCCCGGAGCCGGATGCACAACCATTCCGGCGCCTTTGTTAAGCACAGCGATGTCACGATCCTGGAAAATAAAATCCAGCTCTACCGGTTCAGGTTTTATGTCAATGGGGATTGGTTCGGGTAAAACACCGGTAACCGTGTCGCCGGTCCGAAGTCGGTAACTGGCTTTCCGCACCGCGCCCTCAACCAGAACTATTCCACTGCGGATTAAATGCCCAGCTGCTGAGCGGGTCAGATCATCAATCCGGGAAGAGATGAACACATCAAGGCGTTGGCCGGAATCGAGTTCATCAGTATGCAGCGTGAACTCACCGGGTCGGTCCATGGGCGCAAAGCGGGGGTTAATTATCGGAATTTTCGGACTTCTCAGACGGATCAGGGGTGAAAAGCGCCTCAATTTCAGAGGCAATGGTATCTTCGTCGGTACCTTTGGCTGTGGAGAGCTCGCGCACAAGCAATATGTGAGCGGTATCATACAGCTTCCTCTCGCCAAACGAAAGATCCTTGGTCATTTTCAAAATTGACAGGTCTCGAAAAACTTCGGCTACATCGAACAAAGAGCCGGTTTTGATTTTGTCCATGTATTCCCGGTACCGTCGGTTCCAGGTCTGGCTCTCAGAGCCATGAGCATCCGGATTAACCGTCATGATTTCGTATATTTTGGGGATATCACTCTGGCTGATAATATCCCTGAGACCGACCTGCTCAACGTTCCAGGTAGGTATCATGATGGTCATTCCGTTCTCAATAACCTTCAATATATAGAAGTCATGGGTCTCGCCGTTGACAACCCGGCTTTCAATTGCTTCGATTCGACCGACGCCGTGCGCCGGGTAAACGGCAAGATCTCCAACGCTGAACTGCCGATTTGGGTGGCCGGTATTTTCCGTCTGGTCCGTGGGGGTCTTATCTGTCATTTTTACACCACTTTTAAAAAATAATATGATGCCTCTTTTTCAAGCAGGCATCCTTCACTACACAAACTAAGCGTTTAAATTTTAATTTCAAGATATTAGACCGGCCGTATCAGATAAAACCGGGGCGACTCGATTCTCACTACTGCTGGTTTTTGTTGAAAAAACAGATTAATTTATATCATAGGTTAAATTTTCAGGCAATAAAAAAGGATTGGCGCAGGATCGCGCCAATCCTTAATTAGCTGATCATAAGACCGTTGGAGCTTACATCAGGAACGGAACCATCAGCAGCGCCACAACGTTGAGGATCTTGATCATCGGGTTGACGGCCGGGCCGGCGGTATCCTTGTACGGGTCGCCGACGGTGTCACCGGTAACAGCGGCTTTGTGGGCATCGCTGCCCTTGCCGCCGAGGTTGCCGTCTTCGATGTATTTCTTGGCATTATCCCATGCCGCACCACCGGTGGTCATGGACAGCGCAACAAAAAGACCGGTAACGATAGAACCGATCAGAAGACCACCCAGAGCGACCTTGCCAAGGAGAAAGCCAACCAGCAGCGGAGCTGCCACGGGCAGCATCGCCGGTACGATCATTTCCTTGAGGGCGAACTTGGTGACGATATCCACGCAGGCACCGTAATCGGGTTTGGCGGTACCTTCCATGATGCCCGGAATTTCGCGGAACTGACGACGAACTTCGTCAACCACAGCACCGCCGGCGTTACCCACCGCTCTCATGGCGATGGAGGCGAACAGGTACGGCAGCAGACCACCGATAAACAGACCAATAATAACGTTAACATCGGACAGGTCGAATCGGATCGCTTCGCCCTTGCCGCCGTGCAGTGAGAATTCCATCACGTAGGAGGCGAACAGAACCAGGGCGGCAAGACCGGCGGAACCGATAGCATAACCCTTGGTAACGGCCTTGGTGGTGTTTCCAACGGCATCCAGCGGATCGGTCACGGCGCGGACACTCTCGTCCATTTCGGCCATTTCAGCAATACCACCGGCATTGTCGGTGATCGGACCGTAAGCATCGATAGCAATAACCATACCGGTCATGGACAGCATGGACATAGCGGCCATGGCGATGCCGTAGAGGCCGGCAAACGCATAGGCCAGGGCGATGGCAAAGCAGATGGTCAGAACCGGAGCGGCGGTAGCCTGCATGGAGACAGCCAGACCGGCGATGATGTTGGTGCCGTGACCGGTGGTCGAGGCATCGGCAATGTCTTTAACAGGCTTGTAAATACCCGTGTAGTACTCAGTGATGATAACGATAACAACCGTCAGCACCAGACCGATCAGGGTGCAGTAGTAGATGTTCATTACGGCGATGTCAGGCATGCCGGCCATGAACTTCTGGGTGGCAAAGTAGAAGGCGATGGCGGCCAGAATAGCGGAACCGAACATTCCTTTGTACAGAGCGCCCATGATGTATTCGCTCTTTCCGAGGCGGACAAAGAAGACCGCGATCATGGAGGCGATGATTGAAATGGCGCCGAGAACCAGCGGGAACAAGGTAGCCATTTCGAATTTCGGGAAAAGCAGGTGCCCCAGCAGCATGGCTGCAACAGCGGTAACCGCATAGGTCTCGAACAGGTCGGCGGCCATACCAGCGCAGTCACCGACGTTGTCACCGACGTTGTCGGCGATGGTGGCCGGGTTGCGCGGATCGTCCTCGGGGATACCGGCTTCGACCTTACCCACCAAGTCGGCACCAACATCCGCACCCTTGGTGAAGATACCACCGCCCAGACGGGCGAAGATGGAGATCAAACTGCCGCCAAAACCGAGGGCAACCAGCGAAATAACGTCATGGGTAAACGTGTAGTAACCGGCAACCGAAGTCAGTGCCAGGCCGGCAACGATCATACCGGTTACCGAACCGCCCTTGAAAGCCATGGACAGACCGGCAGCCATGCCGCCCTTTGCCGCTTCGGCAGTCCTGACGTTTGCCAGAACCGAAACCCGCATCCCGATGTAGCCGGCGCAGAACGATGCGATGGCGCCAACGGCAAATCCGATGGCGGTCTGGGCGCTCATGAAGTAAAAAATTGCGCCGAAAATAATGATACCGGCTGCGGACATGCTTTTCAGCTGACGATTCAGGTAAGCGATGGAGCCTTCCTGGATAGCGCCGGCGATTTCCTGCATTCTTTCGTTTCCGGCCGGAGCGCCCTTGACGACGCCGGCAAGGATCAGCGAAAAAAGAATCCCGGATACACCGACCAGAGTGCAAGCCAATGGAATGTTATTCATCAAAACGTCCACTCTTTCCTCCTTTGCGTTCTAGCTAATAATTTCGGTGCGCTTGGTGTTGAACTGATTCATTCCATCCTTTGTACCTTTACAGAGGATGGTTACAACGGCATCCCGAGTTCTCGAAATGACCTCATCCAGGCTTTCAGCCTCTTCGGGGCTGAATTCGGTCAGCACGTAATCGACCACCGCCATTCCGGTCTCGGAGCGCCCGATGCCCACTCGAACACGCGTGAATTCACCGGATCCGAAGGCATCAATAATTGATCGTACTCCTCTGTGTCCTCCATCCCCTCCTTTCTCTTTGATTTTTAGTCTCCCGAATGCAAGATCCAGGTCATCGTGAATGACGACCAGATCCCTATTTGATATTCCAAATTTCTCAGATAGTCGTATGAGAGGCAGGCCGCTTCGATTCATGTAGGCCATGGGCTTGGCAAGCACCACGGGAATCCCGTGTATTGCCCCCCGCCCGAAAACCGCATCGCGCTCCCGGAAGGTGAAAGGTATGGAATAGGATGCGGCTATTCGATCAAGCACACAAAATCCGACATTGTGCCGGGTGTGTCGGTAATTTTCACCGGGGTTTCCAAGGCCGGCGACCAGCCGTAATCTGCTGCCATTCATTGGCATTGAGGCAAGTTATCGACAGCGTTCCTTTCAGGCGGTAACCCCATAAAAAAACGGGATTACCCGAAGTTGCCCGACGGAAGGAAAAACGCTAGTCGGCAGCAGCCTCTTCACCTTCCTCCTCACCCTCGGCCGCTTCCTCGTCCTTGGACCCCTTGCCGCCAAGGATTGTCACCACGGTAAAGTTAACATCCGGCGGAAGCTCGACATTTTCAGGCAAGGAGACTTCCTCCCGGTGAATCGATTCCCCGATATCCATTTCAGTCACATCAATAACGATGGATTCGGGTGCATCCTGGGGAAGGCAGAGAATCTCCAGTTCCCGTCGAATCACCTGGAGCATCCCGCCAAATTCAACCCCTTTGGCTTTTCCTTCAGCAATCACCGGAACCATGACACGAATTTTCCGGTCCGCGGCGACCTCATAAAAGTCGGCATGCAGAAATGCGCCGGAAATCGGATGGGTCTGCAACTCTTTGACCATTGCGGGATGCGTGCTGCTTGACTCGCCGTCGTTAACAATCAGGTCCAGGATCGCCTGGCTGCCTTTGCTATTTTTCAGCGCAAGCTCGAGGTCAGCAGTGGCAACCTGAAGCATCTGCGGACTGGTTTTCGGTCCGTACAGTACCGCAGGAATTTTTCCGTCACGCCGAAGGACCCGGGCGGGGCCGTTTCCTTTGGTTGATCGGGCACTTACGTTTAACTTGATAAACTCCAACGTATATCCTCCTTAAACTCGTTATTCTATCAGACAAATAAAGATGTTACCGAATCACCCCGGTACGAGCGGATGATGGCCTCGCCGACAAGCTCGGAGACCGTCAATGCTTTGATTTTGTTACAGGCAATCGCCTCACTGCTCAGTGGAATCGTGTCGGTGACCACCACACTGGTCAGGGCCGAATCTTCGATTCGCTCCAGCGCGGGGCCGGACAGAACCGGGTGGGAGCAGCAGGCATGAACGGCCCTGGCTCCATAGTTTAATACGGCCGCGGCTGCCTGTGTAAGGGTGCCGGCAGTATCGACCATATCATCCAGGATTATTGCGGTCTTGCCTTTGACATCCCCGATAACAGCCATGGCCTTGGCTTTGTTCGGTTCGTCTCGACGTTTATCGATAATGGCCAGATCGCAGGAAAGACGCTTTGCAAAGGCACGGGCGCGCTCAACCCCTCCGGCATCCGGCGATATGATTACCAGATTCCCGTCAAATTCTTTTCGAATATAATCAAGCAAAACCGGGGCGGCATAAATGTTGTCCACAGGAATATCGAAAAACCCCTGAATCTGGCCGGCATGCAGATCCATTGTAATAACGCGGTCAGCACCGGCAACGGTAAGAAGATCGGCAATGAGCTTTGCACTGATCGGAACCCGGGGGGCAACTTTTCGATCCTGCCTGGCGTAGCCATAGTAGGGAATAACAGCAGTAATCTGACTGGCAGAAGACCGCTTGAAAGCATCAATCATCAGGAGCAGTTCAACAAGATTGCTGTTGACCGGAGCGCAGGTCGACTGGATAACGTATACTTTTTTGGACCTGACGTTCTCATTGATCTCGATCTGAATTTCGCCGTCGCTGAAGGTTTTGACCTTGGCACCACCGAGGGGAACATTGAGGTAGCTGCAGATCTTGCTGGCAAATAGGGGATTAGAATTACCTGTAAAAATGGCAAAGTCGTTCATTGGCGTTCCACTTCTGCAATTCCGAATTGGTTTTTCGTGAAGGCTATGGCTGGGGCGGGAGGATTCGAACCTCCGAATGCAGGAACCAAAATCCTGTGTCTTACCGCTTGACGACGCCCCAGTACACGGTCAATGACCTCCCGACATGCTCGTTACATATTGAGCCAAACTGGCTTCAGCGAAGCACCCTGGCGGTAAACACCCGCCAACCGGTACGTCCCGCCAGGTTATTCTTAGCACGTTCGGCCGATTTGCTATCAGAAAAGAGGCCAAAAACCGTCGGCCCGCTTCCTGACATCAGAGCCCCTTCCGCGCCTTGAGCAATCAGGGCCGCTTTCACTTCCGCTATGTCAGGATAAATCGTTGATGTGACCGTTTCCAGATCATTGCACAAATGGCTTGCCACATCAAATTTCTGGTCTATCAAAAGGTCACGTTTAGGTTTTTTTGCGGAATTTGTCAATCCAATTTTAAGCTTTTTGAAAATCTCGGCAGTTGAAACCAAAAACCCGGGATTGATCAGAACCAGATGAAAATCAGGCATACCGCCAAATAGCTCCAATTTTTCCCCGATGCCGGTGGCAATGGCCGGTTTCCCATCGATAAAAAACGGCACATCCGCCCCGATCGTTGCGCCCAGAGACCGCAGATTATCGGTTGAAAGCGGAAAACCATAGTGTTCGTTCAAACCGGTCAACAGGGCGGCCGCATTGCTGCTACCCCCTCCCAATCCGGCACCGACCGGAACATGTTTGCGGATATCAATGCGAACGCCCTCATTCAGACCGGCAGCTTTCTGGAATACCCGAACCGCCCGGCAGACCAGGTTGGATTCATC
>ENA-ORCU01000437-ORCU01000437.1-marine-metagenome-genome-assembly--contig:-NODE-437-length-15720-cov-2.869271_pt1 | contig 15720 bp, 11 predicted proteins | sample MGYA00248631_ERZ508512 | MGnify/ENA primary metagenome ERZ508512 (study PRJEB26183, sample SAMN06268844) | marine metagenome | isolation source: Tt an P1 anaerobic enrichment on pine from sediment taken...
CGGTACGATTTTTTTCTCCAATTGCAATCTGCGCTGTGTCTTTTGTCAGAACTGGCCAATTTCAATTAAAGGGGAAGGACGAGCGGTTGACGATGAAGGCCTGGCGCAGATGATGATGTTTCTCCAGGGGATCGGCTGCCACAACGTCAATCTGGTCACCCCGACCCACGTGATGCCCAATATCCTGAATGCGACCCGAATCGCATATAAAAAAGGCCTTCGCATTCCGCTGGTCTATAATACCAGCGGCTATGAACGGGTTGAGATCATCAGGTTGCTGGACGGCATTGTGGATATTTACCTGCCGGATATAAAATACATGGATGGGGATATGGCGGCCAGGTATTCATCCAACGCCCGGGATTACCCGGAGGTGGCCACAGCGGCCGTTTTCGAAATGAACCGGCAGGTCGGTGTTCATCAGGTTGACAAGCGGGGAATTGCCCGCAGGGGATTGATGATTCGGCACCTGGTCATGCCGAACCGAATCGCCGGGACGAAAAAATTCGTCAAGTGGGTAGCCGAAAATCTGCCCCGGCACACCTACGTCAATATCATGGCGCAGTACCATGTGGATTACAAAGCCTTTGAGTATCCTGAAATCGCACGGGGAATCACCGTCCGGGAATTTCTGGAAGCAATGGACTGGGCTGAAGAATACGGATTGACCCGGCTGGATCCCCGATCGGTCAGGATCAGGGACGTTTACACCGAATCCGAACAATAAGGAACGCGGTTCCTGCCGCCGGGACAAATTTCTATCAGGAGACGCCTTATGGAAGACCGGATAACACGTCGTCATTTTCTTGGCCGATGCGGACACAGCATCGCCATCTGCGCAAGTGCCGCCCTGTTTCCCCCGTGCATGTCATCTCGCCCCGCACGGGCCGCAGCGATACAGCGGGGTTTCATCGGGAAAAAACTGTCCCCCTATTTTACGCCGCTGGACAACCGGATGATCCGCTGTGAGCTTTGCCCGCACGGGTGCGAAGTCGGTCCCGGTGAGCGCGGGCTTTGCCGGGTGCGGGAGAACATCAACGGGCAGTATTACTCCCTGGTTTATGCCAATCCATGTGCAGTTCACATCGATCCGGTTGAAAAAAAGCCATTGTATCATGTACTTCCGGCAAACCGTGCTTTTTCCATTGCAACGGCGGGTTGCAATTTCGACTGCAAATTCTGTCAAAACTGGGAAATTTCCCAGGCTACCCCGGATGATACCTATAATTACAGCCTTCCACCGGATCGGGTCGTATCCAGCGCACTGCAGTATAACAGCCGGCTGATTGCCTCGACATATGTGGAGCCGGTCATTTTTATCGAATACATGCTTGAAATCGGCAGGCTTGCCAAATCCGAGCCCCTCCTGAACGTCATGCATTCCAATGGATTCGTAAACGAAAAACCGCTTAACGATCTGTGTGATATTCTGGATGCCGCCTGCATCGATCTCAAAGGCTTTACGGAGGAGTATTATCACAGCATGACGGAAGGCAGTCTCGAGCCGGTGCTGACCACCTTGAAGGTTCTCAAAACCCGGCGAGTGCACACGGAAATTGTCAATCTGATCGTTCCGGATAAAAACGATGACATGGAGCAGATTCGTGCTATGTGTCAATGGATTTACAAGGAACTGGGGCCGGATACGCCGCTTCATTTCAGCCGGTTTTACCACCGTTACAAGCTGAAAAGCATTCCGCCGACTCCGGTATCGACCCTTGAGAAGGCCAGGGAAGTTGCCATGAATCAGGGCCTCCATTTTGTATACATCGGCAATGTACCCGAACATCCGGGCGGCCACACGTACTGCCCGCACTGCGAAACCCTGTTGATTCGCCGGATCGGTTACCGGGTAAACGTACTGGGCATCAAAAACGGGAAGTGTCAATCGTGTGGCCGGAGCATCGCTGGCATCTGGCAGCTTCCTGCCGCGTGAGTCAGTAAATTTCAGGGCCGCCGGAGAAGGGTCAGCAGGCTGATACCGGACAGTGTGCTGAGAAAAACCAGCGTGTTCGTGATGCCGTAAACGGGAAGCAAAAACAGAGACGCAACGAGAACACCGGCGGCAGCTCCGATGAGATCCAGCGCATAGAACCCGCCCCCGATCTTCTCCAGGGCGACCCCGCTTTCGGCCATAACCAGGACGGCCAGGGCGAAATGGACACCGCCCAGAATTCCGGTGATCAGGCTGATACCGGAAAACAGCCAGCCCATTGCCGCCGGCGACAAAACGTCCCGAATCTCTCCGTGTGCCAGCCCGAAAAACAGCATCAACCCGAGTGGAAGCAGACAGAGCAGCGCCTGGACTCGAATAAACCGCCCCCGTGCCGCCCGGGTTTTCGCCTGCAATGGGATTAACCGGGAGATAACGCCGGCGCCGATGGCCAGGCCGGTCATGAAAAAAGCGATCATCAACGCCAGCTGACGGTAGAGAAATCCTTCAATAATTTGAAAGCATAACAGCAGCACCACCTGAAGCACCATTTCGATGGTACCGGAGACAAAGACGCTTCCTGCGACCGCCACCCTGAATTTACAGCGCCCCATCCAGAACACCGCGACAACCGTTCCCCCGGCAACGGCCAATCCGGCCCAGAGCCATCGCAGCTGAATGCCTGCCAGGTAATGAAGCAACTGTTGCAGCATGTCATGCCACTGAATCGCCCACATCATCAGATTGTGGAAATAACAGATGGGGAAAAAATCGCTGTTGATGGCAGCCCCCACCCCGTCCTGCAGAACGGATTTCAGATAATCCATCCGCCAGGGGCTGAGGGCGTCCTGAAGGATATCCTCCCGGATGTAGGTGAGCTGAAGGCGGCGTTCGGCAATTCGATTCGCCAGGGCCGAGTGATCGGAAAGAAGCAAGCCGGACCGATCGGTGGCGAAAAATCGTATATGGTCACCGGGCAAGGCCAGTGTATGGGGAAAAATCTGAAGCAGGGTTTTGTCAATTGATCCCAGGAATCGGGCCTGGGCCGGTCCCAGCATGCTTTCGCCGCCGGAAACCGCAAAGGAGAATATCCCGCCTGACGACAATCGCTGTTTCACACAGGCAAAGAATTCGGTGGTATAGAACCGGTTCATCTGCGCCGTAATCGGATCTCCCACATTCATTAAAATCACGTCGTAACGGGCATCGGAGCGACGCATAAAGATTCGGGGATCCTGGTGAAACAGCCGAATCCGGGGATCGCGAAGGGATGCATCCGCTGCCGGTGAGAGATGCGGTCTCAGGAGATGAATGAAATCCGGATCCGGCTCCACATAATCGACCTGCCGGATGCCCGGATGTTTAAAGAGCTCTTCCAGCTGGCCGGCCATTCCACCGCCCAGGAGCAAAATGTGTTGCGGATCCGGGTGTTGAAGCAGGGCCAGGTGAACCCCATGCTCGGCGCTGAGCCGATCCGGTTCCGAAAACGACCACAGGCCGTTGGTAAAAACCGATACCTGACCCTCTTTTTTCACCAATGCAATGTTGTGATATGCCGTGTCATAGACGGCCGAAAAATTCGGTCCCCACTGCCATCGACGGCTGACACGATCCAGGCGGGAGGTGAACACCGCACCGGCCACGACCAGCACACATGCTACAATCCACAGCCCGTGCCCCAACCGCAGATTGGGAAACGGCCGCCACGGCCGAAACAGCCACGCGGCAATGCACAGAAGCATTCCGGCAGTGATCCACAGCGCGTTTAAAACCGAACCGTGCGGAAGAAAAACAAAATAAACCATCAGGCCGCCGGCGGCCGACCCCAGCGCCTCTCCAAGATAGATCCACAGGGGCTGATTCGCGCCATTTTTTCGATAAACCGCCCAGCAGATTCCGAAAAGTGCTCCGGATAACGGACAGAACAGGCCGGTAACGGCAACGGAGATAAAAAGCATCGTGCCGATGGAGGGCAGCTCGCCTGCCGGAAGCGCCCAGAGAAATCGGGCTCCGCGAATGACAAGCACCGACAGGGGCAGCATGAATGAAAGAAGAACCAGTGTCAGCCGGAGCCAAGCCGTGGGCACCGAAACATTCCGCGCCCATTTCCCGGCCAAACCGCTTCCCAGGCCACTCCAGAGGAGCCAGCCGGCAAAAATCAAACCGGCCGACAACTCATTGCCGTAAAACAAAACCAGCAGCTCTCTCAGAATAATAATTTGAGCAACGGTCGCTGCAAACCCGGTGGATGTGATGGTGAGAACCGGCGAAGAGATGGCAGGCAACTGGCGCATGTGTTTAGTTCCGGAAGCGGGTTGTTTGACAGAGACGTTGCTGTTTTCAGCTGTTAGTTACTAACTAAAAACCCAATAAAAACGAACACCAAACTAACGTAAAATCCCAAATCACAACCCCCAAATCTCAAACAAGCCCTAAAATCAGTTAACGAGTTCAGCAGGCGGCGGAGGCGGGATCATAATGTTTGGGATTTAGAGTTTTTATCATTGTAATTTATTTGTGATTTGCGATTTGGTTATTGTGATTTTTTATAATGAAAACAGAAAATTTCAAAGCTTAAACACTGATCACCAACAGCTGATCAGGTCACAATGGCGCTTTTCGGTCTGGTCTACCGGATTTCCGCTTTTGACCAGAATCTCATCGGTGATCGGTCCCTGGTCATCAGGACCGGCTGTCTGCGCGGATTCATAGAACTGCTCCAGCACCTCTTTAATCGGGACATCCTCTTTAATCGGGACATCCTCATGTTTTTTGCCGATCAGAGAACCTCTTACATCTTGAATATTACGCTGCATAATCTGAAGGGTCATGCGCCGTTGCAGATTCCGCTTTCATTACAGTGAGGGCCGGCGGATGCCCAATTTCTTCAGTTTGGATTCCAGGGTTTTCGGGTTCAGGTCTAAAATTTTTGCAGCCCCCTTTTCCCCACTGACCCGCCACCCTGTTTTTTGGAGAACCTTGAGAATATAGTCTCTTTCAACCTCCTTCAGGGACGGGTAGCGATTAAATCGTTTGGGATGACTGTCTAAATCGATAAGATCGTCTACTTCCAGCACTCTTCCGGATGCAAGTACAACGGCCCGCTCCACTATATTTTCAAGCTCGCGAATATTGCCTGGCCATCGGTATGAACACAGTTTGCTCAGCGTCACTTTAGGTATCATATCGATCTGTTTTCCCAGCTTTCGATTGTAATGATCCAGGAAATACTGAACTAACGACGGAATATCCTCTTTTCGTTCCCGCAAAGGGGGACTTGTTATGGGAAAAACATTCAATCGATAAAAAAGATCCTCTCTGAAGTTTCCTTTTTCAACCTCCCGAGCAAGATTTCGATTCGTGGCTGCGATCACACGGGCATCCACTTTTATAGTTTTTCCCTCTCCTACCCTGTTAATTTCCTTTTCCTGGAGTACCCTCAATAACTTGGTCTGAAATTCCATGGGCAAGTCACCAATTTCATCAAGGAAAATGGATCCCTTGTCTGCCATTTCAAAACGCCCCTTTTGCTCCTGGAATGCACCGGTAAAAGCACCTTTAGCATGACCGAAAAGTTCGGATTCCATCAGACTGGCCGGAAGGGCGGCACAATTGACCTTGATCAGCGGCCGTTCACTGCGAAGGCTCATCCCATGGATACAACGCGCCAAAAGCTCCTTTCCAGTGCCGGTCTCACCCAGTATCAAAACAGTGGTATCCGTCGGCGCGACCTTTCCAACGATCTTTACTACCTGCCGAAATTTTTTACTTTTTCCAATCACAGTCCCATAGTTATTCTTTAATACAAGCTCCTGTTTTAACGTAACATTCTCATCTTTGAGGCGTACAAACTCTGTTTCAAGGCTGTTCAGGTAATTTACCAGGGCATTATCTTTATTGTTCTTTTGCCCCGGCAGATAGATCAGGCTGAAAATGCAGTTTTGATCATTATACGTAATGGCGCGAACGATCTCTTCCACGGTGCGGGAAGAACCGTTTTTGCTGATATAGTCCAGCTCGATGACATCACATCGAAACTTTGATTTTGTCAGCATGAAATGCTTGTAATAGTCTTTGAGTCTGTCAAAGGTATCGGGCAGCAGTATGTTAAAGGCATTCATGGATACTAATTCTTCTCGAGTGTATCCGATCAATCGGCAAAAGGACTCGTTGACATATAAAAAATTTGAATCATTGTCCGTAATGGTAATGGCCCACTCTGACTGATCCAGATCTCCGCTATATACTTTTTCGTATAGAATATGATCAAAACTGCACAACCAGTACATCAATACATTGAAGCCGCTTTCAAGATGAGACATTGGCAATCCGTTGGTTAACCAGGTAAAGGATACACCCCGACAGCATGCAGGGGCACTCAACCTTCCTTATATATCAGGAAAAATATTAAATACCAGCAACACCTCTCCGCTTTTTTATTTAATGAATATCGATATCTTATTTTCTGAATCCGGCCTCATTTCAAAATATCAATACATAACAAACCCTTATATGCTTCAGGCCACCAATACAGACCGGAGTGGTACGGTTTTAGCTATACATAGTTTTGACGCGTCATCAAGCAAGAAAATTGTATCGCCCATAGATATACCGTTATCGCCGATTCGTTCAAGGCGATTGATTGGACGTCTATCCCATCGGAATTTATAAAATAGTTCAGAAAGGAAGTTGAGAATGATTATCGGTGTACCCAAGGAAATCAAGTCAAAGGAATACAGAGTTGGCGCGACTCCCCGCGAAATCAAAACATTTTCAATGAACAATCATCAGGTACTGGTGGAAAAAAATGCAGGCGTTGGCGCAGGATTTTCAGACGAAGAGTATCGTAAGGCCGGCGCTCAAATCGTCGAATCCCCGGATGAACTCTGGGAAAAAGCCGGAATGGTTTACAAGGTCAAGGAACCTCTTGAACCTGAATATACCCGAATGCGGGAAGGTCAAATCGTTTTTACTTACTTTCATCTTGCACCGGATCTGCCTCTGACCCGCGGTACCCTTGACAGCAAATGTACAGCCATTGCCTTTGAAACCATTGAATGTGGCGGCGCGCTTCCCTGCCTCACGCCCATGAGTGAAATCGCCGGTCGCATGGCCGTCCAGTGTGGTGTTGCGTTCATGCAGATCAACAATGGGGGCTGCGGTGTACTGCTCGGTGGCGTTCCCGGTGTGGCCCGTTCCAATGTCGCTATCATCGGTGGCGGCATCGTTGGTACCAACTCGGCAAAAATGGCCATCGGTCTGGGTGCAAATGTCACTGTTCTCGATATCAATCTTGATCGTCTGCGATATCTTGACGACATTTTCGAGAACAAGATCAATACCCTGGCGGCATCGCCGGGAGCCATTGAAGAGTGCGCGGCAACCGCCGATCTGGTCATTGGCGCTGTCCTGGTGGCGGGGGCAAAGGCGCCCAAGCTGGTTACGGAAGATATGGTGGCCAAAATGAAACCCGGATCGGTGATCGTTGATGTGGCCATCGATCAAGGGGGATGCATCGAAACGTCCCATGTCACCTATCATGATGATCCTGTGTATGAAAAACACGGCGTTATCCATTACTGTGTGGGAAATATCCCCGGCACCGTGGCAAGAACCTCCACCGTGGCACTGGCCAATGCGACATTCCCCTATGCACTCAAGCTTGCAAATCTGGGCTGGGAAGAAGCGCTGAAAAATGATTCCGGATTTTTGAAAGGCCTCAATGCCCACGAGGGTGTTCTGACCTGCCCTGCTGTTGGTGAAGCCCACGGCATCGAGAGTGTTCAGCCGGGAGATGTTCTATAGGAGTAATCGGCAGAACGGCATTATAACCGGCTCCTCATTTGGACCCTGTCATTTTTCCAAAGCATACGGAAAGAAAAATTATCGCTACTATCCACGGATAGTTTGCCAACCACCTGACTTTCGCAAAGGAGTAAGTATGACTGGAGAAGAAAGAGAAAAAGCATTAGAGGCATTATCGCATCCGGAAGCACCGAAATTCGTTACAGAGAGCGTTCCAGGCCCTCTGGGTATGGAAATATTCCAGGCAATGCTGGAATTTGAATCCCCTCAACGGCCGGCGGCCACTGTTTTTCCCCTGGCGGCTGAAGAGGCGAAGGGCGCAACCATAAAAGATGTGGATGGCAATATTTTTATCGACTTTGGCGCCGGGGTGGGTGTGAAAAGTACGGGAAGCTGTCATCCCAGGGTGGTCAAGGCCATTCAGGAACAGGCCCCCAAGATGGGTCATATGATCGATGCGCTGACGCCCCTGAAATACGAGTTGGTAAAAATCATGAGGGAAACCGCACCCCATGACCTTAAAGACAATTGCTTCATGACTTTTTTCCAGAGCGGCACCGGTGCTGCCGAATCATGCGTGAAGCAAGCCAAAATGATCACCGGCAAAAATCAGATTGTCGTGTTTGAAGGCGCCTACCACGGCGTTTTCGGCCACACCAATGCCATGACGGTGGGCGAGGGCTACAGAAAAGGATATGGCGCAATGATGCCCTATGTGCACCATCTCCCCTATGCCTATTGTTATCGCTGTCCGTTTAATATGGAGTATCCCAAATGTGGCGTGGAATGCGCCAAATACGTGGACTACAAACTCAATACGCCATACACCGGTGTGGATGACGTGGCTGCCGTCATCTGCGAGGCATTCCAGGGAGAGGGCGGCTATATCGTACCGCCCAAAGAGTGGTGGCCAATGATCAAAAAAGCCGCAGAAAAAGCAGGCGCCCTGTGTGTTGCTGATGAAGTCCAGTCGGGATTTGGCCGAAGCGGCAAGATGTGGGCCTGTGAACACTTCGATTTCAATCCGGACATGATCACCTTTGGCAAGGGCGTGGGCAATGACCAGCCCTTCGCCGGTGTGTTCACCAATTCCAAATACCATGAGAAGCTGGCATTGCAGTCCCAGCCCAATACCTTTACCGGCAACTCCATCGCCATGGCCGCCGCAAAAGCCAATTATGAGATCATGCTGGATCCGGAAATGGATCTGATGGGGCGTGCAACCGAGCTTGGCGAATATATGCAGTCAAGATTCAAGGAAGCCCAGAAGAGCATTGAACAGATTGGCGATATCCGGGGCAAGGGCCTGTGGCAGGCAATTGAGCTGGTTAAGGATCCGGAGACCAAGGAACCGACCCGCCCCGAGTTCATGATGGATCTTTTTCCTGCACTTTTCGCCAAGGGGCTGTTTTCATTCCCCTGCGGACGCCATGCCAATGTGTTACGATTCATGCCACCGCTGATCATCAGCAAAAAGCAACTCGACACGGCGCTGGATATCGTCATTGAAACCCTTGGCGAATTTAAGGATAAAATGGCGCAATAAAAACATGTCTTGATTTCTGCATGGCATCCTCCTGATTTTCGCTATTTAAGAGAGCACACAGCTGCATGTATTCGATTTTCGAATGGTGCTGCTGAGAAAGCGCAAATCGCAGCGGAGGATGCCACCCTCCCAGTCCGCGAAAAAAAGTCCCGCAACGTTCATGAGTGTTGTTGAAATAAAAGGAGTGATTCATGGAAAAACTTCTGAGAGTCAATATGAGCAATAAAACCGTCACCGTTGAAAAGGTGCCGGAAGCGATGGCTCTGTTTGGAGGACGTGGCACAGTGGCAAGTATACTGACCCATGAAGTGGATCCGACATGTGATCCGTTGGGATCTTCCAATAAGCTCATCATCTGTCCCGGGTTGTTTGCCGATAGTGCCGCCCCCTGTTCCGGACGAATTTCCATTGGCGGTAAAAGTCCGCTGACCGGCACCATAAAAGAGGCCAATTCCGGTGGAATGGCGGCAAAAAAACTTGCGGCCCTGGATATTTACGCCCTTGTCGTGGAGGAGGCGCCAGCAGATAAAGACGCCCTGAATCTGTTGATTGTGGATGATTCCGGAGCAAAATTACTGCCGGCCGCTAAATACCAGGGAATGAACAACTACGAATTGGTCAATCAGCTTAGAAGTGATTTCGGTGATGATATCGCCACCATATCCATCGGGATGGCCGGTGAACGGGGATATCTCAATTCCACCGTACAGATGTCAGATCCTGAAGGACGTCCTGCCAGGGCGGCAGCCAGGGGCGGACTGGGAGCGGTTATGGCCGCCAAGGGACTCAAGGCCGTTGTCATCAACACCAGACGCAACGTCCAGGCCAGTTACCATGACAAAAAACGCTTTCTTGACAACGGGAAAGCATACAGCAAAGCGATTCTTGAAAATCCAGTTTCAGGTCAGGCGCTGCCGGCTCTGGGAACGGCTGTGCTGGTCAACGCAACCAACGCCTTGGGAATTCTTCCCACGAATAATTTTCGAAAAGGACAATTTCACCAGGCAGAAGCCATCAGTGGAGAACGCCTCGCGGAAATTCAGGCCGAACGCAAGGGGGTCATGACACACCGATGCTCTCCCGGATGTGTGATTCAGTGTTCCAACGTGATCAATGATGAAAAAGGCGATTATCTGACCTCAGGGTTCGAATATGAGACCATCGGCCTGATGGGTTCCAACTGCGGCATCGGTTCCATTGACGTTGTGGCGACCCTTGACAGGATGTGTGATGATTTTGGAATCGATACAATGGAAACCGGCGCAAGTATTGGCGTATGCATGGAAGCCGGCATGATCGAATTCGGCGACGGCAAGGCGGCCATCAAACTGGTACAGGAAATGATCGATGGCACGCAATTCGGTAAGATCATGGGACAGGGAACCCTGGCAACGGGTAACCATTTGGGTGTAAGCAGAATACCCACCGTGAAAGGCCAGTCCCTGGCCGCCTATGATCCCCGCGGGCTGAAGGGGACGGGCGTAACCTATGCCACATCCCCAATGGGAGCGGATCACACCGCTGGAAATGCCTTTGGCGATCCGTCTGTGGACCCTGTGAAAAAGGAGGGCCAGGTGGAACTGTCCACACAGCTTCAGTTGGGGATGTGTCTGTTTGACAACCTGGGCATGTGCATTTTTTCAGGATTTTGTCTGAGCGTGCCGGAAAACCTCCAATTGCTGGCCAATATGGTTGCAGCGAAATTCGGTGGTGAATGGGACATTGACAGACTCATGGGAATCGCCGTGCAGACCATCCAAATGGAAAAAAAATTCAACAAAGATGCTGGATTCACGGAAAAGGACAACCGACTGCCGGACTTTTTCTACGTGGAAAGCCTGGATTCCGTGGATGCGGTGTTTGATTTGACAGACGATGAGTTAACAAAGGCGATTCCATTTTAAACCAAAGAAAAAAAGGTGCCCCATTTTCTCCACTTCCAGCGCAATGGCCAGAGCCGTAAGGTGCTCATCGGCCATGAAATCACCCACCAGTTGAAGCCCTAAAGGAAGCCCGGCGGGACCATACCCTGCGGGAACCGTGACGCTGGGAACACCGGCGTGGGTCCAAGGCAGATTCATAAAGGGGCTGCCGGTTGTCGCCAGACCCGCAGGCGCTTCGCCGACAGCGGCCGGACAAATCCAGGCATCCAGCCGATGCCGCGCCATGGTTTCAGAGCGGGTGGGTGGTGGCGCTCTTTCCCATGACAACGGCTCCGGCCGCCTTGAGCCGGCTCACCGCATCGGCCTCCGGCCCCTGGAACAGGGCCGGCGGAAGATCACTCCCGCAACGGGTGGTAAAACCATCGCAGTGAAAAATATCCTTCACCCCCACCGGCACGCCGAACAGCGGTGGACGCTCCGCCGGGTCGGGAAAACGCGCCAGCAGCCGATCGACCTGATCGAGTACCTGCTGCCGGCTGTGGGATCGAGAAAATCGATTTCGATACCGATGCCGATAGAATCATATCCCCAGAAGCGATATCCGAATTTTTCTTGACAATAAATCGGGAACCGAATAAGTGTAGAAAAATTTTAATCCAAAAAAGGCTAATCATGCAGAACCGGTTTTTCCGCAATTTTATCTTTTTCTTTATGGGATTCTTCTTTTTTAGGAAGTCTACCCAGGGGATAGAGGTTTAGGGAAGACCAACCGGACGATAAACCGAAAACCATGGGTAGACGCAAAACGGCGCACCCATGGTTTTGCTGTTTTCGGGGCTGTGGGCGCAACACCCGCGGCCCCGTTCTGTTTTTAAGGCCCGGAACGCCGACCGTCTCCCGCCAACCACATGGAGGAGAACCATGATCCGCACATCGATTACCGGACCCATTGCCCGCATGGCTGCCATACTGCTGGCGGCCGCACTGCTGATTGCCCCGGCCGCATCCGCCGCGGACACTTACAAAATCGGAGGGCTTTTTTCCTCCACCGGACGGGCGTCTTTCCTTGGCGACCCGGAAAAAAAGACCATGGAGATGGTGGTCGAGGCCATCAACGCCGGAGGCGGCATTGACGGGCACATGATCGAGGCAATCATCTACGACACCGAGGGCGACCCGGGCAAGGCGGTCAGCGGCGTCAACAAGCTGCTGCACAAGGACCGGGTTCTGGCCATCGTCGGCCCCAGCACCACCCCCACCACCCTGGCCGTAATCAGCTTCGCCCAGAAGGCCCGGGTGCCACTGATCAGCTGCGCCGCCGGCATCAAAATCACCACTCCGGTCAAACCGTGGATCTTCAAGACCGCCCAGAGCGACGTGCTGGCGGTAGCGGCGGTGTACCGCAAAATGAAGGCCGAAGGGGTCAAGTCCGTGGGGATCCTCACCGTTGCCAATGCCTTTGGCGAGAGCGGCCGCACTCAACTCCTCGATCAGGCCAAGGCGAACGGAATCGAAGTGGCCCGGGCCGAGAGCTTCGGCGCCAAGGACACCGATATGACGGCCCAGCTCACCAAGATCCGCACGGCAAACCCCGATGCCATCGTATGCTGGGGCACCAACCCGGGGCCGGCCGTCGTGGCCAAAAACGCCGCCCAGCTCAAACTGACCATTCCCATCTACCAGAGCCACGGTGTCGCCTCGCCAAAATTCATTGAACTGGCCGGCCCGGCCTCTGAGAAGATGCGCCTGCCCACCGGCAAAATCCTGGTCCACGAACTGCTGGACGACAGCGACCCCCAGAAAGCGGTTCTTGCCAGCTACGTTGCCGACTACGAGAAAACCTACCAGATGCCGGTCTCCGGATTCGGCGGCTACGCCTACGACGCCATGCGAATCCTGGAAAAGGCCCTGGCCGGTACCAACGGCGACCGCAAGAAACTCCGGGACAATATCGAGAACCTCACCGGTTACGTGGGGACCACCGGCACGTTCAACTTTTCGGCCAGCGATCACAACGGCCTGGGCGAGGATGCCTTCGTAATGGTGGAGATCAAGGACGGTACCTGGCAGGTCCTGCATTGATACGAACCGGCATGATCCAGCGATAACAGGAACGGAAAGACCATGCAGGAAATTCTACAATATCTGTTTTCCGGCATCACCAGCGGGGCCATCTACGCCATCATCGCCGTGGGGCTCTGCCTGCTTTACAACTCCACGGAGCTGATCAATTTCGCCCATGGTGAGTTTGTCATGCTCGGGGCCATGGGGCTGGTAACGCTCTGGGTACACTGTGAACTGCCGCTGCCGGTGGCATTCGTTATCACCGTTGCCGGAGTTTCCCTGTTCGGGCTGGTGTTCGAGCGATTCGCCATCCGCACGGTGAAAACCCCGGACCCCATCGTCCTGGTGATCATCACCGTGGGGGCATCGATCCTGATGCGCGGCGGGGCCATGCTCATCTGGGGCAAAGATCCCATGGGCACGCCGACCTTTACGGATCTGCCCCCGCTGGAACTGGGCGGGGCCATGCTGCTGTTCCAGAGCGTATGGATCCTGCTGGCGGCCCTGGTGCTGTGCCTGGCCCTACACCTGTTCTTCACCCGGACGCTGCGGGGAAAGGCCATGGCCGCCTGCGCCATCAGCCGCAAGGCCGCCTGGCTGGCAGGGATCCCGGCCGAGGGCATGATCCTGCTGTCCTTTATGATGAGCACCGGGGCGGGGGCCGTGGCCGGCATTTTCATTGCCCCGGTGACCATGAGCAGCTACGACATGGGCACCATGCTGGGTCTCAAGGGATTCTGCGCCGCCATGATCGGCGGACTGGGAAGCCTGTGGGGCGCTCTGGCGGGCGGATTTCTGCTGGGAATTCTTGAAGCGATGGGGGTCGGCCTGGTCTCCTCGGGGCTAAAAGACGCGGTGGCATTCCTGCTGCTGCTGCTGATTCTGTACGTCCGGCCCGGCGGCCTGTTCAGGGCCACCGAGGCGGCCCGTTTTTAGGGAAAGCATCATGACCGGTAACCATACAGCCGAATCGGCGACCGCCGGAAAAACCGCCACCGTCATCCGGTACGCCGTGCTGTTCACGGTGGTGCTCATGGCGGGAGCATTTGTCGAAAACCCCTACTATCTGCAGGTGCTGACATTCATCGGCCTGAACGTGATCCTTGCACTGGGGCTGAACCTGCTCATGGGGTATGCCGGGCAGATCTCCCTCGGGCACGCCGCGTTTTACGGAATCGGGGCCTACGGCACCGGCATCCTGACGGCCAATTACGGCATCTCGCCCTGGGCCGCCCTGATACTGGCCGTTCTGCTGGCCGTCATCATCGCGTACCTGGTGGGCGTTCCCACCCTGAAACTCTCCGGGTACTACCTGGGAATGGGCACCCTCGGATTCGGCATGATCGTTCACATCCTGATCCGCGAGTGGGCCTCTGTCACCGGCGGGGCCTCCGGACTCGTGGGCATCCCGTCCCTGTCGCTGGGAGCCATTTCGTTTGAATCTCCCCGGAACTACTATCTGCTGGTGTGGTTTACGGTCCTGGCGGTCATCGAAATCTGCCGCCGGATCGTCTGCTCGCGCATGGGCCGGGCCCTGCGCTCCATTCACGACAGCGAAAACGCCTCCCGGGCCGTGGGGGTCAACACCAGTGACCTCAAGCTCAAGGTGTTTGTCCTGAGTGCGGCCCTGGCGGCCCTGGCCGGATTTTTCTATGCCCACTTCGTAAGTTTCATCAGCCCGGAGTCCTTCGGCTTCATCGCCTCGGTGCGAATGGTCACCATGGTGGTGATCGGCGGTATGGCCAGTATCTGGGGCGCGCTGTTCGGGGCCGTCCTGCTCACCGTTCTGCCCGAGGTGCTGCACTCGTTTGCCGACTTTGAGATGGTGGTGTACGGGATGATCCTGATCACCGTAATGATCTTCATGCCCCAGGGGCTGACACGGGGAGTCATCGATATCTATGAAAGAAGTAAAAAAGGAAAACTGCAATAACGGGGAAGCCCCCCTGCTCCGCGTCCGCTCCCTTTCCAAGGCCTTCGGCGGTGTGCAGGCTCAGAAGGACATCTCATTTGCCATCGATCCGGGCAGCATCACCGGCCTGATCGGCCCCAACGGGGCGGGCAAGACGACGCTGTTCAACCTGATCACAGGGATCTTCCCCCCCGACAGCGGAACCATCGATTTCAACGGCCGGGACATGGCCGCCTGCAAGGTGCACCAGCGTGTTGCGGCGGGCATTGCCCGCACCTTCCAGACCATTCGCCTGTTTCAGAAACTCGGCGCCATTGAAAATGTCCTGGCCGGATGCCATTGCCGCATGAAAGCCGGCTCGCTGGCCGGCATGTTCCGGCCGCCGGCCCAGCGCCGGGAAGAACGTCAAGCCCTGGAGACGGCGTTGCAGGAACTGGCATTCGTGGGGCTACAGGACCATGCCGAGCAGTTGGCCGAAAATCTTTCCTACGGCAACCAGCGCCTGCTCGAGATAGCAAGGGCGCTCGCCACCCAGCCCCGGTTTATTATTCTGGATGAACCGGCCGGCGGCATGAAC
>ENA-ORCU01000438-ORCU01000438.1-marine-metagenome-genome-assembly--contig:-NODE-438-length-15707-cov-2.737620_pt1 | contig 15707 bp, 11 predicted proteins | sample MGYA00248631_ERZ508512 | MGnify/ENA primary metagenome ERZ508512 (study PRJEB26183, sample SAMN06268844) | marine metagenome | isolation source: Tt an P1 anaerobic enrichment on pine from sediment taken...
AATGCGATAGCCCGAGCTTTTGATTACATCGTCAACCCGGCCAACAAACCAGAAATAACCATCTTCATCGCGCCAGGCCAAATCACCAGTGTGGTACAAACCAGCGTGCCAAACCGCTTTTGTTCGTTCTTCTTCACGATAATACGCTTTAAAAAGTCCGACCGGAATGCGTTCGCTGGTTCGAATCACAATCTCTCCAACTTCCCCATCTTCACACAAGCGATCTTCAGGATGCAACAACTGCACATCGTAGGTTGGATTAGGAATACCCATTGATCCCGGCTTGGGCTCCATCCAAGGGAATGTGGCAATAGCCAACACCGTTTCGGTCTGACCAAACCCTTCCATTAACCGGAGTCCGGTCAATTTTAAAAAGCGGTTATACACTTCGGCATTCAGTGGCTCGCCCGCTACCGTACAATACTTCAGAGAAGACAAATCGTATTTCGAAAAATCTTCCCGAATCATAAACCGATACACCGTTGGCGGTGCACAAAAGGTATTGATTTTATACTCACTGATCACCCGCAGCATGTCTGCCGGATTAAACTTTTCATGATCATAGACAAACACGGCGCCTCCGGCCAACCACTGTCCATACAGCTTGCCCCAAACTGCTTTCCCCCAGCCCGTATCAGCAACCGTCAGGTGCAGTCCGTTTTCTTTAATGTTGTGCCAGTACGAAGCGGTGGTAATGTGTCCCAGTGGATAGGTGAAATCGTGGGCCACCATTTTAGGGTTTCCGGTTGTTCCGGAGGTGAAATATAAAAGAGAGATGGATGAATTGCTTGAAACAGCTTCTGGTCTGGTAAATTCTGGTGCCTTTGCGATGCCATCTGCAAAATCACTCCAAGCTTCCGGCACTTCAGGCCCAATGGAGATGCGATGTTCAACACTTGGAGACTCTTCCATCGCCAGATCCACCTGCTCCAGCACATCGGTTTCGCCAACAGCCACAATGGCTTTTATCGCAGCTGAATTGTTTCGGTAAACCAAATCTTTCTTTTTCAGCAAATGGGTGGCCGGAATACAAACTGCGCCCAATTTATGCAACGCAATAATGGAAAACCAAAACTCGAATCGCCGCTTCAAAATCAGCATCACCTTGTCGCCACGCCCAATCCCAAGCGATTGCAGAAAGGCAGCCGTTTGGTCGGTGTACTTTTTCATCTCGGCAAAAGTAAAGTTCCGATGCTCACCCTGATCATTCGTCCAAACCAAAGCCAGCTTTTCCGGCTCCAGCCGGGCATATTCGTCTACCACATCGTAGCCGAAGTTAAAATTGTCAGGCACTTCAATTTCAAGCTGGCTAATGAAGTCTGACAAACCATCAAACGCGGCCTTTTTTAAATATCGTTCACTTAATATCATAGTTGTGTTTTAAAAATCATCGCTAAAAATTTAGCTTCCTGGCCTCCGAGCGCGGACATACGATGAGGCAAGGACGAATCGAACCAAATGGAGTCTCCCTCATTTAGTATCAGTTCTTTTCCATTGAGCACCAGCTGAAGTTTTCCACTCAAAACGAGATTAAACTCCTGCCCTTCGTGTTGGTACCCCATGCTTCCTTCATTGTCCGGATTCGGGTCAACTGTCACCACAAAAGGTTGTGCTTTCTTATGAATAAAACTCTCATTTAAGGCTTGGTATTGATATTCTTTCCGACGTTCGACAACCGAACCAGTTCCTTTCCGGGTAATCGAATATCCGTGCATGCGGGGAATCTCGCCAGTGAGCAGGGTGGTCAACTCAAGTTGATAAACCGACGAAAACTTATAAAGAAAGCTGACCGGAATATCCGACTGTCCGCTTTCGTACTGCTGATAAAGTGCTGGCGAGATGCCGCAAGCTCCGGCACAATCGGCCTCCGACAAGCCCAATGCATCACGCATTCCTCTCAACCGTTCGGCAATTTGTTGAATTTCAATGTTCATGATTAGTCGTTTTTTTTCTAACACCTCGAATGTTTAAACCTGAGATTCCTTAAAAATAGAAAATCCATCGGAAAACAGACCATCTTTGCCAATTTCTGATTCAAAATTGATAAAATCGGACCGAGTAAGCCGATTATCGGATGCTTGAGTCACAGTCCATTTTATTCAATTTAAACTTATCGCATTAGCAACTCTCGCTTCTGGGTGGTACAAGCTTTTATTGTTTTAGCCAAGTGCCAAAACAAACAGAAACTGAATGCAAATCCCCTGCCCTTCACTAAAAACACTGCTTTTTTGTTTTGCGACGATCTAAAGTTTATTTGTATTTTTAGGTTTTCCCGGTGTTTAGATTGCGCGTAGTGTACCAATGCAGCGTTGGCAAAAATCAAACAAATTTGGGTTTTCGGTTTTTGTTATTTGGTTTTCAGGGTAAATTCCCGCGCAGTAAATACGGAGACGCAGAAAAAACCAACCGTTTTTCATTATTAAACGTTCTCTGCTATATTAGTTCAACAAATTGAAGAAATGAACAGCGCTTGAATCTGAAAATATCCCTGATTGATCAGGTTGCTGAATTCATTTTTCACCAATTGATTTTTGTAACATTTAAAGATTTAACGAATGAAGAATATCGAGAGTCCATTTCAAAAGATAACAGACGACAGACATTTTATAATTAACTGTTATACAGAAATGCTTCATCGAATCAACGAGCATCAGATAATTCCTCTAATTAATAGCAACCCGCAAGATTTTTCGGTAACCGATGATGGAAACGTTTCAATTGAAAAGGTCATTCAGTCATTGAGCATTTACTTCCAGTTGATGACTTTGGTCGAAGAAAATGCAGCAACGCAATATCGGAGGAAAATGAGAAACCAGGAAAATATAACCTCCATCAGAGGTTCCTGGGCTGAGGCTTTTAAAATTTGGAAAGATCAAGGAATCAATGAGGATGAAATGCTGAATGCCATCTCTCAAGTTAATGTAATACCAGTATTGACAGCACATCCTACGGAAGCAAAACGGGTTACTGTAATCGAAATTCACCGGGAATTGTATTTGCTGTTGGTGCAAAAAGAAAATGTATCTCTTAGCAAACTTGAACAGTTTGAAATCAGGGAAAAAATAATTCATCTTTTGGAAAGATGGTGGAGAACTGGTGAAATTTACCTGGAAAAACCAGATATCAGAGACGAAAGGGCAAACACGATTTATTATCTGAGCAAGGTCTTTCCAACGGTATTGCAAAAAAGTGACCAGCAGTTGAAAGGATCCTGGATTGCAATGGAGCTAAACCCAAATAAAATCAAAAATCCCGACTTATTTCCTAAAATCAGTTTTGGCAGTTGGGTGGGTGGTGACAGAGACGGACACCCTTTCGTGACTCCGGGCATCACACAAGAAACCTTATTGTTGCACCGAAAGAAGGCGCTATCGCTTATTCAGTCCCAATTAATGACCTTAGCCAGCAAGCTTTCTGTTTCGGCCATTAGTAATCCTGTTCCATTTTTCTTGACCGAAATGGTCGAAAAGAAATCGAAAGCATTGGGCGAATCAGGCAAAAAAGCTGTGCGCAGAAATCCCTATGAACCATGGCGGCAATACGTAAGTTTGGTTTTATTGCAATTGGAAAATACAATTTCTGAAAAAAATACAGACGCCAATGCACACTACAGATCGAGCAAAGCGCTGGCCGAAGACCTAAAATTTTTGAGAACAATTCTTATCGAAAATGGATTAAAGGGTCTGGCAGAAGATTTGGTATTCCCAATAGAAAGGACAGTCAGCTGCTTTGGGTTTCACCTGGCCAAACTCGATATCAGGCAAAATAGCGCTTTCCATGACAAAGCTATTTCCCAAATTCTAAAATCAAATGGTGAAAAAGATTATGATTTTGAAAACTGGCATGAAGAAAAAAGGGTCAATTTTCTAAATAGTGTTCTGGAAAGTCATGCCCTGATAACCGACATTACTGTTTCTTACGGACCGGAAGCCGACAACGTGCTGGATTGTTACAGGGTCGTTCGCCATCACATCAGCCGGTACGGGTCGGATGGCATTGGCGCTTTCATCGTCAGTATGACCCGCAATCTGAGCGATTTGCTTGTGGTTTATCTTTTGATGCGCGAAACGCAGTTGCTTAACACCAACATCCGGGTTGTTCCGCTTTTGGAAACCATCGAAGACCTTCACAATGGACCACAAATATTGGAAGCATTCCTGCAACATCCGATAACCAAACAAAGATCGCCGGCCATTCCAGTCAAGCAGGAAGTCATGTTGGGCTATAGCGACAGCAACAAAGATGGAGGAACGATCGCCAGTAAATGGAATTTATTTCAGGCGGAAAATGAACTCTCTGCGGTAGGAAGAAGAAATAATGCAGAAGTCTACTTTTTCCACGGAACCGGCGGAACCATCAGCAGAGGTGGAGGAAAGTATCACCGTTTTTTAGAAAGCATGCCCACAAACACCGTTAACGGCACGATTAAAATAACTGTTCAGGGTGAATCCGTCGCCCAGCAATTTGGCAATCCTCTGACAGCAACCTACAACTTAAACGCGTTGACCTCGGGCGTAGCCAAACAAACCATACAGAGTAAAACCAAGGCAGGCAATGAAGCCTATCCCTATGAAACAATGGACTTTTTGGCCCAAAAATCATTCGAACATTACAGAAATTTAATTGAAACCCCTGGCTTCATTGATTTTTACAGTAAGGCAACCTGTATCGATGTATTGGAAAAAAGCAAAATTGGTTCCAGACCTGCAAGACGAACCGGCACCAGAACGCTCAAAGACCTGAGAGCAATTCCCTGGGTTTTCAGTTGGAACCTTTCCAGGATTACAATTACCGGTTGGTATGGACTGGGCGAAGCTTTAAAAACATTGAAGGACGAAAAACCAGAAGCACATAATCACTTAAAAAAGTTGATCAACAATTGGACTTTCTTCAAGTTCTTAATGATTCAAACGGAAACCAACCTCATACTCTCCAATGTGGAAATGATGAAGCTTTATGCTGAACTAGATGATAATACAGCGGAAAGAGAGTCGTTTATGCAAAAAATCCTCACCGATTATGAAAATGGACTGGCAATGATTGAAGATCTTTTTGAGGAATCTTCGACAACCAGACGGAAAGGTCAATATGACAATCTAAAATGGAGAGATAAAAAATTAAAAATTCTTCATAAACTCCACATAAAATACCTGAAACAGTGGAGAAATACAGATGACGAAAACAGCATTGAAAAAGATAAAATGCTAACAAAACTGCTGAGCTTAATCAACTCATTGTCCAGCGGCTTGAAAAATACGGGTTGAAAATAAGACTTGTAATCAATAAAGTTTGGCTTGCTTGATCAAGAATTTTGTACCTCCCTGCTTGCCCGGCTATTGAAATTTGAATTAATTCACTTGTGCTTCGCGCTCTTTGTTGCAACTGGTGCAAACCAGGCGCGCTAAGCCGGCAAATACTATAAAACTGATTCCCAACGACAGTCGGTACTCGATCAGCGGATTATCCGGGATTAGCTGGGTCAATGCCACCACCAGCGCCAAAAAATTGATGATCGTAAAGGCCATCAGTACATTGCGGATCAGTTTGCGTAGTTTTCTTTTTTGCATGATCATTTTTTTAAGCTGGCTGTGAAACTAAGCATTAATCAGTTTTCTGGCAAGAAGAAAGCGCACAGTCATCCGTTTTCTATTTTATTAAAGCAAATCTTTGTCCTTCAGAGAACGTTCAAGTTGGCGGTGGTTATTCCAGAACCTTTTCTCCATTTGCAGGTACAATTTTTTGAATTCGGGCAATTCCTTGATGTTGTCGAGCAGCGGGTCTTGGTCCAGAAAAAGGATGGTCCAATAGTGAAAATTCGTTTGCTTTGAAAACAATTCAAGATGTTCCAAGGCCTTTTCGGTATCATTCTGGTGCGCGTAATAAACAGCCAGGCTCAAATCTTTGTAAATCGATTCATCATTTTTAGCGTATTCAAAATAATCATTCATCAATTGTCTGGCTTTGTCGGCCTTTCCCATTTCTGCATAAACCAAAGCAATTTTGGCATTCTCGAAGGGATAAACATACAAATTAAGATCCTGCTTAATTTGTAAAAATCGTTGATAGTACTGGTATGCGCCTTCGTAATCGCGCAAATAATAATACACTTTCCCAATCTCCTGAATGATGTCGATACGGGTGGGATCTCGTTTTAAAACTTCGATTAAGTTCTGCTTCAGCCTTTCCAGATTTTTGTTCTTAGCAAATAAAATGTAAGGTTTGACGTAGGCTGAGAATAGGTTTGCCGAATCATATTGAATAGAGACATTGATATATTTTTCAGCCTGATCAACAAAACCCGATTGAATAAAAGCATTCGCCAAATGCAGGTATACAAAGCTCGCTGAAGTGGAATCGTTGGATGCAATATCAATTTGAATTCCCTTTAAAGCATATTCCAGGTATTTTGTCGTATTTGGAATGCGACTGTCGTAGAAATCGGAAAGTGTATTGATCACGAAGGAAGAGTTCGGATTGTACTCCAGTGCCTTTTGCAGATAAGGCTCAGCCAACTCGTTTTCGTCGGCACTCATATAAAAGAACGCTTTTGCCAAAAAAGCCACCGAAAGCTTATCGTCGTAAAACAAAGCTTTATCCGCATAATTGTTGATCAAATCGGAATATTTCTTTTGAGCCTGAAAAAGATCCAGAAAATAGTAGGCAACCGCCAGGTTCGCATAAGCCTGTGCAAATTCCGGATCTTCATCAACGGCTTTTTCAAACCAAACAATGGCCTCGTCCAGGCCCTCCCGTGTTCCGGCGTTGAAAGGCTCCAGGCCTTTCAGATAAAAATCATAGGCCACCAGGTTGTCTGTTGGTGGCTTCTCAATCAGTTGTTTTTCTTCAGGTGTAATGATCGCCTGTATTTGTCCAGCAATGTTTTTGGCAACGTCCATTTGAAGCTTGAAAATATCACTGGTCTCCCGGCTATACTGTTCTGCCCAAAGGTGCTTATCATCATTCGCTTCAATAAGCTGAATATTCAGCATGATCTGATCCCCGATTTTTTGTCCACTGCCTTCAATGAAATAATTCACGTTCAGCTCCTTTGCTATTTCAGGAATGGATTTGGAGGAGTTTCGGTATTTTTCAACTGAAGTCCGGCTCACCACCCGCAAATCTTCAATCTTCTGAAGATTATTCAAAACCGATTCCATCAACCCGTTGATCAAATAAACATTGGAAGAATCGCTACTTTCATTTTTGAAGGGCAAAACGGCAATTGACTTTTCAAGTTCCCGTTTCTTGCTTGAAAATGGGTTTATCACGATGACCAGCACAGCAAGAATGAGCACAGCTCCCATCGCCAGTCCCCGAACCGGAAAGCTTGCCTTTGTTTCTTCCACCGGACTGTCCGGCACTGCTGCCGGCACTTCCTCCTGCTTACCCAGTTCGCCCGGCGGATAGCCATATTGATCGTGAAAACACTTGATAAAATACGAGGTACTGCCAAAACCAACCTGAAAAGCCACTTCCGAAACAGTTAATGATCCCTCCCTCAATAGTTCCATGGCCTTCTCCAACCGGATTTGCCGGATAAACAAGCTCACCGAAAGCCCGGTAAGTTTTTTGATTTTTCGTAATAAATTAGAACGACTCATGCCTGCTTCGTCCGCCAGCTCGGCAACACCAAACTGCTCATTGGCGATGTTCTCCTCAACAACAGCAGTGATCTTCTTTAAAAAGTCGTTTTGTCTTGGGTTTACGTCTGACATTCCGGTCGATGATTAATTGGAATTTCGCGGTTTTAAAGATACAAATAATGATCCGATCCCTCTTAATCCTCTCAAACCACAAAAAGATTATTGGTTTAAAAAAGCCTCCTTTTCAAGCCCGTGTGGGGCGTTGCATCAACATTTGCGCCATAAGTTTTATGTGTTCGTCATGGTTTATACCGTTGCTTCAAACTTGTTATCTTTTGGTTTCTAATTGATTGGTTTGCATCAACCTTTGGCGGACCTTTACAACATCGAAAAAAGTCAAACTAAAAACACATCAATCATGAAAACGCGAATTTACTTTTTGGACAATTTAAGAACCTTCCTAATCTTCCTAGTCGTGCTTTTGCACTCGGGATTGGTTTACGAACAAGTTTTGGAGAACGCCTGGATCGTTGTTGATCCAATGAAAAACAACAACATCGGATTAATCCGGATGTACCTCGATCTGTTTATCATGTTCTGCATTTTCTTTATCTCCGGATATTTTGTTCGGTACTCTGTAAAAAACAAGACACCTGAGGAGTTTGTCATGTCAAAACTGAAGCGGATTATGCTTCCATGGGCTGTTGCTGTTCTAACGTTGATTCCTGCGTACAAGGCGATCTTTCTTTATTCAAGAGGTTTGCCCCAGGAAGAATGGTTCTCCTATTTTCACTTTTTTGAACGGGCAGGAACCGATCTGAGCTTCTTTGCCAATAACCCGGTTCAAAACTGGTTGTGGTTTTTACCGGGCTTATTTCTGTTTCAAATGGTTTATCTCGGCTTGTCACGCATTCATATTTTATCGATTAAAATGTCGTTAAAAACCGGCGTATTGCTGACCTTTTTGGTAAGTACAATTTATGGTGTCATCATGGCGTCAAACGGACTGAATTACTGGACACATAATATCTTGTTGCATTTTCAAAATGAGCGTCTGCTCGTGTATTTCTCTTCGTTTCTTTTAGGTACTCTTTGCAATAAACTCGGTGTTTTTGAATCCGCGAAAAAGAACAAGAAACTTTACCTGATTTCCAATGTGGTTTTAACGATTTCTCTGGGAATATTCACGGCCGTCGCCCTAAATTTTTTCTTTAATATTATTACTCCGGGCAGGAACCACTATTTTGTTTCCGAAATGGTTGATCGCATTGCCTATTACACCACCGCCACCTCGTCGATGTTGAGTTTCCTGTACGTGTTGATCCACGTCTTCCGGTTCAACTTCAACAAAATAAATCCGTTGATGAGCCAGCTCAACAAAAGCTCCTACTCGGTCTACATTATTCACACCATTGTTTTGGGTGTCATTGCTACCGCATTGTTGCCGCTGAACATTCCGGCTTTTGCCAAATTTTTATTGCTCACTATTTTAACATTTTTCCTTTCGAACATGATTATTTATGCATACCAACAAGCCATGAAAAAAACATACAACTATAAAACTGTTGTCACAGCGGTTGTCGTTGTGTTTATATTAACAGCTGCTTTTAGAAGCAAGGAACAAACCGCACAAGCAAAAAGCATCCAACCAGAAGCAACGTCAACAGCGCAAGTTCAAGAAACAGCTAGTATTCACGCGGCCGTTGTTTCCGGCAATATGGAAGCTGTCATGCAACTGATTAAAGACAAAAGCAAACTCAACGAACGAGAACCGGCCGGAGGATCGAGCCCGTTGATTTCAGCGATTGTTTTTGATAAAACCAATATCGCTCTGGCTTTAATTGATGCTGGGGCTGATATTAATTTCACAAACAACGATGGTTCAACACCGCTTCATACCGCTGCTTTTTTCTGTCGCACAGAGATCGTGGAAAAACTAATCAACCTTGGAGCCGATAAAACCATTCGAAACAATGCCGGATCGACAGCAAGGGAATCGGTCATGGCTCCATTTGAAATGGTCAAACCAATTTATGACTACTTCACGAAAGTGTATGCACCCCTGGGCCTTGAGTTGGACTACAAACACATTGAAGCAACACGACCGATAATTGCCCAACGCTTGCAACCGTAGGTACTGCCATGCGTAAAGCAATACAATGAACCATTGAATCGACGTTTGACAAAACACCTTTAAACAACGTAAGATGTTGAGTTTTTTTCACCGACTGCAACAGCGTTTTCAAACCGAAAACCGGATCGCCGCTTATGGGCTTTATGCCATTGGCGAGATTACATTACTGGTAATCGGAATCCTTTTGGCGCTGCAAATCAACAACTGGAATGCGCGAAGGATAGAACAGGAAGAAGCCAGAAAATCATATGAAAACATTAAGCGACAATTGCTCGACGACAGAGCGGAACTGACAAAAGTGAAGGACTTCAATAATTACTATTCAGCGACCTACGTCGATGCCAGCCTGATGATTTCGAATAAAAACGGAAGTAAAACCGATTCCCTTGCCCTGATGATCATGGGGCTGTCACAATACTCCGATTTTCACCGCAGTGGTAACATCTACGAAATACTTGTGAACAGTGGAGAAATAAGGCTTCTGAAAAATATCGAGGTAACCAGCGGACTTCAAAAACTGGAAATGACTTACACGCATCTGAATCAACTGGAAGATATGCATTGGGAAATTATCATGAACGAGCTTTCGCCTGAAATACGGGGAGTAATTAACTACGCAACCCTGGAGATTGTCAAGCCAGAAAAGCTTTACTCGGTTGAGATACAAAACTTCCTGATCGAGAGTATTTTTTTAACCAAAGCCAAAGATTCGGTTTACAAAAAAGCCCAAGTCGAAATCGACCAGATTATTGACCGAATCAATACAGAATTGGAGAATCAATAACTTTAACGATTTAAAGAAAATGAAAAACAAAACTAAAGACAAAAGTTCCTGGGCCATTGGTGGAACCACCATGATCGGCCTGGGCGTAGGATTAATTTTCCTGCAAACCTCGGCATTGATTTTTGTCGCATCGCTGATCATTGGTATCGGAGCCGGCTTAGTGCTGGCCCCCATACTTTCAAATAAAGAGTAGCGGAATGAAAGCGATTGAATGCACAAAATATGGACCGCCGGAGGTCCTGGAAATGAAAGAAGTCGAAAAACCAACACCAAAAGACAAGGAAGTACTGATCAAAATCAAGGCGACGACAGCCAACGGTGCTGATGCCCGAATCCGGGGAGCTGTATTTCCTTCGATATTCAATTTCCCGGTGCGCCTGGCCATGGGACTCAAAGGCCCACGAAAGAAAATTCTGGGCGTTGAATTAGCCGGAATTATTGAAGTCACTGGCAAACAGGTGACCCATTTTAAAACAGGTGATGAGATTTTCGCATCAACCGGAGCTTCATTTGGCGCTTACGCCGAATACATCTGCCTGCCCGAAAATGCAGTGATGGCAACCAAGCCAACAAACATGACTTTTGAAGAAGCAGCTGCTGTTCCTCATTGCGCCCTGGCCGCCTTGTACTATCTCCGCAAAGGAAAAGTCAAAAAGGGGCACAAAGTACTGATCTACGGTGCTGCAGGTGGCATTGGAACGTTTGCTATGCAGCTGGCCAAAACCATGGGAGCCGAAGTAAGCGGCGTTTGCAGCACCTCTGGTATCGACTTGGTCAAATCGCTTGGAGCCGACCAGGTGATCGACTATACCAGGGAAAATTTGATCCAAGGCACTGGAAAATATGATGTTATTTTTGATACCGTTGGCAAAGGCCCGATTGCTGAATGTGTGCATGCACTGAAAGAAAAAGGGCGCTACTTGTCGGCAGTCCACCTGGAATTGTCACGAATAATTGAGGACATAAAAATCACCAGGAAAAGCGGCAAAAAAGTCATTGGTGGCGTCGCTAAATACACCACTGAAAACCTGAATGATCTAAAAGAGCTGATTGAGGCGGGCCAATTGAAAACCGTTATTGACAAAAGCTATTCGCTTGAGCAAATTGTCGCTGCCCATGCTTACGTAGACACCGGGCACAAGAAAGGGCATGTGGTCATCCGTGTCGGCTAAAACAACAAAGCAGCGCGATGAAGAATCAATGCAATAAATTCAACTCGAAAGTGAGCCCATTCGTTTCAAACTAAAACAAAATTGATGTTGAACAAAGGAAGTCCACGCAAATATTAACGCAATCCTGCTATATTTACTTATCCAATACATTCGACTTTGAGTCGTAAGTGCCTTGAAAAATATAGTGCCGATGGAAATTTTGAACATACACGTTCCATTTACTGAGCCGGTAATTATTATCGCTGTTGTTTTTTTAATTCTTTTGATTGGCCCGGTTTTTTTTGAACGTATCCGCATACCGTCCATCGTTGGCTTACTCCTGAGTGGTGCCCTGATTGGCCCTCATGGCTTTAACCTGGTTTCGCCCGATCTGGAATTCAGTTTGCTGGGCACCATCGGATTACTATACCTGATGTTTTTGGCCGGACTGGAAATCGACCTGCTCGACTTTATCGAAAATAAATCAAAAAGTATATTCATCGGCATCCTCTCTTTTGCCGTGCCTTTTGTGATGGGATATTTTGTGTGCCACTCGTATCTGGGGTTAAGCAAAAATGCTTCCTGGCTTATAGGAGCCATGCTCTCGTCTCATACCCTCATCTCCTATCCCCTGCTTGGGCGGTTGGGCATTGTTAACAAATCGATTGTAACCATCATCGTAGGAGCAACCATTATTGCAGACATCCTGGCGCTTGTAGCCATGGAACTAATTACCAACTTTGCACAAGACGGCTTTGAAATTGACAGCCTGCTCTTGCTTGGGCTTCATTTCATGCTCTTTTTCTTTATCCTGTTTATGGTGATCCCTAAGTTCGCCCGGATTTTTTTAGGCAAATATGAGGGTGATTTGGGAGTCCAGTACATTTTTGTATTGGTGATGCTTTTTATATCGGCGCTCATCGCCCTATTGCTTGATATTGAGCCGATATTAGGGGCGTTCTCCTGTGGTTTGGTTCTGAATCGCCAGATTATCAACAGTTCGCCACTTTATAAACGAATCGAGTTTATCGGGAATAACCTGTTCATTCCGTTCTTCTTAATTTCCATTGGAATTTTAGCCAATTTCAAAGTGTACTTTGACCGGCCCAGTGAAATCTGGTTGGTATTTGTTCTTATCGCCACGGCCCTCGCCGGGAAATATCTGGCCGCCCTCATTCCGAAAATGGTCTTGAAGCTTTCCGGACCGGAGGGCAATTTGATATTCGGGCTCAGTGTTTCGCGTGCCGCATCGGCCATTGCCATTATCCTCATCGGGTTTAATATGGACATTGTCAGTGAATCAATTTTGAACAGCACCGTGATCCTGATTTTGGCAACCTGTATCGTGAGTTCTTACATCACCCAGCATGCAGGTAAAAAAATCCTGTTTCAAGAAAATGATACTTTTACGGGCAAAGCAAGTGTTAAACAAAAATTTTTGGTCCCTGTTGCCAATCCGTCCAACATGGAATATCTCTTTGACTTCGCATTATTAATTAAAGATGATGATCATAGCATCCCGATTTATCCGCTAACTATTTTCACCCAGCGCAACCAGGTCCGAAAAAGAATAGACGAAAGCCAAAAAGCGATGCAGAAGTTGATCAAATCGTTGCAGACCGAAGTTGTTTTTGAAACCGCCTCACGGATCGACAACAATGTGACCAACGGAATTGTCCGGGCTGCCGAAGAAGTTGTGGCAACAACCATTATCCTGGGGTGGAATAACCGAACCATGCCTTTTCATATATTATTCGGAAATGTGTTGGATAACCTGCTGGAAAAGACTCAGCGCATGGTGCTCGTTTTAAAAACCCCCTCATCCTTTCGCGAAATCCGTAAAATTCACCTGTTTTGTCCCGAAAATGCACAGTATGAACATGGGTTTGCCCTTTGGCTGCAAACACTTGTTGTCCTCGCCCAAAAACTGCAGCTTAAGCTACTCGTTAACAGCACGTCGGAACAAACGCTGCAAGCCATTAACTATTTTGCCAGAAAAAACAACGTTGCCAAATATTTTGACGTTCATAGCGCCTTCTCAAAAAACAACTTAAAAAGTACGGTTAAGAACTCGGCTTCAGAACTGATGATCTTCGTTCACTCCCGAAAAAAGGCAATCTCACATGACAGGAGATACGAAAATTTCATGAACAACAGCATCAATTTCAACAAACGAAGTAATGTTCTGATTGTCTATCCAGAGCAATAATATAATCAAAGTCATCCGATGCCAAGCCTGAAACGAGCAGCCTGGCATGCTGCTGCCCTTTTTGAAAGCTTAGCGGGCTCCTGTCCTAAAAAAGAATCCTCAACCCTTTTCCTCTCCGCGTATTTCAGGCAAACCGTTGTTGCCATAACAGCCATTCAGAAAGAAAAAAACAAGAGCCGACTTCTCTTGTTATACAATTAACAGTTCCTTCAACTTCATAAAACCAATGACCGATGAATACCCTGCCCAATGACAAACTATACCCGCAAGCCAGCTGGAGTATGCTAATTGTTGTGCTTTTGCTTTCTGCATGTCAAACGCTCCGGCCCATCACGCCAGGCGAACATGAACACATTGAAAAAATGGATGCTTCGGAAAACGAACTGATCTGGATTTATCATCTTGCCGGAGTGCTGTGCGAAACCACCTATTATTCGAACACCGAAGAAGCGGTGAACGCTTTAGACTCTGTTGAAATACAAGTGTACGATTCATTTCAATTTGAAATTCCAAGCTGCGCCTCGTGTGGATGTCCGACGAGTGAACGCTTTGCGGCCAATATCAGGCGCTACGATCTGGACAGGACAAAAGCTATGGGCTGGCATTTTCTGGGGGACGAATCCGTTATCGAAAACAACAAACGGCAATAGCATTTTCTTCATGCGGTTCCCTCTGCGAAGGGAGTTACGCACTCAGAACAGGAAACAAAAAAGCCTCAGCCTTAACGGATGAGACTTCATTGTAAAGTTAATACTGATCCTACCCCAAAAATGAGATCAGGACGCCGGCAGCAACAGCAGAACCGATTACTCCGGAGATGTTACTAGCCATACAGTATTGCAGGACGTGATTTTTCGAATCGTATTTAACCGCTATTTCATTTGCCACACGCGAGGCCATAGGTACAGCACTCAGACCAGTGGCTCCAATTAGCGGGTTGATCTTTTTCTTTGCCAACAGATTGTAGATTTTAACCGCTGCGATACCTCCGGCAATAGAGATGGCAAAAGCGATAAACCCGCCGACAATAATCATGATCGTTCGTGAGTTCAGAAAAACTTCTGACGTCATGGTCGCACCAACTGTCAAGCCCAGAAAGATGGTCGCAGTATTCATGATGGAACCACTGGCGGCATCCGACAACCGGGCTACCGTCACACCAACTTCTTTAATCAAGTTACCAAAAAGCAACATACCCAAGAGTGGCACTGAGGAAGGTACAAAAATGGAGATTACAATGCCCAACACAATGGGAAAAGCAATTTTCACAGCCTTCAGATTTTTAATTTTCTGTTTGGCTGGATAGAGCTTATCCATTTCTTTCATATTAATTTTCAACTCCTTCTCCGTGCACAACAAACGCGTAACCAAGGGAACGATAACCGGCACCAAGGCCATATACGAGTAGGCGGCAATAGCAATGGGGCCCAACAAATGGGGAGCCAGCATAATGGTCGTGTAAATGGCTGTTGGTCCATCAGCTCCACCAATAATACCCAACGATGCAGCTTCGGCTGGTGTAAAGCCCAGCGCAATAGCCGAAATTAGCACGGTAAAAATGCCGATTTGAGCCGCAGCACCAAAAAAGGCCAACCGCAAATTACGCAACATGGGTCCAAAATCAGTCAAAGCCCCTACCCCCATAAAAATAATGGGTGGTAAGAAACCTGTTTTAATCAGCGAATAATACAGGAAATTCATGATTCCGTGATCATGGGCTATTTCAAACAGGTTTTTGTAACGATCCCCGTCCAGTTCGATGAACTCGGCAGGAACAACACTCATACCTCCACCCGGAAGGTTCGCTAAAATAAGCCCGAAAGCAATTGGAATCAGCAACAGCGGC
>ENA-ORCU01000443-ORCU01000443.1-marine-metagenome-genome-assembly--contig:-NODE-443-length-15656-cov-15.093844_pt1 | contig 15656 bp, 11 predicted proteins | sample MGYA00248631_ERZ508512 | MGnify/ENA primary metagenome ERZ508512 (study PRJEB26183, sample SAMN06268844) | marine metagenome | isolation source: Tt an P1 anaerobic enrichment on pine from sediment taken...
ATAAAGGTGGCAACGGTCTCCTTGCCTGCGGCTTCTGCAATACGATGCAGGGCATCCACCATCACTTGCTGAACCGGATCGTCCTCCAGATGATCCATCACCCGTCTATCCAGTTTGATGATATCCACCGGCAGGTGGGCGGCCAGGCTGTAGCTTTCCACCGAGGCGCCAGCGCCCTCCAGGGCCACCCGGCAACCGATTCGATGCAGTGCATCGCAGAGCACGGCCACTTCGTCCGGATACTGGGTGGCATGGGCTTCCCGGATCTCCAGGCAGAAGCACTCCGCCCGGAACGGTGAGGGTGCCAGTAGCTGTTCCATGAAATCGGCAAAGGTGTCATCCAGTATCGAGGCCAGAGACAGGTTGAAGCCGCAGTATTTCAGCCTTGGTTCCAGCAGTCGGTGCTGCCCCAGCCAGTCCAGGGTCTGACGAATGACCTGACGGTCCAGCCGTTTGGCCAGGTCAAAGCGCTCGGCCAGGGGCAGGAACTGTCCGGGCAGGAGTGTGGTGTCGTCCGGTCCCTGACCGGGAATGCGACACAGTATTTCAATATGGTCGCCCCAGGTCACACTCGCCACCGGCTTCAGAGCCTGGAACTCAAGGATCAGTTGATGGTGGTCCAGGGCTTGGCGGAGCTGTTCCAGCTGCTTGTCTGTACCAGTATCGCCGGCGGCATCCGGCAGTGCATGGGCGGTGTGGATCCGGTTCCGGCCTGAAGTCTTGGCGGTATGGCACAGGTCCGCAGCCTGGGTGAGCAGCGTGTCGGCCCGCTCCGGCAACTCACTGTCCAGAATCAGCAGACCGCCGCTGGTAGTGGTCTGCAGGGTATGCCCCTGCCATTCAAACTGGAACTGGGCAATCTGTTCGCGGATTTCCTCGGCGATCTTTCGCGCTCTGGGTTCCGGGCAGTTCTCGATGAACAGCGCAAAGGTATCGCCGGCCAGTCGTGCCAGGGCATCGCGCTGTCGCACGCGCAGCCCGAGCATGGCGGCCAGTTCCCGCAGGTAGCGGTCGCAGGTGCCGCTGCCAGCGTCCTCGTTGAACTGTTCGAAGTTGTCCAGATCCAGAAACAGCAGCCCGTCGGTGCTCTGGCGTTTGTGGCGATGGCCCATGGCCCGTTCCAGGTGTTCGATGAAAGAACGGCGATTCATCAGTCCGGTGACCGGATCGTGTCGCATGCGGTAATCGCTGTTGCTGGTGTGCTGGATCCGGTTGCTGATATCGCGTGCGACATGAACGGCCCCGGTGACCTCGCCCCGGTCTCCGCGGATGCTCTGGAAGTGAAATTCGTAAATCGGCAGTCCCTCTCCCTGGCGGTTCAGGGGCATTTCTGCCACAAAATGCTCACGGTCGAAGGCCCGTTGCCATAGCCGTTCGATCAGTCTCCGCTCATTGGGGAAGTCCTTCAAAAGGCTGCGCAGGTTGTCTCCGGTCTTTGGCGTCAGGTCAAAGGCGTGTTGAAACTGCTGGCACCAGGGGGTGTTGAAATGCAACAGTCTGAACTCGGTGTCGATGGCTACCACCAGATCAGAGGATGCGGCGGTCGTGGCTTGAAGAATCTGCTGAGCCTGTTGTTTTTCCAGATCGTGGACCATGGCCTCGCTGTGGTTGACCATCACGCCGCCGAGTTTTTGCACCCGGCCGCCGTTCTTCAGAGCACGACCGGCCAGAGTAACCCGTTGTGGCCGTTGCCGGCTGGTGAGAATGGTCAGGTCCATGCTGAACGGCTGGCCGGTGCGCATACAGCGCCTGAACATCGCTCGTACCCGGTTCTGGCCTGTCTGGCAATAAAACAGCGCCTGTTCCGGTGTCAGCTCGCTGCCGGCTTTGAGTTCCAGCAGGCGGTACATACCTTCGGACCAGCTGATCTCGTTGCTGGGCATGTCCAGTTCCCAGAGACCAAAGCCGGCACTCTGTTCCGCCAGTCGTTGAATCCGGCTATCCATGGCATCGCTGTCCCTGAGGGTAATCGAGGCGGTAGCGGCCTGGTCTGAATCCCGGATCTCCATTCGCAGCCCGAGCAGGGCAGTAAAGAAAAAGCCATCCTTGTGGCGGAGCGTCACCAGCACTGTCTGGCCATTGTCCAGCCGGTGTCGGTGGGCGGGGGCGAAGGGATCGTCCTGGCGGGAAGCCAGAATATGCTGGACTTTCTGCCCGGTCAGATCGCTGATGTCGTAGCCAAACATGGTTTCTGCATGGCGATCAGCCTGGATGATCCGGCCGTCGTCATCCACCCGAAGCAGGGTGGGCCGGATAACGGGGCCCGTCGGATCGGGCCGGTAGCGTTGAATCAGAAACTCTTTCACAGCTCGGGTGCCTCGCTCGGGCTGGCAGCGTGTTCACTGCCTGTGCTTTTATTTTTTTACAGGTTTTGCCACGATTCATTCATCATACTGACTATCTTGCCGAAAATAACCTCTTGCCGGAGCCCTCTTGACCGTTCACGCCGCGCCCATAGTTCTCGATTTCGAGGATGGAATCGACCGCAAGACGCTCAGGCGCCTGCGGGACCGGTTTCTGCTGGTTAACGAGCAGCGCTGGCAGCGGGCGTGCTCGGCACTGACCTACCGGCAGCAGATGGTGCTGGAGTTGTTGCCGCTGGTTTTTCACCGCAACCATCCCGCCTTGCCTGGCTATCTGGATGGTAACTGCCCGGACGGCTTCAGTGGTTACACGCCCGGCCCGGAAGTGCTGGATGCGGCCCGCCGTTACGCCCGTAGCTTTCACTATCGTGACAAGGGCACTCGAAAGCCTGATCTGGACAGTCTTTTCCTGATGGGAAGCCCTGGCACCCTCGGGCACTCGGTGGCCAGTGATCTGGATGTCTGGCTCTGCCACCGTCAGGATTTGCCGGCGTCGGGCATTCGGTGCCTGGAGCGCAAAGCTGAAAAACTGTCGGAATGGGCCTGTAGCCTGGGGGTGGAGCTGCACGTGTTTGTGTTCTCTGCCGCCGATTGGCGGGCCGGGCGCCAGCGCGTGGAAGTTACCGGGGAAAACTGCGGCAGTGCCCAGCACTTTCTGTTGCTGGATGAGTTCTACCGCACCAGCATTCACCTGGCCGGTCAATATCCGTTGTGGTGGCTGATTCCGGTAGACCGGGAGGCCGATTACGACCAATGCCGGCGACAGCTGGTGGAGTGCCGGTTTATCAAGGCCAGCGATTACATCGACTTTGGCGCGGTGCCGGACATTCCTCCCGCAGAACTGCCTGGCGCTGGTATCTGGCAGCTCTACAAAGGAATCGATGCGCCCTGGAAAGCCATCCTCAAGCTACTGTTGATTGAATGTTACGCCACCGACCGGGAGCGACCACTGCTCTCGGCCAGCTTCAAGCAGGCGGTTCACAATGGTGTGATCAGCGCCGATGCCTTGGACCCCTACGTGCTTTTGTATCAGAGACTGGAGCAGTGGTTGCTGGCCCGTGACGGCGCAGACCGGCTGGAGCTGGTACGCCGAAGCCTGTACCTGAAATCCGGCTTGCCGCTCAGCCGGGCGGGTATGGTGGGTGATCCCTGGCGGGTCCAGTTGTTGCGCAGTCTGGTTGAAACCTGGGGCTGGTCGTCGGAGGATCTGGGCCGGCTGGATGATCGTCAGCGCTGGTGTGCCGAGGAAGTGATGGGACTACGCCGGCGGGTGGTTGCCGAGCTTACCCACAGTTACCGCCTGCTTGCCAGATTGGCCCGGGAAAAGGATGCACAGGCGTCGATCAGCGCCAATGACATCAATCTGCTGGGCCGCAAGCTCTATGCCGCCTTCCAGCGCAAGGCCGGTAAGGTCGAGCTGATCAATCCGGGGCTGGTGCCCTCGCTGGCAGAAGAGAACCTGTCGTTTCACCATCGCAGTGAACAGGGGGCAGCCGGAGACGGCTGGCTGTTGTACCGGGATCTTGAAGATCCGTCCGACGCCTTCTGGCAGCCGGTTATTCGCCGCGCCGGCAACCTGGCTGAGTTGCTTGTCTGGTGTTACTGCAACGGTCTGCTCAGTCGCAGTACACGGTTGAATGTGCGAGCGGGCCAGAGCGTGGCGTCGGTCAGCGAGTTGAAGGAAATACTGGATGTGCTGGCTGGTTTCCTGCCGGTGCCTATGCCCCCGGCGCCCCGCCAGGCCCTGTCCCGTGCAGTACGGCCCTTACGCAACCTGTTGTTGCTGAATGTGGCGGTGGACCCACAGGCTCATCTGACTGAGCGGGGGCTGCATAAACTCAGCGCCCGCAACGACTCGCTCGGGTTCAGTGGGGCCCGGGACAACCTGGTGGTGACCATCGATCAGATTACCCTGAACAGCTGGCACGAAGTCAGTCTGCAGCATTACGCGGCCGGGGACACCCTGATCCAGTGTTTGAAGAATGTGCTCGCTCAGGTGGCGATCAACCCTGCGGAATTGCCGGATATCCGAGTGATGGCGCCCAGCCGGGGGCACGGACAGGCCATTGCCCGGCGTGTGAGTGAGCTGTTTGCCGATGTGCTCCGACAGTTTTTTGCAGGCGGCACCGGCCCTCATCCCTTGCGTTATATCATCGAGATGGATCAGCGTTATTTTCTGCTCCAGTTCAATGGCCAGGAGCCGGGGTTTGTTGCCCTGGATAGCCGCGCGGCATTGATGGATGCCTTGTTCCAGCCCCAGGACAGTTTTCTGCCGGTGGTGCCGGATCGCTATGCTTTGCAGGATGCTCCCCTGTTGAAAGCAGTATGTGAAGCCTCCGAAGCCGGTAACATCCAGGTATTCTGGCAGCTGCAGGGAGACCAGGGCCAGCTCTGGGTGGTGGATGAGTATGGTAGTCTGTGGCATCGCCAGCTGAAGGCCCAGCAACGCCGTCATCTACTGGCACCGTTGTTGCGATTTCTGGACAGTGTTGTTGAGCGCCGGCAGTTGCGCCAGGCAGATAATCTGGAGCCGGTCGCCGGTATCCGGTGTTACGAACTGGTGCGCAGGGATGGCCAATGGCTGGCCGATCCGAGGCCAGAGCTGGTCGCCGGAATGCCCTTGTCCGGCCTTGAAGTGCAGGCGGTGGGCGTGCAACAGGGTGACAGCATTCTGCGCTTTGATCTGTATTGCAACGATCAGGAGTTTACCGTGCAGGAATATGGCGACCGTTTGATTCCGGCGGTGGCCCATTACATCCGCTCCCTGCGGCAGAGCCCGGACCCCTATCCGGTGTATCTGACTGACCTGCATCTGCCCCACGATCTCGACCCACAGCTGTATCAGCGCGATATCCAGACCAGCCAGTACCTGTTCTACCGGGCGCAGTTGGAAGATGCCCTTAACCAGCACCTGTCCTGATCATGTGAATCCTCGCGGTGCGGCCCGGGTGTCGGGTATACTTCGGCCATTATTCACTCAGGGGATTGGGTATGCAGCTTGGGCTTGTGCGCCGCCTGGCCGTCGCGCTCTCGGTGTTTGTGGTTTTGATGGTATCCGGCTGTGGTCAGAAAGGGCCGCTGTACCGGAACGCGCCGGTGCCCGACGCCTTACCATCGCAGACCGGTGACACCGAGGCAGCCGAAAATGCCGATGAGGACAAGCCGGACCACTCCCGACCTTAAGCTTTCAGGAACAGCATGGATCACTTCAATTACCGTAACGGCGAACTCTACGCCGAAGACGTTGCCGTTGCCGATATCGCCGAGCGCTTTGGTACGCCAGCCTACATCTATTCCCGGGCGACGCTGGAGCGCCATTACCGTGCTTACGATGAGGCCCTGAAGAATCGCCCTCATCTGGTGTGTTATGCGGTCAAGGCGAACAGCAATCTGGCCGTGCTCAATGTGCTGGCTCGTCTGGGGGCCGGTTTTGACATAGTCTCGGCCGGAGAGCTTGAACGTGTGCTTCGTGCCGGCGGGGATGCCGGTAAAGTGGTTTTTTCCGGCGTTGGCAAGCAGGAATGGGAAATGAAGCGGGCCCTGGAGGCCGGCGTTCGCTGTTTCAATGTCGAATCCGGCACCGAGCTTGATCGCCTGAACAAGGTGGCTGGCGAACTGGGAGTGAAAGCGCCCATTTCCCTGCGAGTGAATCCGGACGTGGATGCGGGCACTCATCCTTATATCTCGACCGGCCTGAAGGAAAACAAGTTCGGCATCGATATCGCCGAGGCGCCGGCAGTCTATGCCCGGGCGGCCAGCCTGCCCAACCTGGATATCCACGGGGTGGACTGCCACATCGGCTCACAGCTGACGTCGGTTTCGCCGTTCCTGGATGCCCTGGGCCGGGTGCTTTCTCTGATCGACACCCTGGCAGAGCAGGGCATCCGTATCCGCCATCTGGATATGGGGGGCGGTCTGGGTGTGACCTACAACCAGGAAACCCCGCCGCAACCGGCAGATTATGTGAAAGCCCTTAATGAACGCATGGGTGATCGGGAGCTGGAACTGGTGCTCGAGCCGGGCCGCTCCATTGCCGCGAATGCGGGCATTCTGGTGACCCGGGTGGAATTCCTGAAGTGCACCGAACACCGGAATTTCGCCATCATCGATGCGGCCATGAATGATCTGATCCGGCCGGCACTCTACAGTGCCTGGCAGGCCATTATTCCGGTTCAGCCCCATCAGGACAGTGAGGAAAGGCCCTGGGACCTGGTGGGCCCGGTGTGCGAAACCGGCGATTTCCTCGGCAAGGATCGCGCTCTGCGCCTGAAAGCCGGCGATTTGCTGGCGGTGCGCTCGGCCGGGGCCTACGGATTTGTTATGGCCTCTAACTACAACACCCGCAACCGGCCCCCGGAGTTGATGGTGGACGGAGATCAGGTGCATGTGGTTCGGCGCCGGGAGACTCTGGACGACCAACTGGCGCCGGAAAGTTGCCTGCCGGAATGAGCGGGGGGAACGAGATGTCTCAGCAACGACGTGGCCAGGGTCCGGTCCTGCGCTTTACCAAGATGCACGGGCTGGGTAACGACTTCATGGTGGTCGACGCCATCAGCCAGCCATTCCGGCTGGCCCCGGACACCATCCGGGAACTGGCGGATCGCAATTTCGGGATCGGTTTTGATCAGCTGCTGGTGGTGGAGCCGCCGGGGCTGCCGGATGTGGATTTTCGCTACCGTATTTTCAATGCCGATGGCTCGGAGGTGGAACAGTGCGGCAACGGCGCCCGCTGCTTCGCCCGCTTTGTGCGCGATCAGCGCCTGACCAACAAGCGTGTTATCCGGGTCCAGACTGCCAAGGGTGTGATTGAGCTCAAAGTGGGTCGGGATGGCCTGGTAGCGGTCAACATGGGGGTGCCGGAGCTCAACCCCCCCGCGATCCCCTTTGCGGCAGATCAGCGCAAGGATGTGTATACCGTCGACGTGAATGGTCAGACGGTCGAGCTGTCAGCCATCTCCATGGGTAATCCCCACGGAGTGCTGGTGGTGGACAATGTCGATACGGCGCCGGTGGAAAGCCTTGGCCCGCAGTTGGAAAAGCATCCCCGGTTTCCGGCCAGGGCCAACATTGGTTTTCTGCAGGTGATTGATCGCCGCCATGCCCGGTTGCGGGTGTTTGAACGGGGCTCCGGCGAAACACTCGCCTGCGGCAGCGGTGCCTGTGCAGCGGTGGTGGCCGGTTGTCTCCGCGGCTTGCTGGACAGCCGGGTCGAAGTCGAGTTGCGTGGCGGCAGGCTGGTCATTGAATGGCAGGGGGAGGGTACCCCTGTTATGATGGAAGGTCCTGCAACCACGGTATTTGAAGGCCAGTTGCGGCTGCCTGGCGAACCCCAGCCCCGGCGCCGCAGGAGTGCCCGCCCGAACACCCGACCTCATAAAAACGGGGCCTGAACCGATCAGGAGAACACGATGACAGAACAAACGGCCCGCCAGAAGGCCGGCGAACTCACCAGGGAACAGGTCGCAGAATATCTGAGGGCCAATCCGGACTTTTTTATCGGCCAGGACGAGCTGCTGCGCAGTTTGACTCTGCCCCATGACAGCGGCCGGGCGATTTCCCTGGTGGAGCGTCAGGTGCACCTGTTCCGGGAACAGCGGGACACGTTACGCCGGGAGCTGGTGGAACTGGTGTCCATCGCCCGCCACAACGACCGGTTGTTCGAGAAAAGCAAACGCCTGCTGATGCAGGTGATTGAAGCCCGTAACCTGCAGGATATGGCGGCTGCCATTGATGACAGTATCCGGGGTGATTTTGGTCTGGATGCCGCGTCGGTACTTCTATTCAGTGAAACCGGTCAGCTTCAGTCACAGGGTGCCCTGCATATGGTGGATGCGGCCGCGGCACGTGAGCGGTTGGGAAGCCTGCTGGAAGGGGAGCGGGCCGTTTGTGGCCAGTTCCGTGAGAATGAGCGTGAATTCCTGTTCCCGGACCGTGACGAGCCCATCGCCTCCGTTGCCCTTGTGCCCCTGCGCCACGAAGGTCTGGTGGGTGTGTTTGCTGTCGGCAGTTGTGAACCCGGTTACTTTGATCAGAGCATGGGCTCGCTGTTCCTGAGCTACATCAGTGACACCCTGAGCCGGCTTTTGCCGCCCATGCTCAAGCGCCATGGTACCGGCGCTCCGGTGACGGATCTGACCGCGGAGACCGGCCAGGGGTGAGCGTGGCGGCGAGTGACCACAAAGGATCAGCGAGCCAATTGGCGGCGCTGACCGGCTTCATTCGTCATCTGCAATCCGAGAAACGGCATTCACCCCGTACCTGCGAACACTATCAGCGCGACCTTCAGCGGCTGGTCGCCTGGCTTGCGGATAACGGCCTCAATGACTGGTCAGAGCTGTCTGCCCACGATGTTCGGCGCTACGTAGCCCGGCTCAGCCGGGATGGGCTGAGCGGACGCAGCATTGCCCGGCACCTGTCGTCGATTCGGCGTTTCTACCAGTACCTGCTTCGCGAAGGGCTTGCCATCGATAATCCGGCTCTGGACATCAGGGCGCCGAAAAGTGGTCGGCGTTTGCCCCGCGTTGCGGATGTTGATCAGATTGGCCAGTTACTGGATGCCACCCCCGAAGACCCCCTCGAAATCCGTGATCTGGCCATGTTCGAGCTGATGTATTCCTCCGGCCTTCGGCTGGCGGAGCTGGCCGGGGCCGATCTGTCGGCTCTGGATCTGAAGGGCCCAGAAATCCGCGTTCTCGGTAAAGGTAACAAGGAGCGCCTGCTGCCGGTCGGCCGCAAGGCCGTGGCGGCGTTGCAACAGTGGTTGTCCTGCCGGCGGGCACTGGTCACCGAGGGTGAGAAGGCACTGTTTGTCAGCCAGCGGGGTACCCGCCTGAGCCGGCGCAGTATCCAGAGTCGCCTGTCTCGCTGGGGTATTCTGCACGGCGCGGACCAGCGTTTGCACCCCCACCTGCTCAGGCATTCCTTTGCCAGTCACATGCTGGAATCCAGTGGCGACCTGCGCGCGGTTCAGGAATTGCTGGGTCATGCGGACATTGCCACAACCCAGGTCTATACTCATCTTGACTTTCAACATCTTGCTCGGGTTTATGATCAGAGCCATCCCCGGGCGCGCCGCCGAACGACCGATCGCACAGGGTGTGAAGAGGAAGACCATCGTGCCGGCCAGTAAGGGAGTAGTTCATGGCATCTGAAGATTCCTGGAAAGAGAAATATCTCAGGGAACTGGAAGAGGCAGAGCATCGGGAAAAACAGTGGGAATCCGAACGTAATCTGCTGGAAAGAATGCTGGTACGAACCAGTCTGGCCTCTGAAGGGCAGCGACCGGAGCTGGACGAATTGTTGGGTCGGTTGCGGGAGGATATCCGTAAGAAGCAGATCAACCTGCAGCACTGGCGGGAACTGCAGGACCAGATTGACCGGCAGATTACCCTGCTGGACGAGCAGGCCGGGCCTCAGACTGCGTTGCCGACACCGGAACCGAAAGCCACTGACGACCATGTGGATCTGGCGGATACCACCCAGCGACTGCGAATTGCCCGCCGCATAGGTCAGTTGCTGGGACAACTGTTGCAACAGGCTTCGCTGGAACCGCCTGCCGAAGCGGAAGCCCGGGAATTGCAGCAGACCTTGCTGACCAGCAACGACTGGGAAGTGCTCCGGGAGGGGCTGAACCGGGTCGCCGACCTGGTGATCGCCGCCATCACCCGCAGCCAGCGCGAATTCGAGGCCTTCCTGAAACGTCTGGATGAACGCTTGCAGGCGTTGCGGGAGCATTTTGCCCAGCAGAGTGACGCCCAGACTGGCCGGCAGGACGCCACAGCGACGCTGGACCGGGAAATCCGTGCCGAGCTGGACAAGGTGGGGGATGACATCCGCGCCAGCGAGGATATTCAAGCTTTGAAGCAGTCGGTCAGTCAACGCCTGGAATTTATTGGCAGTGCGTTGGAGCGGTTCCGGACGTCGGAAAGCGAGCGTGAAAAACTGCTGGCGAACCAACTGGAAGCCATGCAGGAGAAAGTCGCGGCCATGGAGGCCCATTCGGAACAGATGCAGGCCCAGGTGCGTGAAGAGCGTCAGCGAGCCCTGACCGATCTGCTCACCCAGCTGCCCAACCGTGAAGCCTGGCAGGAACGGCTGTCGTTTGAATACAATCGCTGGTTGCGCTACCGGCACCCGCTCACGGTGGCTGTGCTGGACGTGGATCTGTTCAAGCGCATCAACGATTCCTATGGCCACAAGGCAGGGGATCGCGTGCTGCAGTTGGTGGCCCGGGAGATGAGCACTCGCCTGCGGTCGACGGATTTTATCGCCCGGTTCGGTGGCGAGGAGTTTGTGGTGCTTCTGCCGGAAACGCCCACAGATGAAGCCCGCAAGGTATTGGATTCCCTGCGCGAACATGTATCCGGCCTGCCGTTCCATTTCAGCGGCGAGCCGGTAAGCATTACCTTTTCAGCGGGGCTGACCGGTTTTCAGGACGACGACACCGAAGAGTCGGTGTTTGACCGGGCTGATCGGGCCCTCTATCAGGCCAAGGATGAGGGCCGAAATCGGGTGTCGGTGCTCTGACGCAGCCAATCAGTGCCTTAGCAGGGCATCCAGTTCATCAATCACCTCCGCCCAGTCGCTGTCATCTTCCAGCCCTTCCTCCAGAAAATGGGACTGGCTCTCTGACCAGAAGGGCGCATCCTGGATGGCGACTTCACTGGGTAATGGTGAATGTCGGGCGATGAAATGCTCGACTTCCGATTGACCGGAGGGCAGACCCAGTTGTTCGAACAGGGTGCTCAGGCTGTGTTTGCTGGTGTCCATGGTTACGTACCTCCATCAGCTCATTGGCAAAATGCAATCCTGCCCGTTTGCAGGTATGGTTTTCCTGAAATGTAGTGGACCCGCCGAGGATATCCAGTGAAGTCTCGTTCACAGTTCATGTTTTGCCTCCTGTTGCTGCTTTTTCAAGGGGCCGTGTTGGCGGATCCACCCCAGAATTCGCCGGCGCCCGTACTGGGCGTTGAAGATCTGCGTTGGCTTGCAGAACAGGATGGCTTCAATGTGGGGGTCAGGCATACCCAGGTGCCGCTGGTGTTCGATACCGGGGAGGGGCGCATGGCGGGCATCTGGGTGGACTACCTCAACCGCTTGTCCTCCAAGCTGGGATTGCCCATTGAGCCCTTTCTGATGAACCAGATGCTGGGCACTGAGCGGCCAGAGCCGGACCTGATCCTGACCACCCGACTGCCCGGCGCCCCGGTTATTCCCGGCGTGCGACACACAGCGCCCTTGATGTCACTCACCTACGGGGTGTTTGTGAATGCCGGCGACCCGGCAATCCGGACTCTGTCTGATCTGGAGGCAGCGAAGGTTGTCATTGTCGGCGACGACCCCAATCAGTTTCCGCTGCTGGACCCGGTGGAAAGCTTTACGCCGGTACCGGTTTCCAGCCTGGGTGAGGCGGTCAGCCGGGTTATGTCGGGCGAGGCAGATGCTTTTCTCGGGCCGGTTCCGGTGGTGTCTGACTACCTCGAATCGGCGATGATCAATGGTGTCGGGCTGGCGGTGTTGCTGGATCGGCGACCTGTGGATGTGGTGCTGCAGGTTCCCATTGAGCAGGAGCGCATGTTTCGGGTGTTTGATCGCACGGTATCGTCACTGACCCATCAGGAACATCGCAATATTCGCCAGTCCTGGTTGGCGGGGGAGCTGCCCGAAGTCGAGACCCGAAACGTGGCCCTGACCGCCGGTGAACTGGAATGGCTGGCCAGTAACTCGGAGATTACCGTCGGACTGAGGCCGGACTGGCCGCCGTTCGAGTTTGAACAGGATGGCCGGCCCACGGGGCTGGTCGCCGACTTGCTCAGCCGGCTGGAGAAGGATCTGGGGATTCGCTTCCAGCGAGTGACGGTAGACAGTCGGGCCGGCGCCGAGGAAAAACTGAAATCCGGTGAGCTGGACGTGCTTCCCGGCATGTCCCGCACGCCTCGTACCGAGCAGGAATTCCTGTTCACCCGGGCCTATGTCAACGTGCCCATTGCGCTGGCGATCCGCGACACCGGTCGCTTTATCGGAGACCTGCGTGAACTTCGGGATGAGCGGGTCGGCGTGGTAAACCGCCAGGCCAGTCATGACTATCTGCTGATCAATCATCCGAATCTCGACCTCTATCCCCAGCAGACCGTGGAAGACGGGCTGCTTGCGCTTTCCAACGGCGATCTGGATGTGATGGTGACGCATATCCCGGCGGTAAGCTACACGGTGGCACGGCTCGGTCTGTCGAATCTGAGGATTACCAGTATTACCCCTTACCAGTACGATCTGAGACTGGCGGTCAGCCCGGCCCAGCCTGAGCTCCACCGCATTCTGAACAAGGCGCTGGGCAGTCTGCCGACGTCCGAAACCGAAGCCATCTATAATCGCTGGATTCACCTGGATATCGAACAGGAAGCCGATTACACCGTGGTTCGGCGGATCATTCTGATAGCCATCGTGGTGGTGCTGATCTTCCTGTACTGGAACCGCAAACTTTCACTGGAAGTGGATGAGCGAATCCGGTCCGAGAACGCGCTGCGCCGGAGTGAGGATGAACTCCGTGCCGCCAAGCTTGAGGCGGAGCGGCTGGCCCGGGAGGCGGAGGCTGCGAGCCGTGCCAAGAGCGAATTCCTGGCCAACATGTCCCATGAAATCCGAACGCCTATGAACGCGGTGATTGGCTACAGCGATCTGCTCTACAATTCGGTCACAGATCCCCAACAGCGCAATTACCTCAATGCCATCCGGGCGGGCAGTCGAAGCCTGCTGATGCTGATCAATGACATTCTGGACCTGTCGCGGATCGAGGCCGGCAAGATGCGCCTGGATTTCGGCCCTGTTTCCGTGCGCCGGCTGCTCAGTGATGTCCGCCACATCTTTGACCTGCGGGCGACGGAGCAGGGCATTACCCTGGAAGTGAGCGTGGGATCGGGTATGCCCTCGGCGATGATGCTGGACGAAACCCGCTTGCGACAGGTGCTGTTTAATCTGGTGGGCAATGCCATCAAATTCACCCACGACGGCGGGGTTACCGTGCGAGCGGTCGCCAAGCCGCTGGGCGAGCCGGCGGATGCCGATTCCGAGGTTTGTTACTACCGGCTGGTGGTGACCGTAGCTGACACCGGTATCGGCATAGCCCCGGACCAGCAGGAGCGCATTTTTGAAGCCTTCGAGCAGCAGGAAGGCCAGAGTTCCCGGCGTTATGGCGGTACCGGGCTGGGGCTTGCGATCAGTCGTAAACTGGTGGAAATGATGGGCGGCAGACTGACCGTGAAAAGTGAAGCCAATGTGGGCTCGACGTTCAAGGTGGTACTGCCCAGAGTAGAAGCGACGGTGGAGCAGGCTGATGACGATGGCGCGCCGGAGGAATCCGAGCGCCTGCTGGCCCAGACCATGAGTATGCATGAGCGGGGCTGGCTGCGGGAAAAACTGGCTGAAGACTTCGGTAATGAATGGCAGGAAGTGCGCGAGAGCGGCGACCCGGAACAGATGAAGGATTTCGCGGTCCGCATTATCGAATGGGGGCAGCGGCATCGCTCATCGTCGGTCACGCGCTACGGTGAGAAGCTGTTGGCGGATGTGGAGGCCTTTAATCTGGACGCGGTGAATACCGCCCTGGATGCATTCCCCCGCCTACTGGGACAGGAATAGCCCGGGCTACAGGCTAGAGGCAGTCAAACTGGGACTGGCGGTCAAAGGCCACGGCCACCATGTCGTAGCCGGAATCCGACAGCGAGCGGATCAGTTCACGATCTTTCAGCAGGGTCATGCACACTTTGTGTACGCTGGCCTGGAGTTGTTCGGCGGCCGGCTGCTGGTTCGGAAAGCGGAAATCCACAATCAGGTATTTCCGGTCTACGCTGGCCCGGGCGGGAATGTCCTCGCGCTCGATGCTTTCATAGCCTATGTAGGTGGCTTCGTTGGCCTGAAAAACCTGGCTCATCAATACATCCAGGTTTTCGGCGGATACCTGCGCCGATGACAAGCCGAGCACCAGACCAGAGAGAAGGGCGGTAATGTTGGTGCGCATGTGAGGCTCCCGGAACGTAATCTGCGATTCTTGTTAGTGTAACCAAGTGTAAAGTTTGGTTACAGTTGATTGTTGCAGAGTGTGGCTTACTTTTCCTCCTGTGGACGCTGGATTTTTCAATTGTTTGCAATGCTGAAATGATTTCCGGATGGTAAGGCCCGGCGTTGGTTAATGCCTGTTGTGGCCTGTGATTTCAGCTATCATTGACCAACAGTGGTTGTAAAAGCAGAGGGATAGCCATGTACCAGCTCGTGTTCAAAGGAGAGTGCACACCAGGCACCGATCTGGAAACCGCTCGCAACAATGCCCGGGCCCTGTTCAAGGCCAGCGTCGAGCAGCTGGACCGCATGTTCAGTGGGCAACCGGTCGTCATTCGTAACAAGCTTGAGCAGGTTCAGGCCGAGAAGTATCTGGCGGTGCTGAAAAAACACGGAATGGTGGCGTATGCACAGCCGATGCCCGGAGCCGAGCCGGCCAGACCAGCACCGGCGCCCTCTGCTCAGACTCCGGCCTCACAGCCGGTCCCGCCACAGTCTCCGGCACCAAAGCCAGCGCAACCGGAAGCGAAATCCGGTAACACTCCAGCCGTTGAACCGGGCGATCGCCTGCCAGTGGCCGGCGAAAAGGTGGATGATATTCTGGCCGGTTCCGGCCTGAGCCTGGACCCGGTCGGGGTGACTCTGGTTGAGCATCAGGAGGCTGAGGCACCGATGTTTGAGCATCTTGATGACTGGACACTGGCTCCGGCCGGCAGTGATCTGGGTATAAAACGGGATCTCCCCCCACCGGTTGTGCCGGATACCTCCCATCTGTCACTGGCCGACGATGACAAAAAACAGACCTCGTGACGGGATCGTGAGTACTCGCTCGCCGTACTGGTTGCTGTGCATTCTGCTTGTCCTGCCCGGGTTCCCTCATGCTTTGGCCGATGCTGATGCGAGTAATGCTCGGCCAACCATAGGTCTGGTGCTCAGTGGCGGTGGTGCCAAAGGCATGGCCCATGTCGGGGTACTGCGGGTACTGGAAGAAATGCAGGTGCCGGTTGATGTAGTGGTCGGTACCAGTGCCGGATCGGCCGTTGCCGCCCTGTACGCCACCGGGATGCCGGTGGAAGAAATCGAACAGCGATTTATCGGGCTGGACTGGCTGTCCAGTTTTCGCGATGACCCAGGCCGGGCCTACAAGCCGGTGCGCCGAAAGCAGGACGATTGGCGCCTGCCTCTGGTGCCGGGTATTGGCGTCGGTTCCGAGGGCGTTCGGTTTGGTGGCGGACTGGTTAC
>ENA-ORCU01000445-ORCU01000445.1-marine-metagenome-genome-assembly--contig:-NODE-445-length-15604-cov-2.854125_pt1 | contig 15604 bp, 14 predicted proteins | sample MGYA00248631_ERZ508512 | MGnify/ENA primary metagenome ERZ508512 (study PRJEB26183, sample SAMN06268844) | marine metagenome | isolation source: Tt an P1 anaerobic enrichment on pine from sediment taken...
GAATTATGGCGTCCCGGATCCGGACATCGGAAAAGTAGCCGTCAATTATGATACCGGTATGCCGACGGTTTTCCCGTTATCCGCCATTGCCAAACGGGCGCTGAGCGTGCCATGGGGGGACGTGGTCCGCATTTCAAACGAACCGCGTTTCATGAAAGCGGTTATCCCGTCGGCCAACCTGGTGGCAACGGCAGATGAGATGTCGCAGTTCTACCAGATGTTGCTGAACGGCGGCGAGCTCAACGGCAAGCGGATTTTCAAACCCTCGACCATCCGGCGGGCGGTAGCGCCGGCGTCAAAGATGCGGTTTGACGGCACATTGATGGTTCCCATGAGATACAGTGCCGGCCTGATGCTGGGAGCATCCCCGTTCGGAATCTGGGGGCCGTATTCGGAATCCGCCTACGGTCATGTCGGATTTATGAATATCTTTTGCTGGGCCGACCCGGCTCGGGATATCGCAGTCTCCCTTCAGACAACAGGCAAATCATTGATTGGATCCCATCTCGGGCCACTGATACGATTCCTGGCTGCCGTCGGACGGCATTGCAGATTGAACAAAGCCCTTAAATGATAACACCTGTCTGCTTTCTTTCCCGTTTATCTTGCCCAAGCCATGGGCTGAACTCTCAATTTCCAGACCGTCCTTTGTTCAACTGATATTTTAAAGGTGTAGGATTCTCAAGGCCCGACGCCATGGCCCATCCGTTGGGTGCGCCCCCCGGTCTTCCTTTAAACGGTCCCGTACGGCTCCACCGTTGCCGTCGACCACTATTTGTGTCAACATCCCGCTAAAGAATTTACCTGAATCGGGAAATTCACCCTTATAGGTTCAATTCTGCACACGGAGTTGGAAAAAAGGCGAAGTTAACCATGAAGTTATTGAAGAAAATGAAGAAAATGAAGAAAAAAATGCCATCTCCGAAAACCGCTTGTAACATGGCCAGGGAAAACGATATTCACGGGGTCAGCAGAGACAGTGACATGAAATTTGCCGATTATAACCGCATCGTTGGAAACTCCGCATGAACGATATATTCAGGACTGCCAGAATACAAAAGGATAAAAATTTCGACGGAACCTTTTTTTTCGGCGTCAAAACCACAGGCATTTTCTGCCGGCCGTCCTGCCCTTCCCCCGTCGCAAAGGAGGAGAATGTCCTCTATTTTGATACGATCTTTGAAGCCCTGGAGCAGAATTTCAGGCCCTGTCTCAGGTGCAGGCCGGATATCGAGGTGGATTATTGCAGCGGCAGCGTCGATGGGGAGTTCCTGGTCAATTCGGCGCTCGACATGATCTATGACGGCTATCTCAATTACAATTCCATCCGGGATCTGGCGAAGGAACTTCTTTTATCGGACAGGCACCTGAGGAAGCTGTTTGTGGATCACCTGGGGGTGCCCCCGGTTAAGATCGCACGGTACCATAAGGCGCTGTTTGCCAAAAAACTGCTGATTTATTCGGATGAATCCGTCACCGATATCGCGTTTTCCGCAGGCTTTGGTTCCACCCGGCAATTCAACGAGGTATTCAGGGAGATATTCGGGAAAACGCCCTCCATGACGCGGCGGGAATCCAAAAATGAAAACTGCGATGCGGACAAGACCACGCTGCTCCTCAAATACAAACCGCCCTTTGATCTGGGCCCCATCCTGGCCTTTTTGAAACCACGGGCCATTAAGGGAGTGGAGCTCGTCACGGACAGCAGCTATGCCAGGACCTTCCGCACCCAAAACACCACCGGTTTTTTAAAGGTGCAGAACCGCCCGGACGAATCGGCCCTCCGTCTGACCATCGGCGCCGGGGATATCCGGTGTTTTATGGAAATCTACAGCAAGGTCCGCCGGATGTTTGATCTTGATACCGATTTCAGGCACATCAACCGGAAATTTGCGGCAGACAACATTCTATCCAGGGGAATGATCGACGGACAGGTGCCCAGACTGCCCGTTGCGTTCGATCCCTTCGAGTTTGTGGTCCGGGCGGTCCTGGGCCAGCAGGTCACTGTCAAGGCGGCCACCACCCTGGCCGGCCGGATTGCCCGGAAGGCCGAATTGAAAACCGGTGCCGGATTTCCCTCCGGCCTCGATTATTTTTTCCCGGACCCGTCGGAGCTTCTGGCACTGGACCTGGACGGACTGGGCATCACCCGGATAAGACAGGAAACCATCAGAAATGCGGCACAAAATATTCTGGACAAACGGGTCCAACTGACGGCCCACCAAACCTTTGAGAAGTTCCACAGGGATTTTTCCGCCTTGAAAGGAATCGGGGACTGGACCGTGAACTATGTGGCCATGAGAGGTCTGGGAATGATCGACAGTTTCCCGGCCACCGATCTGGGGCTTATCAAGGCCCTGACCCGTGACGGAACGGCGCCCACCAGAAAGCAGATCATGGCGATGGCCGACCAGTGGCGGCCGTACCGATCCTATGCCACCTTGTGCCTGTGGAATTCAGGAGCCCAATAACCCATGAAATATACACGATTCGACGCCCGGTTCTGCGAAATCATCCTGGCAGGCAATGAAAAGGGGCTGTGCCATCTTCATTTAAATACCGGGCAAGGCAAGAGACGCTTTGAGGTATCGGACACCTGGAAGCAGGATGATGCGTTTTTTTCAGATGCCAGGGAACAGATTCAAGACTATTTCAGCGGCAAACGAAAACGATTCGACCTGGCCATCAACCCCCTGGGCACCGATTTTCAAAAACGGGTATGGAACGAGCTATGCAATATCGCCTATGGAGAACTCAAGTCCTACAAAGAGATCGCAAGGGCCATTGGGAATGAAAACGCCGCAAGGGCTGTAGGCATGGCAAACAGCAAAAACCCCATCCCCCTGATCATACCCTGCCACAGAGTGATCGGGGCCAACGGGAATCTCGCCGGGTTTGCCCACGGGCTTGACATCAAAAAACGGCTGATCCGCTTTGAGCAGGCCACTATCTGACAGAATAAACCGCCACGCGGCTGGGGCTTTTCACCGCCGATGATTGAGTAACAATAGACACAGAAAACACTTAGGATAAATAATGATTGCCGTAATTTTCGAAGTAAAACCGAAGTGCACCGAAAAAGATCATTATCTCAAAATCGCATCCGGCTTAAAAATGTTATTGGAGAACCAGGACGGTTTTATTTCCATTGAAAGGTTTCAGAGTTTAACCCGGGAAGGCAAAATTCTGAGCCTCTCATTCTGGCGGGATGAAGCCTCTATCACCAAATGGCGGAACATGATTGAACACCGCACCGGCCAGAAAAACGGCAAGGAACACCTGTTTGAGTCATACAGAATCCGAGTCGCCAAGGTGGTCAGGGATTACACCGAAAGTGACAGGGATGAAGCCCCGTCGGATTGCACGACTGGAGTCGATCCATGTTAAAGACATATTGATCGACGCAGAAGCACTACAACGCATTTATGCATACCGTGAGATTTCCTTCTCGCTGAACTGCTGACGAATTGAATCGCTGAACGCTTAGCAATGAGTTGCGAAAAAGGACAGGTTACCATGTACATGAAGCCATGAAGAAAAAAGCGCAGCACGCTACGCAATGACTTCAAAGGGGGGGTGGTGTAAAAGTCTTTTTGAAAACCGATGAATTGGCTTCGTTTTCAAAACAATTTATACTCTTCCTGTCCTTTTAAAATCAGTTATCGTTCTCCGCACCAGCCGTCTTGCCTCAGAGCCATCCTGAAACGGAAAGACATACACCCCTCTTCAACGGCAGTCAAAGATTAAAATTAACTATCCGGAATTATTCTGGACTTTGCCCAACACCTATGTCATAGTTCCTGCCATCACCAATCAACAGCCGAATCTTTTCCGACACAACAATCGTCTCCACCAGAAAAGCAATAGTAGCACCCGATTCATGCCACATTAAAAGGAGAAGATGGTAAAATGACAAATGAATGGGCCTCGAAAGAGTGCTTTGGCCATCAGGCAGAGGATATGCTTCGTGGGGATCCCCCGCACAAGTGCTTATACTGCGGCATCTTTGACAAGTGTCATAAAATGACTCTTGCAGCATGTCTGCAATCAATATCCACAGGGATGGATCGTTTAATTGAAAACAGTACAGCGACCAACAAATTCCTGAAATTCACTGAACTGAATAAGCGTGCGGAAGCCGATATGGAAAAATAATATTCCCAATCGCTATCGGGATCGAAAAAATCGATCCCGATAAAAACATATCACGACAAGCAACTGAACCAGGCGCGTATTCTTCACGCCGGTGATGCGTGTTTGGTTGCCGCTTGTCCGCGTTGGGCCAATATCCCGCAACGAAGACAGGCATTGCCCTGCCCTGCAGTTTGTTCCCCCCTACTATCAGGCGCACACAACATTCAGGTGACAGAAAAATCCGGCAAATCCGCAAAACAATCAGAGCAAATATAACGTTTCACCGAATTGCGACGTCAACGAAAAAATTGCGCCTGCAAATTATATGGGTAAACCCTTATATTTTGTGCTATATTTTCGTTTCTTTTCATTTCGCAGTCAATTTTCCTTAAAAAATGAAAGCGATCCTGTTTTATATACTGCATATACTGCGATTGAGATACCGGAGGCGGGGAAGGCTCACCCCCCCATGCATGGTCATCCTGGTATCCCTTTTTGCGGTTTCTCATCCGGTCCAGTCCGCCGAATGTTTGGACCTTGAAGGTATTCACGTCTTTTGCCCCGGCGATAATCCGAGTTGGTCATCCCCGGACGTTGACGACAACGACTGGCAGAACGTTCAGGTCCCGGGCGATCTGTCAACCCAGGGACTCCGCACCAAGAAAGGGATGGGATGGTATCGAATCCGTTTTTTCGCCGACAATACGCCGCGCGATGCGGAATTCGCCCTTGCAATGGGCAACGTGGGAAATGCGGATGAAGTGTATCTGAACGGCGTTAAAATCGGAGGTGAGGGAAAAGTCGGGGACCGCTTTGTTGAAGCCCCCTGGAAAGAAAGGCTGTACCGGATTCCGAATGGCCTCCTTCGGATCGGAGAGGAAAATATCCTTGCCGTACGGATCATGGACACCTACTGTATGGCGGGCATTTATGAAGGGCCTGTCCGTATTGGCGATTATGGGGACATGGTCGTCCACAAACTGCGGCGGGAATTTGCCCGCAAAGGGATCGAAATCGCCTTTTTCACCCTGTTTTTTTTCTTCCTGATGGGCGCAGCGTTTCTTTTCGTTCAAGGGGTCCGAACCCCTGAATATGCTTCGTTTATCCTCTTTCTCTGCCTTTACGGGTTAATGTTTGCCCTGGAAAGCCTGTTTTATTACGATACCGGGCTGAAAACCCCTCTTGTGCAGCGATTGATCTTTGCCGACGTGTGCCTGCTGCCGGCCGCGGGCCTTTATTTTCTCGTATGCCTGTATCGGGACCCCGTGGCACTGTGGCTGAAGACAACAATGGCGGCTTCCGTGACGCTGGCGGTAATGTTTTTGTGTTTTCCATCCTATGCCGCCTACACCCGGTTACTTCATTTGTGGCTGGCGCTGTTTGTCTGCTCGGGAGCCGCTGTGCTGTTTCTGGCCGTCAGGGCATGTATGAAACGCCGGCATGAGTCCGGCCCGATTCTTGTCGGCATCATCGGCTTTATTGCCGGCATATGCCTTGAGCTGATTGATTTCTCAGGATCCTGGCCCGTTTCTCCTTCGGACCTGGGCATGGTATTTTTTCTCTCTTCAGCCGTGTGCGCCCTCATGGTTCGCTATGCCCGGATCGGCCGGCTGGTCAGGCAACTATCCGGTCGAATTCTGGAGGCTCAGGAAGAGGAGCGCAAGCGGCTTTCCAGAAACATCCATGACACGCTGGGACAGTCGCTGATGGCCATTAAACTGCAATTGCAGATGATAGGGGCCAGGCAAATCTCTGACGATGAAGCAAAGCGTTTTAAAGACCTTGTCTCCGAGGTTGACCGGGCCGTTGTTGATCTCAGGCATATCGCCATGGATCTTCGTCCTTCCTATCTGGAGGAAAGTTCCATGGCACAGCTGTTTACCCTTTACGGGCGGCTGTTTACGGAAAGAACCGGCATACCGGTGCATGTCAGAGGAGAGGAACCACCAGTGGTGCCCATACGGATCAAAGACAATCTCTACCGGGTCTATCAGGAAGCCTTGACCAACATCAGCAAACATGCGGCTGCCCAACAGGTTGAGGTCAGTTTTGGAAAGAAAAAAAATCGTCTCACCCTGGCGATCCGGGACAACGGCAAGGGTTTTGACCCGGTTCGGCAAATGGATGAAGGCCGCGGCATCGGCCTTTTATCCATGAAGGAGCGGGCCGAGCTGCTGGGAGGGCTTTTTCGAATCCAAAGCCTTCCCGGCAGAGGATGCACCGTTTTTGTGGAGGCACTGATCAAATGATACGGGTTGTAATCGCGGATGACCACACCATGTTTCTTCAGGGACTGTCCCAGTTGCTGGCTACGGTTCCGGAAATCTGCCTGGCGGGCCAGGCGCAGAACGGACCGGAGGCCCTGGGGCTCATCCTGGAGCAGCGGCCGGATCTGGCAATTCTGGATATTTCCATGCCGGGGATGAGCGGCATAGAGGTGGTCCGGGAACTGAGCCAACACGCCGTAAAAACCCGTTGCATTCTTTTGACCATGCACACCGCTCCGGAGCTGGCCCGCCAGGCTCTTGACTCAGGGGCGGCCGGTTACCTGCTGAAGGAAAACGCGTTTGAAGAACTTCTTCGAGCCGTTCATGCCGCGGCCGATGGCGCAAGCTACATCAGCCCGGCATTGCATGCCGATCTTTTTCAAACCCGAGAACCGAAAAACAGCCGACAGTTGACGCCAAGGGAAACAGAGGTACTGCAGTGGATCGCATCCGGCCTGACCAACAAGCGGATTGCAAAAAAGCTTCATATCAGCGTTAAAACCGTGGACACCCACCGCACCCGGATCATGCACAAGCTGGATTGCCATACCGCCGCCGATCTGGTCCGCCATGCCATCAAGACCGGACTGGTCTGATGCTTCACTAGTGCTTCGAATTTCGTTCATTGCGATCCCGAGTTTCATCAAATGCTTATCGTCGGCTGTTTTCGGACCATCCATACAGGATATACCCGACAGCGAATACGGGATTTGCCCGATTGTTTTTCCTTACGGGAATTGCTACGCCTGCAGTCATGTGAAAGGCAGGGGGAGGCGCCATCGCACCGGGACTTCATCCGTGCCCTGATCGTGAAGCACCTTTCCATTTTTGAAAATCCATCCGGAAAATTGTTTTAAATAAAGACCGTCGCACGACTGATCATCGACTGCACAGGACGAGGAAACGGATGAAAACAATATCGGTTGCATTCTGCTCTGGTTTGATTGCGGTTATGGTGCTGTTCACAGGGGGAAATTTCTTCCCGGCCCATGCCGACTCCCCATTGGTTGGCGAAAAAACGCTTATTGGCGATAATGCGGGGAATCCGGCAGCGGGCGTCGGAGATGGGCGTTTTCTGGTCGTGTGGGAGTCCTTTTCGTCAGCGTCTTCGAATATTCAAGGCGCCTTTGTCACGGAAATGAGCGATCAAATAACCCCTGAGGATACGATTATCCTGGGCGTCCAGAAAATCTGCAGGCCGGACGATCCCCGCGACTGCATGTATCCCGCTCAAATGCATCCGGCAATGGGATTCGATCCCGTTAACAGCGAATTCTGGGTGCTGTGGGCAGATAACCGCGACGGGTTTCTCGAAGGCGCAGAGCATTCCTGGAGCATTTATGGAACCCGCGTGGATCCGCTTGGCGAATATATGGTGGTTTACGATTTTCCAATGGAGGAATCAGCCGACGAGCAATCTTACCCGGCCGTTTCGCCCAACGCCGACTTGTTTGTCTGGCAGGATTCCTGTCATTCGCCAAATGAACCGCATATCGTGGGATGGATCAAGCTTCTGGATGAATTTCCCATCTCCCCATATGAAGACGGTGATGAAGTAGAACCCGCCGTAGGCTTTGACGGAACGGACTACCTGGTGGCCTGGAAGTTTTTCGATAATGCCGGGGAAAACAGTGGAATATATGGTCAGATTGCAGGAGGGGACGGCGAACTGATCGGGGAGCCGTTTCTCATATTCAGCAAGCTGTGCAACCGGATCGATATCGCTTTTGACGGCACAAACTACCTGGTGGTATGGGACAGCTCTATCGGCGGAAACCGCCTGATCCTCTGCCAGCTGGTGTCTCCGGCCGGTGCGCTGGTGGGAAGCAGGACGGTCTTTTCCGGGGGAACCAACATGTATTATCCGGCTGTGGCCTTTGACGGTCTGAATTACCTGGTGGTGTGGGAGTGGCGAACACTGGATCAAAACCGGGGGATATGGGGCCAATGGATCTCCACGGACGGCGAGCGGCTGGGGGAAAAGTTTCAAATCGAGGCATTCGATACCGGCACATCCGCCGGAAATGGGCCCGATCTGGCCTTTTTAGCCCAAGTGGACACCAGGCGATACCTCGTGGTCTGGGAGGAAAGCCCGCACAGGAAGGTCTACGGCCGATTGATTGCACCCAGGAAGCCCCGCCTCACCCTTTCAGCGGGGCCAGCCAATCCACGGGAGCAGATCACGCCGGCCGTGGCCGGAAACCTCGGGGTAACCCACCTTAATCTCTCACTGGATCATTCAGCACCGGCACCTGCTGAAATTTCCGCCATGACCTTCACCTTTGCCGGCAACGGCGACCTGAACGACATTCTCTCGGCCGGACTCTACCGGGACACCACCTGCCAGGGCATCTCCGAGGATCTCATCGGCACGGCCGTTTTCAACGGAAATGCCGTTACCGTCGACAGCCTCACCGAGACCATTGCGCCCGGCGCCGATACGTGCTTTCTTCTCAAGTACGAGTTCGGGCAGGCATCGCCTCCCTGCCCCTGTTCGGTTTACGGCGCCGATATCCGGCCGGAGGACATTCTGGTGACCATTCCGGACGGGCAGCTTGAGACGGCGGGCGAAACGGTAAACGGATCGGTCCAGGCCGATTACCCGGAAACTGAACTTATCGGAGACAACCGCCGCAAGGCTAAACGAAATAAAATCCTGCCCGACCCCCTATCCGTTCGCCTCACCCATGGCCTTGACACCGACTGCCGGACAGGATGGCAGGTCCGCTTCGCCATCGATGGGATTCCCGACGGGGCGGCGGGCCAGATCCTGGGGTGCGGGGGCCCCGAGTGCGTGGTTCCATTTGACGATGCGGGTGAGGCACGGATCGCCTTTACCAGCGGCGACATAAACGGCACCTATGACATCACCGCTGTTTGCGAACCGTCACCGGGCAATCCGTACGCCTGTCCCCCGCGAGCCATTGCCCCCCTGGTATTCCACGTCGACGTTGAATGCTATTTACTCACGCTTGCCACGACCCCTCAGGGAACAGGCAGCGTGGGCACTTCCCCTCTGGACACCTGCTACGACCCCGGCCGGGCGGTAACGCTCACTGCACTGCCGAACGCAGGCTCTGTCTTTGATCATTGGGAGGGCCACCTTTCCGGAAACGTAAATCCCGGAATCATCACCATGAACGAAGACAAGCAGGTGACCGCCGTTTTCGCATCCGGCTCATCTCCCCTGGATGCCGACTTCAGCGCGGAGCCGCTGGGCGGCCCGCCGACGATGGAGGTGCGGTTCACGGACCTTTCAACAGGCGTCATCACGGGCTGGCTCTGGGATTTCGGAGATGGCATGACCAGTACCGCCCGGCACCCTGTCCATGTCTACAATGCCACCGGCACGTATACCGTAGGGTTGACAGTGGCGGGGCCCGGCGGAGCGGACACCGAGACACGGACGGATATGATCACGGTCTTTATCATTCCCGGAGATATCGACAACGACGGCAACGTGACCCTCATGGACGTAATCTGTTCCCTTCAAATCTCATCCGGTCACGATATGAACGGCAAACCCGTCAATCCGGCCGCATCGATAGAAGCGTCCCATCGCATCGGGATGCCGGAGGCGATCTACGCAATCCAGAAATTGGCCGACATGAGATAAGGATTTTCAGCCGCGCCCCCCCCTTGTGCAGCGGCGCAGTGTTCTGGTTTCGTTTTACACCACCATCACGTTGTAAAAATTTTTTATTCTTCCCCACCTTTTCTTTCCGGCGCCGGATTCATCTCCGATATATTTCACCGGCTGCCTGGCACATCTGTTCATTCGCCTTGCCAATCACCCGATTTTGCTCTATGAACCGGGGCTCTGATTTCAACCCAACCCTGACAACAAACGAAAGGAAAAATAATGAAAATTCTGGGATTGGAAGGCGGCCCGAGGAAAGACGGCAATACGGAAAAGCTGGTTCATGCCATTCTTGACGGCGCGGCGGAACACGGTGCGGAGAAATCATTTTTCAAACTGGCGGACATGGATATCAGCGGCTGCAAAAGCTGTTATACCTGCAAAACAAAGGGCCGATGCGTGATCGAAGACGACATGCAGGCCCTGTACGACGAAATCCAGGCCTCGGACGCCATCGTGCTGGGATCGCCCGTTTACATGTGGCAGGTCACCGCGCAAACCAAACTCTTCATGGACCGTCTGATTGCATTTATCGCACCCGATTTCTCCACCCGCCTGAACGGGCCCAAAAAGCTGATCCTGGCTTACACACAGGGCAACCCGGACGAAAAATCGTTTCAGACTTATTTTGAATACATGGAAAAACTGTTCGCCTTTTTGCATTTCGATGTAAAGGCAACCCTTGCCGCAACGGGAACCCGGGACAAAAACGACATCCTTGGCCAGGCGGATCTTCTTGATACGGCCAGAACAATCGGGGCAGATTTGGTGGGATAAGCCCTCATATCCCGAAAAAAACCGGTTGCCACTTATGTTTTACCCCCCAGCAACCCCCATCTTCTGGTGGTTAAGAACAGGCTCTGACAGGCAACCGGTAGCTGCCGATGGACGGAGATCCGACATACGCAAAGGCCGCGGATAAAATCGTTTATGCCATATTATTCATATTATCCTTGAATTTACAGCCGAACGACCAATGTTTGAATTAATTTTTCACCACCTTCTTCAGGAGTCTGTTTGAAAACCGATGAATTGGGTGGTACGCACGCAGAAAGTGCGTTGATAAAAAAATCGGGGATGAATCCATGTGCGGACGGTTCGTGGGATATCGAAATCTCGAAGAGCTGAGGCAACATTTTCCCATCGATGTTGCCGATTGCGAGGTTGCCGCCAGCTACAACGTGGCGCCGACCCAGCAGGTCCTTGCCATTGTCAGGCGTGACAACCTGAACGTGCTGGACAGATTCCACTGGGGGCTGGTGCCGTTCTGGGCCAGGGAGACGGCCATCGGCCATAAAATGATCAACGCCCGCTCGGAGACAATCGCAAGCAAACCCAGTTTCCGGAATGCCTTTATAAAGCGCCGGTGCCTGATCCCGGCCGATGGTTTTTTTGAATGGAAAACTATTAAGGGGAAAAAGCAGCCGGTCTTTGTCACCTTGCCGGACGAAACACCTTTTGCCTTCGCCGGTCTCTGGGAAACCTGGCAGAACAGGAAGGAACCGGAGGCTCCCTATCGTTCCTGCACGATCATCACCCGTGAGGCGGAAGGCGCTGTTCGCGAAATTCACCACCGCATGCCGGTTATTGTATCGCCGGCCGCCTATCAAACGTGGCTGGCCCCGGAAAACCGCGACACAACCCACCTCAGGGACATCATCACCAGGCAGGCGATTACCGACCTTGTGTTTCGGCCGGTTTCAACACAGGTCAACAATCCCCGGACCAATCAACCGTCCAATATCAGGCATGTGCAGACCGAGTTTGATTTTTAATTTTTCTCACCGTACCCGCGCAAAGGGCAATATTTAATGCGCAGTTTTACATGGTTTATGCAATGAACGCTGACGCCACACTACCTGCTTACGCCGCGATTCCAACGAAAAGCCGGAACCTTATCATCTCTGCGACCCTGCTGGCGCTTTTTCTGGGCGCCCTGGATGCCCTGGTGGTATCGGCGGCCATGCCCACCATGGTGGTGGATCTGGGCGGCCTGGATCTTTACAGCTGGGTGTATTCGTCCTATCTGCTGACACGCACAATCGCCCTTCCCATTTTCGGCAAGCTTGCCGACATCTACCGGACCAAAACCCTTTACATCATATCGATCGTGATTTTCATCGCGGCATCGCTGGCGGCGGGTTTTGCAGACAGCATGATTTTTCTCATCATCTGCCGGGCGATCCAGGGGATCGGCGCCGGCGGCAATTTTGCCCTGGTGTACATCGTACTGGCGGATATTTCCCCGCCGCAGGAGCGCGGAAAAACCCTTTCCCTGGGAAGCTTCGTCTGGGGGCTGGCAAGCGTCCTGGGGCCGACCATGGGCGGATTTATCGTCGCCTATGTATCCTGGCCGTGGATTTTCTTTATCAATGTGCCCCTCGGCATGCTGTCCCTGATCGGGGTGAGTCTCTATCTTGTGGAAACCCGGGCAAAGAAGCAAAACGCGACCATCGATTTAGGCGGCGCCATCACCCTGACGATCACCGTTTTGAGTCTGCTTTTTATATTTCTGCTGGGCGGTCAGCGTTATTCATGGATCTCACCGCAGATTCTGACGCTCTGGGCGGTGACAATCAGCTTCGGCATTGTGTTTTTCATCATCGAGCAGCGCGCGAAGGATCCGATCCTTCCCATCTCCCTTTTTAAACAGCGGGGTTTTACCGCCGGCAATGCATCGGTTTTCATGAGCAGCTTTGCCATATTCTCTTTCTTTGGATTTGCACCGCTTTTTATCCAGGGCGCCCTGGGGAAAAGCCCCGTTGAGGTGGGGACCACGGTGCTGGCGCTGAGCCTGGGCTGGTCTGTCGGCTCCATGGTCCTGGGCCGGCTGGTCCATATCTGGGGGAGTGACAAATCCGCCGCAGCCGGCGCTGTTTTTCTGGCCGCCGGCTGCGGGCTGACCCTCACCTTTTCGACGGCCACCTCCACAACCACCTGTTTCTGGGTGTTTACACTGGTCGGCATCGGCATGGGCTTTGTGGCCCTGGCGACGATTCTCGTTGTGCAAAACAGCGTCGATCCGTCCGATCTCGGCGTGGCCACCTCCTCTCATCAGTTCTCCCGTAATCTCGGCGGGACGGTGGGAATCGGAATATGCGGCAGCATATTCACGGCCGGTTTTTCCGCGTCACTGCATTCCGCTTTCGAAGGCAACAATCCGGGGACCATTCCGGAATCGCTGGCAGCCCAAATCCGTCAAAACGCCGAGAGCGTGCTGCGGCCTGAGATTCAGGCCCAGCTTTCCCCGGACGTGCTGCTGGAGCTGAATCAGGCGATCGCCCACGGCGTCCTGATGGTCTTCGGGGCCACCATCGCCGCTGCGGTGGCCTGCCTGATCTGCTGCCTGCTGCTGCCGCGTGAGAAATCCTGACGATAAGGTTTTTCGAGGACACTTCAAAGCCAAAACAATGGAAAAGGCAAAAAATATTGTGACAACTAAATTGTCATGTTGACAATCAGGTTGTCAATCAGTATCGTATCTCCAGAGTTCAACCCAATTGACCATCATCAAACACGGAGAGCGAAATGAACACAATCTCAATGACTGACTCAGTCGATCATGATTCCCCGGGCGTGAACCTCATGCCCCCAATGGTATTCTACACCTGTCTGATAGTCGGCGGGCTCCTGGAATTTCTGTTTCCACAGGACTTTCCACTTTTTTCAGCACCGATCCGCATTGGCTTGGGCCTGATTGTCGGAGGGGCCGGATTCGCCTTTATGGGCGTTGCCCACGAAGCGTTCAAACGCATCGGCACCAATGTTCCCACCAATCTTCCGGCAACCGCTTTCGTGGCACATGGCGCCTATCGATTCAGTCGAAATCCCATGTATGTGGGAGGCTTTGCTTTTTTCCTGGGTCTCGGACTGGTGGCAGGAAGCCTGTGGATGGTGTTCTCAAGCGCCATCCTGGTCCTTTACCTGTCGGTGTATGTCATCCCCCGGGAGGAGGCCTACATGGAACGAATGTTCGGCGATGACTACAGGGAATATCGTCGCCGGGTCAGGCGGTGGCTGTAGCCATGGCTGAAAAATCCGACAACCGTCAAGCGGGCCAGGCACTCCACGATCTCTTCAGGGAAGTCTTTGCGCTGCATGCCGCACTGACCCGAATCATGGATGCAGTCCATGAAAAGTCCGGGCTGAGCGCACCGCAGCACAAGGTCATGAGTGCGCTCAGCCAGATGGGGCCGGCCACCGTTCCGGAGGCAGCCGCCAGGATGGGTGTATCCCGCCAGTTTGTTCAGACCGTCTGCAATGATTTGCAATCCCGGGGATTTCTTGAATTTGAAGACAATCCGCGTCATAAACGATCCCGACTGGCGACATTGACCGAAACGGGATGCAATGCCTATCGACAGTCCCGTGAAAATGAAAATAACCTCATCGAACAGACGCTGCCGGGAATTAATCCGGATAAAGTGACGGATGCCCGTAATCTGCTGGCGCTCGTCCGGGAGGCTGTCGAGAAACTGCCCCAGGATTTTGTGTCATAAAAACGCAAAATTTATTAATTACAATTTCTTGCGATTAAATAAAGAGGTATAAAATGAAAACAATCGGTCTGCTGGGTGGCATGAGTTGGGAAAGTACCGTTGGCTATTACCGTGAAATCAACCAGGGCGTGAAACAGCGATTGGGCGGGCTTCATTCAGCCCGCATTGTACTTCACAGCGTTGACTTTGCGCCCATCGAAAAATTTCAACATAGCGGCGACTGGGATTCCACGGGAACCATTCTGGCCGATGCGGCCCGAAGTGTGGAGGCTGGCGGCGCTGATTTTCTGCTGATATGCACCAACACGATGCACAAGGTGGCCGACCGGATCGAAAGTGACATCGCCATCCCCCTGCTGCATATAGCCGATGCGACAGCAGAGGAGCTCGTTCGGCAGAATGTTAAAAAAATTGGCCTGCTCGGCACGGCCTTTACCATGGAGCAGGCTTTTTACAAGGGGCGCCTAACCGAGAAATACGGACTGGAGGTGATTGTCCCCGATCCGTCTGACCGCGGCCTGGTGCATGATATCATCTATCGGGAATTATGCATGGGAGTTGTTAACCCGACATCAAAACAGACCTATCTTCGCATCGTTGACAAGCTTTATAAAATGGGCGCCGAAGGCGTTATATTGGGATGCACGGAAATCGGCATGCTGATCGGCCAGAACGACACCGATACGCCCCTGTACGACACGACAAAAATCCATGCACAAAAAGCCGTCGAATGGGCGGTCTAAGGAACGCAAATTTATTTAATTACAATTTCTTGCAATTAAATAAATCCTCGTTCCTGAGAACCTGTGATTCCGATCAATCCTTCAGGGACAATACAAAATTCTCTATGGCCGCCCCCACCGCCTCGGGTTTTTCAATCGGCGAGAGGTGCCCGGCGTCCTGAATTGATACTATGGAAGCGCCTGGTATGGTATCGGCCAAAAAATTTCCGTACTTGGCCGGGGTCAGCTTGTCATCCGTTGCGGTCATCACCAAAACCGGAACGTCAATGGTATGCAGCTGTTCCATGACATCGAACGAATCGCAGGCTGCAAAATCACCGT
>ENA-ORCU01000446-ORCU01000446.1-marine-metagenome-genome-assembly--contig:-NODE-446-length-15554-cov-3.272663_pt1 | contig 15554 bp, 14 predicted proteins | sample MGYA00248631_ERZ508512 | MGnify/ENA primary metagenome ERZ508512 (study PRJEB26183, sample SAMN06268844) | marine metagenome | isolation source: Tt an P1 anaerobic enrichment on pine from sediment taken...
CGTCAGCGGTGCCTGTAGGATACCGCTGATGAGACCGGCCATGCCCAAAAGGGCAAAACAGCCTTCGTTGACCCATTGTACGAAAGGCCAGAGCGCGGCGATGAAGCGATGGTAACTCAGCCCCACGAATGCACCGATCACCAGGCAGGGGGCGAAAATCCCCCCTGAGCCGCCCCATCCCAGAGTCAGTGTCGTGGCCAGAATTTTGACCAGGGCGATTCCGGTTACCAGCATGAGCCCCGCGGGAAACCCCCCTTCGATGGCCGTGCGGATGGCATGGTAGCCTTCGCCCAGGACATAGGGCAGAAAGTAGCCGAGAACGCCGACCATGGTCCCGCCGATAGCTGCACGAAACCACAGCGGGACGTGTACGCGTTTCGATAGCCGATGCATCCATTGCATGGCCCGTGTCAGCAGGATGGAGGCCAGGGCGCAAAAAACCGCCAGTCCCACGCAGGCCAGGATATCAGGAAAATGGATCGGAAATTCCCGGTGGGCGAAGACGATCTGATTGTCTTTGAGCAGACGGCTGACCTCGGTGCCGGCTACGGCGGCGATGGCGATGGGAATGATGTTCATGGTGCTCCATTCGCCGAGGACAACCTCGATGGCGAACACCATGCCGGATATGGGGGCGTTGAAGATGGCGGCAATGGCGCCGGCCGCACCGCACCCCACCAGTGCGACCCGCTGACGGTCGTTGAGCGAGAAGGCCTGGGCGATGTTGGACCCGATGGCGGCTCCGCTCATCCCCACGGGGGCTTCAGGGCCGGCGGAACCGCCGCTGCCGATGGTCAGACAACTGGATATGAGACGGGAAATACTGGATCGCAGGCGTAACAGCCCCCCGTAACGTGAGACGCTGTATATCACTTCCGGAACGCCATGGCCGGCCCCCTCTTTAACAATTTTTTCCAGGAAAAGGGATGAAAGCGCAGCGCCGATACCGGGGAGAGCAAATACCCACCAGTAATGACGGAGATGGTGATGCCATTCGGTCAGGTATCCGATGGCCCAGTTCAGGCCAACAGCAGCAAGACCGCTGAATGTTCCCACAATAATGGCAATGGATATCAACAACAGGCGGTCATCCAATCTGAAAACATTCCAGTTGGCCGGATACCGCCAGAATTTAAATAACTGCATGGTTTTCGCCTTTTATATTGAACGGCTGGATGACGCCCGCCCTGTGGCAGAGACCGGGCACCGTTCGGAGAGAGGTATCCGTGGCAGCCTTGAGCGGTATCTGTCGATGGGCGGTGGCGAATACCCTTGTTCGGGCTGAGCCATCAGCCCGACGTGTCGTCGAGTCTGCCTTCGAAATTCGCCGTCATGGTGAGCAGTGCGTCTTGATCCGGACGGGTCTTCAAAAACTCTATAAATTCCTTGTCACGAACGCAGAAAGCAAGCCGGGACAGCAGGTGCAGGTGCGCCTTGACCGATGTGCTGAGCAGGATAAACATGACGAATACCGGCTTGTCATCCACCGCAAGAAAATCGATGGGTTTTTCGAGAAAGCAGGTGGTAATCATGGATCGACCGATCGGTTCGGACAACGGCGATCGGGGATGAGGAATCGCGACTCCTTTGCCGATACCGGTTGATGTGAGTTCCTCCCGCTCCAGCAATCGCTGGTACAGTTCATCACGCCCGGAGTCGGATAAGTTCGGTACGTTTTTGACGGCAGCGGACAATGCGGTGGCTACATCAATAGCCTGGATGCATTGAATGACTCCTCCTCGATGCATAACCGACCAGAGATTTTCGTGGCCTTCCTCGGCTGGTTTCTTGGCCACTTCCATCGGTGCCGCAACACTGAGGTTTCGGGTGGCGGCCCATTTTTCCAGTTTCGAATGGCTGATAACAAAGACCTCGCCACTTCGCCGAACGGGTAGCTTCCCCTGCCGGATCCACCGGTTGATCGTGCTCAGCGGAAGTCCCAGGCAGCGTGCTATTTCAGACGCGTTTAAATTCATGACATCCCCGTCGGGTTAGCTGTGAGGCCAAACTCGATTTTGGATCGGTTTATCCGTGTTGGGTTAAACTAACTCAGAACGCGAGCTCGTTTAACCTGTGCGTTTTCGTCGGAAAATAAAGCAGGGCCAATACACCTTACCGGTTTGAAAATCAAGCTGTAATTCAGTTTGCCAGCGTTGGGCTATACTGCTTTTTGCGTGATATAAATTTCCCGCTTCGGGTACGGGATTTCAATTCCGTTTTTATCAAATGCCAGTTTCACCTGGTCACTGATGTAGGAAACAGTGTCCATTCGCTTGCGGGCATCCTGAATCCACACCCGAATTTGAAGATCCACCGACGATTCACCAAAATTCCGGACAACCACCTTGGGGGGCGGCTTATCCAGTACCCATTCTGCAGTTTCAATTACCTGGTGAATCAATGCTTTGGCCTGCTCTATATCGGCGTCATAGGAGATACCGACATCTATTCTGACCCGGATTTTTGATGAGAAAATTGTATAGTTGACAATGTCCCGCTTCATAATTTCATTGTTCGGGATGATGATCACCAGGTTGTCAGTGGTTTTTATTTTGGTCGCACGAAGGCCGATATCAATGACATCACCCCAGGTGGCGGTTCCGGAAGGGGCGCTCCATACTTCGATTCGATCTCCGATTTCAAAAGGCCGATCAATGATCAGCAGAACACCGGCGATGAGATTGGACAGGGTGTCTTTGGCTGCGAAACCGACCGCAACACCCGCAACTCCGGCACCGGCGATAAACGGCATGACATTGATGCCGAGCACGTCCATGGCCAGTATCGAGGCGGTTGCAAAAATGATGGCTCCTGCAAATTTGTTGAGCAGGTCGAAGATGATATTGTCGACACGGGTCTCAGTTTTGCTGGCAATCTTGTTCTCCAGGTAGGAAAAAAGAATCACGGCAAATTGCTTGACCGGAGCTGCCATGAGAATAATCAGAACCGCGTGGAACACCTTTTCGAGAATGTCGACTTCGAACAGTCGAGTCAGATAGGTGCCCGATATGAGGATCAGACCGTAGAACGCCACCTTGCGGATCATCAGAAAGCTTTGATCGTTGACTGGAAATATATTCAGTTTGCGCATTCGCGTTTCGGCTGTTGTCAGGAGGCGTTTCATAATCATCCAGGCAACGACCGAGCCTGCCAGCACAACGGCTGCTTTGATAAGAATTAGGAGAATATCTGTCTCGACAGTAGTCCATCGGATAATCCGGTCAACATAGGTATTGAATGATTGCATAAAGTGGCTCCTGAGAATAAATGGTCCGGGGCAGGCAACGTTCAGTTGCCAGAGACTCCCCGGCAATCCGGGCGCCTGCTCATTACCCCATGACACCCGGCTTTGTCAAATCCCCGTTTTGTCCGGCAAAAATTGTGGTTAAACAGGGGTCGGTTTCACTGCGATGACCAAGGGACAGTGAGCAGGAGTTCGTGAGCGAGGCAAAAAACTTGGACTTTCGTCCGCCAATCAGTGGCCGACACGGAGGGATGTCGCAGGTTTTTTGGTCGGCTGCGAGGGGGCAGAAGTAATATTCGATGGCGTATCGGGGGACAGATCGGCTGCCTGAACCGATTTGTCCCGCCGAAGCTGTGCTGAAGAAAGGTGTCTGAAGATTAGCAGAAAGGACTAGTCGTGTTCCGAGAAAACTCCTGCCTTCATAAATTCACGGTTTAACCGGGCAATATTCACAATCGAGATTTCCTTGGGGCACTCGGCCTCGCATTCGCGCTCGTTGGAGCAGTTGCCGAAGCACAGTTCATCCATGATGCGCACCATGGCAAGGGCGCGCTTGGCGGCCTCCGGGCGGCCCTGGGGCAAAAGACCCATGTGGGACACCTTGGCACTGACAAAGAGCATGGCCGAGGCATTGGGGCATGCCGCCACACAGGCGCCGCATCCGATGCAGGCGGCCGCATCCATGGCCTTTTCAGCGGTCTCCTGCGAAATGGGAATGGCGTTGCCGTCCGGGGCGCCACCGGTGTTCATCGATATGTAGCCGCCGGCCTGGACGATTTTATCTAAAGGGCTGCGGTCCACCGCCAGATCTTTGATGACCTTGAAGGCCCGTGCGCGAAAGGGTTCGATGACCAGCGTGTCGCCATCTGCGAAGTGGCGCATGTGAAGCTGGCACAGGGTGGTGCCTTTTTCCGGGCCGTGGGGGCGGCCGTTGATCACCGAGCCGCACTGGCCGCAGATCCCCTCCCTGCAGTCATGGTCAAAGGCGATGGGCTCCTTTCCCTCCAGGGTCAGCTGCTCGTTGATGACATCGAGCATTTCCAGAAAGGACATGTCCTTGGATATATTGTTCGCCTCGTAGGTTTCAAGCCGGCCTTTGGAGTTGGGGCTTTGCTGACGCCAAACCTTAAGTGTTAAGTTGATGGCTTTGGTCACTTGTAACTCCTTTGCGTAAGTTCGACGTTTTCAAACACAAGCGGTTCCTTGAAAAATTCAGGCTCCGAATCCACGCCGGTGTAATTCCAGGCCGCCACGTGGCAGTAGTTCTCATCGTCTCGCAGAGCTTCGTTTTCCTCGGTCTGGTACGCTTCGTTGAAATGGCCGCCGCAGGATTCCTGCCGGGCCAGGGCGTCAACGATCATCAGCTCGGAGAATTCCAGAAAATCCGCCACCCGGCCGGCCCGCTCAAGGCTCTGGTTGAAATCGTTGCCGGTGCCCGGGACCAGGACATTTTCCCAGAATTCTGCCCGGAGCTCCCGGATCATGGTCCTCGCCTTTTCAAGACCCGCGTTGTTGCGGGCCATGCCGCAGTAGTCCCACATGATCTGGCCAAGATGCCGGTGAAAATCGTCAACGGTTCGTTTTCCCTGGATGGATAGCAGTTTTCCGATTCGGGAATTGACTTCGGCCGCTGTGCTGGTAAACGCCGGATGATCCGCCGTCACATCCGGCAGCGAGGTGCCGGCCAGGTATCCGCCGATGGTGTAGGGGATAACGAAATAGCCGTCGGCCAGCCCCTGCATCAGGGCGCTGGCGCCCAGCCGGTTGGCCCCGTGATCGGAAAAGTTCGCCTCGCCGAGGACAAACAGGCCGTCCAGGGTGCTCATGAGATTGTAATCCACCCACAGCCCGCCCATGGTGTAGTGGACGGCCGGATAGATCATCATGGGGACCTGGTAGGGGTCCTCGCCGGTGATTTTTTCATACATCTGGAACAGGTTGCCGTATTTCTTTTCAATGACATCCCGCCCGTCCCGGTCGATGGCGTCTTTGAAATCCAGATACACCGCCAAGGCCGTCTCGCCGACCCCCTTGCCGGAGTCGCACTGCTCCTTTGCGTTTCGGGAGGCCACGTCCCGCGGAACCAGGTTGCCGAAACTCGGGTATTTTCGCTCCAGGTAATAGTCGCGCTCCGATTCGGGGATCTGGTGGGGCGGCCGCGTATCGCCCGGGTTTTTCGGAACCCACACCCGGCCGTCGTTTCGAAGGCTTTCGCTCATCAGGGTGAGCTTGGACTGGTAGGTGCCGTGAACCGGGATGCAGGTCGGGTGGATCTGGGTAAAGCAGGGGTTGGCAAACATGGCGCCCCGCTTGTAGGCCCGGTAGGCGGCGGTAACATTGCTGGCCATGGCGTTGGTCGAGAGGAAAAAGGCGTTGCCGTATCCGCCGGTGCACAGCACTACAGCATCGGCCGCGTGGGATTCCATCTCGCCGGTGACAAGGTTCCGGACGATAATGCCCCGGGCTTTGCCGTCGATTACCACCAGATCGAGCATCTCCCGGCGGGCGAACATCTCGACCTTGCCGGCAGCGATCTGCCGGCTAAGCGCGCTGTAGGCGCCGAGAAGCAGCTGCTGGCCGGTCTGGCCCCGGGCATAAAAGGTTCGCGACACCTGGGCGCCGCCAAAGCTCCGGTTGGCCAGGGTGCCGCCGTATTCCCGGGCAAAGGGCACGCCCTGGGCCACGCATTGATCGATGATATTGTTGCTGACCTGGGCCAGACGGTAAACATTGGCCTCCCGGGCCCGGAAATCACCGCCTTTCACCGTGTCGTAAAACAGGCGCCAGATGCTGTCGCCGTCGTTCTGGTAATTTTTGGCGGCATTGATTCCGCCCTGGGCGGCGATGCTGTGCGCCCGCCGCGGCGAATCCTGAATGCAGAAGGTTTTAACGTTATATCCCAACTCGGCCAGGGTCGCCGATGCCGATCCGCCGGCCAGTCCGGTTCCAACGACAATGATGGTGAATTTTCGCTTGTTGGCAGGGTTAACCAGCTTGAGTTCGAAACGGTGCTTATCCCATTTTTCGGCAAGCGGGCCTGCTGGTATTTTTGCATCAAGCCGCATAAAAACCTCCTTAGGACATAAACGAGATATAAATCGGAAGAAAACCGAAACCGGCGCCGACAATCAGGCTGAATACGATGCCGGTGGTTTTGATCAGCGGCATGTATTTGGGATGATTGGCGCCAACGGTTTGAAAGGCGCTCCAGAAGCCGTGACTGACGTGAACCGCCGCAATGACAACGGCAACCACGTAGATGACCACGTATACCGGATCGGCGAATGCGTTGGAGACGATCGCGAATATGGTGGTGCTGGACTTGTCGACAAAGTGAAAATTCAGCAGGTGGAAGATGATAAAGGCCAGCAGCAGGGCTCCGGTGTAGGGCATGGTTGCCGAGCCGATGGTTCGGCCCCCCGCCCGCCGGTTCACGGCGTACCGCTCCGGTCGGGCCATCAGGTTCTGGTAAAACAGGACAATGCCGGTCAGTACATGGATGACAAAGAAAAACAGCAGGACGATTTCCGCCGCGTTCAGAAAAACGCCCAGCGAGTGCAGATGCTCGGCATACGAGTTAAACGCATCCGGCCCGCCGTAGATCGTCAGATTGCCGGCAAGGTGCGCGGCGAGAAAACCCACGAAACTGAAACCGGTTACGGCCATCATCAGCTTTTTCCCGACCGACGTTCCCAAGGTGTTAAAAAACCAATTCATACCATCCTCCACATTTCCCTGAGTTCTACGCGTCCCGGGTAGGTTACGCGAAAATCAATCAACCTGACCCAATTGGTTCAATGGTATTACTACAATACTATATCGCGTTCAATTTATTTATGATGATTTTTTAGTTTTCGATGAGGATCCTGGTAGGTTTTCTGCCACCAGGAATCCCGTTCGGTTTTCATGATGTTTTCCGCCAGCGCCTTTCCCGTATCGGTTTCCAGTCGCTCCAGAACGGCCGGCAGCCATTTTGACGGTGACGGGTGACCCAGATCGATAAGGGCTTTGAGTTCCAGGATCAGTGCCAGTTGATCGGCGTCCCGGGCAAGACGGGCTTCCAGAGATTCACCCGAGCTGAATTCGTTTACCAATTCGGTCAGCTTTGCACCGAACGGCAGCCCATCGGCCATATCCTTCAGGGCCAGACCTTCATCCGGAGTGAGGTATTTTTTCTGGACGTAGTTGAGATCTCCGATTCGAGCTTCCGGAAGATCGTGAACCAGGCACATTGAAATCAACCGGAGCGAATCGATCTCCGGTTCCATCTGGGACATCACGTAAGCGATGAAGGTGATGCCAAAGCTGTGTTCGGCGATTGATTCACGGCCTGCCCCTAAAAAGTGATAGCCCGAGCGGGGAATTTCTTTCAGTATGTTGGCTTCGAAAAGTAAATCTGCTATTTCTTTCATCTTTGTTTTACCGGTGTTGGTGTTGTGGGTGCCTTCGGGGCCCCGTTTGATGCACAGAAAATACGTTGTAAGTGCAACATAGCTCAAAATCAAGTCTAATGTGTTCGAAGTGTCGTCCGGGTAAATCTGTTGACACTCCTTCTCAGTTCGTATATTCCAAAACACTTAAAATCGGGGAGTTATGCGGTGTTCGCCTCCCCGGGAATCCGTTGTCGGTGATGGGGCGCCTGTCGCCCCGACCAGTCGACGAAACCCAAATAAACGGAGTTTTTTCTTCATGATTCCCAGCGATATCGATTTGATTCAGATGATCAGCAATGCCGGAACGATGGTTCAACTGGTACTGTTGCTCCTTCTGTTTTTCTCGGTCACTTCCTGGACCATAATGATCATTAAGTTTCGGTATCTTCGCCGGGCGTACAGAGAGTCGGAATTTTTTATCGACTTTTTCTGGAAAAGCAGAGATCTGGCCGATGCCTTCAGCCAGGCCAAACAACTTAAGGGAAGCCCTATTGCCCGGATTTTTCGGGTTGGTTATGTTGAATTGAAAAAAATGAGCCAGCCCGCCGGCGCGGTTTCCCAGTCTGACGGTCGTCGGGATTCGTTCGGTCGCCACAACGGATTTTCCGGTGTAGACAATGTTAATCGGGCGTTAAGGCGTGCAATAAACGCTGAAGTCACCCGTATGAGCCAGATGGTGCCGTTTCTCGCCACAACCGGCAATACTACACCTTTTATAGGGTTGTTTGGTACGGTGTGGGGGATTATGAATTCCTTTCATGGTATTGGCCTCAGGGGGTCTGCGAGCCTGGCCGTCGTTGCTCCCGGGATTTCCGAGGCTCTAGTGGCCACCGCCGCCGGACTCGGTGCTGCTATCCCGGCAGTCATAGCCTTTAATTATTTCATGCAGCGGATCCGAGTAATTGAATCCGAGTTGCAGAATTTCTCCGCCGACTTCCTGAACATTATCGAGCGTGATCTGATTCGCTCGGAAGGAGGGCGTCATGATGGCCGGCAATAATCACGATGGCCTGATGTCTGACATCAACGTTACGCCGTTTGTCGACGTGATGCTGGTTTTGTTGATTATTTTCATGGTGACTGCCCCGATGATGGTTCAGGGCGTCAACGTGGCTCTGCCCGAAGCCACGGCTGAGGATATTCCCTCCGAGAAGGAACATCTGGTGATTTCAATTGATAGAGAAAATAAGGTGTATATCAATGATTATCAGGTGTCGCTTGATTTTCTTCAGGCGAAATTGGTAAAGATCATGGAGGGGCGATTGGACCGCGACGTGTACCTTCGCGCGGACAAGAACATATCCTACGGCTTGGTCGTTAAAGTCATGGCAGAAATCAAAGGGGCAGGTATCGAAAAGCTTGGCATGATAACCTTGCCGGCCGGTTCTGATCAGGATGAGAACGATCGCGAACAATCCGCCAAAAGCTGATAAGAGGATTATGAAAGCCCGTTCGTACCTGATTCGGGGGGGGGATGTGGACCCCCTGACATTCGCCGGGATATTTTCGGTCTCGCTGCTGGGCCACATGGTGCTCTTTGCTGCAATGATCCTGGCTCCTGCCAGGGCGCCGGAAAAGAACGCCTTTCAGGCCATCAATGTCAGCATGGTTTCCCTTTCGGATGTCGTGGAAATCAAGGGGGTGGAGCCTGCGGCAACTGCGGCATCACCATCACCGGTTGTTGAATCCCGGCCGTTACCTGAACCGGTTCCGGAAAAAAAGCCCGCACCAGAGCCACCCCCCAAAGAGACTGTTGCGGCGCCGTTACCGGAACCAAAGCCGGAAGCTGTGCCGATCGGTTCGAAAACCCAGCCTGAAAAACCCAAACCAAAGATCAAACGATCGCTTAAGAAAAAAACGTTCAAACCTAAACGCGCGGTTAAAAAAGCGATTGCAAATATTGAAAAGCGGGTCGATCAGAGCCGGCCCGATCCGCTTGCGCAAGCCTTTGATCGGCTGAGGCAGAAAGTTAACACCGCTGAAGCCGCCCAGGCCTCTGAACCGGTGAAATCGTCCGGCCGCAGCTCAACAGGGGCCGGACTATCCGGCGGCAGCGGAGGAGATGGAAAAACCACTCTGGAACTGATCGACATATACCGGCAGGATATTGCCCATCAGGTCCAGAAAAATTGGGCCTTTTCAGAGCAATTGGCTGGTTTGCGCAACGATTTGAAGGCAAAGCTGGTTTTCAAGGTCATGCCCAGCGGCGAAATTCGGGATATATTTTTTACTGATCGATCCGGTAGCGCCTATCTGGATGAATCGGCCGCCCGGGCTGTCATGAAAGCAAACCCGGTCAGTCCCCATCCGGATGGCCTGCGTAAGCCGTTTGTTCTTGTAGGGCTCCGGTTTGGTCCCAAGGGCCTGGAGTAAGGGGCCGCACATTGAATCGCAGAATCCTGCTTGCCATCTTCGGCGGGGGGGCAATGGTACCATACGGCACGGTGTGCAGCGGCTAACACCTTGAATATGAAACCAAATCCAGGTCGCCATTCATACAACTATTTTGATCCGCATTCCACAGAGAGGTTATTTGGTTTGCAGGCCTTTCGGAGCTGCTGCAGTGGCACAGCCGGGTCCGAATTGCCAAGCAGGGCCGTAAAAAAACCTTGCCCTGATCACCAGCCACCATCTGGCGTATCCGGGAAATTCACAAAATTTCGTGGACCCTTAAGCCTTCCCGGCAATGTGACTGGACGTCGATCGCGGACATTCCTGAACTGAAATCGTTGGTTAAACCGAGACGAGGAAATGTGATGGCCGGATATCTTTATCGAGTGTGTGTTACGTTGATTTTCTGCTTTCTTGTTTTCACCGCAACCGCGCGAGCTGATGTGGAATATATCGATATTACGGATCCGTCACTTAAAAAAATTCCTCTTGCCATCCCCTTGTTTAAAAACATTTCCGGCCAGCCGGAACACGCGCCTGTTGCCATTCAGGCGGCGGATTTTGTGGCGGCGACTCTCGACTTTACCGGATATTTCAAAATGCTGGACAGAGGATCCTTTCTCGCTGATCCGGCTTCCCCCAATATCGTCGCATCAACCATAACGTTCCAGAACTGGACAGCTATCGGTGCTGAACTGTTGATCACCGGCGGATACATGGTTACCGGGGATTTTATCGAAATGGAACTTCGGTTGTTCGACCCCTTTAAATCGCGTTTGCTCGTTGGGAAACGCTATAAAGGTGCGCTTGACGATCAGCGAAAGATTATCCGCCGGTTCTGCTCGGAGGTGATCTATCGGTTGACCGGAAATCGGGGTATTTTTGACAGCGAAATCGCCTTTGTGTCCAATGGATCCGGTCACAAGGAAATTTATATTTCCGAATTTGATGGGCACAACCCAAAACAGTTCACCCGAACCCGGAACATTACCTTGTCACCGGCCTGGTCCTCTGATGGAAACTGGATTGCCTATACCGGATACAAAGGCAATCAGCCTCGCCTGTACATCAAACATCGGCGGGAACAGCGGGGCGCTGTCTTTGCTCAGGACGGGGTGAAAATCGATCCGGCCTGGGTGCCCGGACGATTTGAGTTAGGTGCTACATTATCTTTCGAAGGCGATCCGGAAATTTACCTGTTGACCGGAAAAGGTAAAATTATTAAAAAATTGACCCGCAGCAGGGGGATTGATCTTTCTCCTTCCTGGTCGCCGGACGGGCGGAAAATCGCATTTGTTTCCCGTCGGCACGGATCCCCCCAGATCTACATAAAGGATTTGAAATCCGGCAATGTCCGGCGCCTGACTTACCGGGGACGCTATAACCAGCAGCCAAGCTGGTCTCCGGCAGGAGATCGGATTGCCTATGTTTCAATGGTAAATGGGCGCCTGAATATTTTCGCAATTGACCTCAATGGAAACACTCCGGTCCAACTCACACACGGGGCAGGGGACAATGAATCACCATCCTGGTCGCCGGACGGCAGCCTCATTGCTTTCAGCTCTACCCGGGAAGGTCCATCGAGAATATACGTCATGTCTGCCCATGGAGGGGATCAACGGCGATTGCTGACATTGAACGGTGAGCAATCCAATCCATCCTGGTCGCCGCGGCAGTCCGGTGATTGAATGGAAAAAATCGATAAATCGGAGGGCCTGTTAGTGGAGCCTGTTTTCAAACAGGCTCTAAGGCTTTGAAATAATGAATATCTTGGACACACTTACTGGAGGAGGAAAAAATGACCCAACGATTGTTCACTGGTCTCACGCTGCTGCTGGTTATTCCCGCATTGCTGTTAACCGCATCGTGTGCCAAGAGAACCGTGACCTCGGAGGCCCCGGTTACCCAGATCACTGATGATGAGGCGGCGCGGCTTGCCGCTGAAAAGGCCAAACAGGAGGAACTGGAACGTCAGCGGGCGATCGAAGAAGCCAAACTTCGGGACGACGCCGCAACGAAAGCGCAGATGTCTGAAAAAAAACAGTTTATTAACGAAGATATCTATTTTGACTTTGACAGCGCGTCGCTGTCTCCGTCTTCCGTATCCGTATTGCGGAAGAAAGCGGATTATCTTCGTCGTAATCAGACGGCATCAATCATCATCGAGGGGCATTGTGATGATCGGGGGACCAGCGAGTACAACCTGGCTCTTGGCGACCGGCGGGCAGAAAGCGCTAAGGCCTATCTGCTCAACGCAGGCATTTCCGGCAATCGTTTAAAGACGATCAGCTACGGCGAAGAGCGTCCGGCTGATACGGGTAATAACGAATCGGCCTGGGCCAGGAACCGACGGGCCCATTTTGTGATTGAATAGACCCTTTAACGGGCAGATGGTTTTTTTTCGTCGCAATCATTTCGTCTAATTTTCGGCCCGCGCGTTTCGGGCGGGCCGAAATTTTTAATAAAAATATTGAGAATGCGACTCGTATTTTTCACTGGCCTCACCTTCAATAGACCAAAATATCGTGCCGTCATGAAAAATTTCTTAATATTTTCCGTTTGCTGCCTGGTAATGCTTTGCGGGTGCGCATCCCAGCAGGATGTATTTATACTTGAGGACCGACTGATTCGACTGGAGCAGCAATATGCCGCTCTGGAGCGGGAAAATCAGGTGCTGAAATCCAGGTTTCAAGATGACGCTCAGTCACGGGATCAGTCCGATCTGAAGCAGCGCGATCAATACGCCGGATTCTATGTCCGACTGGAGAACGCCCAGGAAGAGGTCCGGAGCCTCAGAGGCAGTATTGATGAAACGAATGTTATCCTGAATCAGAGGCTGACCGCCTTGGAAGAAATTGATCGGGAGCGGGGCAGTCATGTCGCCCAGGTTGATCGGGTTGCCACGTTGAACCGAGAGCGGGTGGAGCGGATCGAGGATTACCTGAACCTTGAACCATCGAAGACAAGCACTGCCTCCACTGAAAAATCGCCGGCTGGAGCGGAAAAGTCGAGCCAGACTAAAACGCTCACCGAGGACGAGCTGTATGCCGGGGCCAAGGAGGCTTTCGACCGGGGACTTGCCGAAGAGGCAAGAAAAGGATTTGAAACGCTGATTAAGAGCTTTCCCAATTCCAAGAATGCGGATAACTCACAATTTTGGATCGGCGAAACCTATTACCGTGAAAAATGGTACGAAAAGGCCATCCTTGAATATCAGAAGGTCATCGAAAAATATCCAAAGGGGAACAAGGTGCCGGCAGCGTTGCTGAAGCAGGGGTTGGCATTTTTCAACTTGGATGACCAGGCCAATGGGCGGCTGATCCTTAAGGAACTGGTCAAAAAATATCCCCGGACGCCCGAGGCAGATGTGGCCCGAAAGAAGTTGAACCGCTCTCAGAATTGATGGATGAATCAAGATCCGTTCCGAAATGATCCGCAGGGCCGTCTGTATTCCGGCCCTCGGCAAACGTTTTTTTCACGACAGTCGGTGCGGCTGGGCGGGGCCTGCATGGCAGATCGGAAATAAAATCGACATGCTGAAGATCATCGGGATTGATCCGGGACTTGCCGATACCGGTGTTGGCGTAATTGCGGGGACGGGAATGCGCGTTGTCAACTACTCGTATGGCAGCATACACACCACCAAAGCCTGTTCGCTGCCTGCCCGCCTTAACACCATATATACCAAGCTCAGGGAACTTCTGGAAATCGAGAAACCCGACCTGATGGTCGTGGAAGACGTCTTTTCCCTGGATAAATATCCGCACTCCGGAATTACTCTGGGAAAGGTAACGGGGGTTATTTTGCTGGCCGGTTCCCAGATGGGGCTGCCGGCAATGCCCGCGCCAGCAAACAGCAACTCGAGCGGGCGGTCCGCCAGGTTTTGAACCTGCAGCACCCGATTCGTCCATACCATGCTTCAGACGCCATCGGGCTGGCCCTGATCGGGCTATACCGTTATGAATCGACGTCACACACAGGCAGGTAGATATAGATCCGGGGGGATCAGCGATCAACGCCAATACACGCGAACTGAAGCAGATATAGAGAATAATGTCATTTTATGGTCGGTAATTGTTAATTTTGCGTTTCAATGCCGAGCGAATTTAATCTCCAATGTCAAAATATCTTACGGGTATCTCAAGAGTGGCAGATACGTTGAAAGCCGCTGAATCGATCACATGGGGACGCTATGATCGGATATCTTGAAGGGAAATTGCTGAAAAAGGAAGATGAGCGGATTCTGCTGCTGGTGAATCATGTCGGGTATGAGATCATCCTGCCCGCCGTGGTGATGGAAAGCCTGAAGTCGCGGAAAACAGGCGATGATCTGTCGCTGTACATCTATCACATTCAAACCGAACGGCAGCCTAAACCGATTCTTGTCGGGTTTAATCTTGAGGCGGAAAAAGAGTTTTTTCAGTATTTTATTTCCGTAGAAGATATCGGGCCGCTCAAAGCGGTGAAAGCGCTGAGTATGCCGATTCGGGAAATTGCACGGGCCATTGAATCGAGGGATTCCGCAAAACTGAAGCAACTGAAAGGAATTGGGACCCGAACGGCACAGAAAGTCATTGCCACTCTCGAGGGTAAGATGGGTAAATTTGCCCTGATCCGTAAATCCGGGGATGAACCCTCGCCGGATATCGATAATTTCGTCGAACAGGTGATGGATGTTCTGGTGAACCAGTTGGGGCATCGGAGCGGGGATGCCAAGCGTATGATTGCCAGTGCCCTGGAGCGAAACCAATCCATCGCCACACCGGAAGCTCTGATTGAAGAAGTGTATAAAGGTGAGGTCGCTTCATGACCGGCGACGTACTGAAACACTCCGGCGAAACCCAGGGTATTCTCACCGGAAAATCGCTCCCTGTTGACAGCGAACCGGAAATCCTGTCCCTGCGCCCGGAAAGCCTGGACGACTACATCGGCCAGGAAGACGCGGTTGAGACACTGAAGATCGCAATCGAAGCCGCCAAACTCCGCAGCGAGCCTCTGGATCATGTGCTGTTTCACGGTCCGCCCGGTCTTGGAAAAACGACCCTTGCCCACATCATTGCCAATGAAATGGGCAGCAGTCTTACCGTTACCTCCGGACCGGCCCTTGAGAAAGGGGGGGATCTGATCGGTATTCTAACCCATCTTCAATCCCATGATATTCTTTTTGTTGATGAAATCCATCGAACCCCCAAGACAGTGGAGGAGTTTCTGTATCCGGCCATGGAGGACTTTGCGGTCGATATCGTGTTTGATAAAGGCATCCATGCCCGGAGTCATAAAATCCCGCTCAAGCGCTTTACCCTGGTGGGTGCAACCACCAGGGTCGGGCTTCTTTCCGCCCCGCTGCGGGATCGTTTCGGGCTGTTCAGGAGTCTTGATTTTTACAGCGTCGACGAACTGGTCCTGGTAACCCGTCGTTCCGCGGCGCTGTTGAATGTCGCAATCGACAGTGGCGGGGCGATTGAACTTGCAAAACGCTCCCGGGG
>ENA-ORCU01000447-ORCU01000447.1-marine-metagenome-genome-assembly--contig:-NODE-447-length-15525-cov-3.036251_pt1 | contig 15525 bp, 14 predicted proteins | sample MGYA00248631_ERZ508512 | MGnify/ENA primary metagenome ERZ508512 (study PRJEB26183, sample SAMN06268844) | marine metagenome | isolation source: Tt an P1 anaerobic enrichment on pine from sediment taken...
CCTTGCCGCCGTTCAGGAAGAAGGTGACATGGGGGTATTTCTCGGTCTCGGCCAGGCGGAACTGGCGCAGACCGTGCTTGGCGACCCAGGCCCCCAGCGTGTTGACGATCTCGCGCTTGGGGAAGACGGTGGCCATGTAGCCGTTATGGGCATCGGAATATTCCACCATGCCCAAAAGCGCCGACAATTGCGGGCGCTTGCCGGTCTCGAACTCGGCAAAGCCCGGCTCGCCGATGGCGCGCAGGATCTCTCGCGCGCGGTCGGCGCGGAAGTTCAGGCAAAAGAAGCCGTCGCCGTCCTTGATGCCCGGCGGGTCGTTGACCACGCTGGGCTCGATGAACTCGTCGCTCTCGCCGCGCGCGTAGGCCTTGGTGACGGCCTCCATGGCAGTGTCGACCTCTTCGCCCAGGCCGTTGACCATGGCGTGGTAGGCCAGCGAGACGCGCTCCCAGCGGTTGTCACGGTCCATGGCGTAGTAGCGGCCGATCACGCTTGCCACATGGGCGTCGCGCGGCAGGTTGACCTCGAGATCCGCGATGAAGCGGTCGGCGCATTTCGGCGCCACGTCGCGGCCGTCGGTGATGGCGTGGATCACCACCGGCACGCCGGCCACCGTGATCGCCCGCGCCGCGGCCAGAACGTGGTTGATATGGCCGTGCACGCCGCCGTCCGAGATCAGCCCCATCAGATGCGCGGTGCCGCCCGCTTCCTTCACCCTGGCGATGAAGTCCTGCAGCGCCGCGTTCTCGAAGAACGAGCCGTCCTCGATCGCCAGGTCGATCTGGCCCAGGTCCATGGCCACCACGCGGCCCGCGCCGATATTGGTGTGGCCCACCTCGGAATTGCCCATCTGGCCGGTGGGCAGGCCGGCATCGGGGCCGTGGGTGATCAGCGTGGCCGAGGGGCAGGCGGCCATGATGCGGTCGAAATTGGGGGTGTCGGCCAGCGCCGGGGCGTTGGCCTCGGTCTCGGCGCGCAGGCCCCAGCCGTCGAGAATGCACAGGACAACGGGTTTCGGTGTGGTCATGGTGATTTCGGCCTTCCGCTTGCTTGGCCACCTTCTACGCAGCCGGACGCCAAAGGACAACCGGCGTGACGCCGCGCTTTTTCGGCGAAAAAGCGTTCGAATTTTCGCAGAAAATTCGCCCTCCTCACGCCCGGTGATAGGGCGAGCCCGCCAGGATCGCCGCGGCGCGGTAGAGCTGCTCGCTCAGCATCACCCGCACCAGCATATGCGGCCAGACCATCTTGCCGAAAGAGAGGCTCGCCTCCGCCTCGGCGCGCAAGGCGGGGTCGATCCCGTCCGCGCCCCCGATCACGAAGGCCACGTCGCCGCGCCCCTCGTCGCGCCAGCGCGCCAGGAGCGCCGCGAAATCCGGCGAGCTCATCTGGCGCCCGCGCTCGTCCAGCGTGCAGACCAGCGCGCCCTGCGGGATCGCCCGGCGCAAGAGCGCGGCCTCACCCGCCATGCCGCCGCCCTTCTTGTCCTCCACCTCGTGCAGGCTCAGCGGGCCGAGGCCCAAGGCCCGGCCCGTCCGGTCCAGCCGGCTGGCGTAATCATCGAAAAGCTCGCGCTCGGGCCCCGCCCTCAGGCGGCCCACGGCGCAGATATGCAGCCGCATTCAGCTCTTCTTGGCGGCCGCGGCGCCCGAAGGCATCCACATCTTCTCGAGCTGGTAGAACTCGCGCACCTCGGGGCGGAACACGTGGACGATCACGTCGCCCGTGTCGATCAGGACCCAGTCGCCCTGGTCCTTGCCCTCGACCTTCGACAGCCGGCCGAATTCGTGCTTCAGCCGCTCGGTCAGCTTGTCCGAGATCGCCGCGACCTGCCGCGACGACCGGCCCGAGCACACGACCATGTAATCGGCCACGGTGGATTTACCGTGCAAGTCGATGGTCACGATGTCTTCGGCTTTGTCTTCGGCCAGAGAGCTGAGGATGCGCTCCAGCAGCGCTTCGCTCGTCACCTCCAGGGGGGCTTGCGTCATGGACGCGCCCGTTGCGGTTGGTGCATGCACCGCATCTGCATGATGAGACAGGACATTGTCCTCCTAGTAATTACGCCGTCCGTGCCCCGGCGCTGGGCCCTTCAAAGGTAGCATCGCCAAGGCCAAATCTCAATGGAGGGCGCCGCATTTCTGAGCAGATCGCGGTCCCCTACGCTGCTGTCCGCTCACTCCGGCGCCGGCGCGGCCCGCTCGCCCAGCAGCCGGACCTCGCGCTGCGGGAAGGGAATGGAGATGCCGTTTTCCCGGAATGCGTCCCACAGCGCCAGGAAGACATTGCCGCGGATATTGGTCAGCCCGGCGGTGGGATCGCGGATCCAGAACCGCAGGATATAATCCACCGAGCTGTCGCCGAAGCCCACGATATGGCAGACCGGCGGGCGCGAAACGAGCACCCGGTCGACGGAGCGCGCCGCCGCGATCGCGATCTCGCGCACCTTGTGGGGGTCGTCGGCATAGGAGGTGCCGAAATAGATGTCCAGCCGCACGAAATCGTTGGTGTGCGACCAGTTCACCACCTGCCCGGTGATCAGGTCCTCGTTGGGGATCAGGTATTCCTTGCCGTCCCGGGTGACCACCGAGACATAGCGCGCGCCGAGACTGTTGATCCAGCCGAAGGTCTCGCCCAGGCTGATCACGTCGCCCGGCTTGATCGACTTGTCGAGCAGGATGATGATCCCCGAGACCAGGTTCGACACCACCTTCTGCAGCCCGAAGCCCAGCCCGACGCCGATCGCGCCCGACAGAACCGCCAGCCCCGTCAGGTCGAAGCCCACCGCCTTCAGCCCGATGAAAAAGGCCGCGCCATAGAGCGCGACCTGCGTGAACTTGATCGCCAGCACCTGCATCGAGGGCGAGAAATCCTCGTTTCTGCGGATGCGCGCCGCGGTCACCTGGGTGGTGGTGCGCGCCAGCGCCACCAGGAGGCCGGTCACCACCAGCGCCTTGACCACCGCCAGCGCCGACAGGCGGAACGCCCCGAACTCGATCGCCAGCCCGTCGAGGAAACTCGCCGCCTCCCCGGTCAGGTCGAGGACGTGGAGCGTGACATAGACCCACAGCGCCCAGGTCACCAGCCGGCGCAGCGCCTTGTTGCGCACCAGCCGCGCCGCCAGCCCCACCAGCAGCCAGGCCGTGGCCAGGGTGGCGGCGATGGAGATCAGGTAGCTGCGCGAGGGCCAGGTCACCTCGCGCATGATCCAGACCAGCGGCCAGGCCACCGCAACGAACAGGATCAGCCGCAGCCGGCGGCGGATCACCACCAGCGCCCGCAAGCGCCATTTCGGCCAGCCCTCGAGGCTGCGCATCCAGGCGTCCATCCGGAGGCCGGCCGCCCAGGCCAGCCCGTGGCACAGCAATATCAGCCCGACGATGATGAGGATCTGGTAGAGCCGCCAGCCCGGCGTCATCAGGCTCTGGAGAAACGTCTCCGCCTGCGCCAGAAGCGCCTCGATCTGCTCCTTCAGCGTCAGCGGGTCTTGTTCCATGCCGGCCCTCTTTTGCCCCACTGTGGCACGGCCCGGCGCCATGCGACAAGCGCGCACTCTTGATCGCCCCCCGCCGAATGAGTATCTCAGCCAGCATGAAAAAGGTTTTCGACATGGACGACCGGTCCCGCCTGCCCTGGCGGTTCTACGGCGCCGCGCTTTCGGTGCTCGCCCGCCTATGAGGCGCGCCCAGCCCGAGTCCAGCCATATCTCACAGCCATATCCGCGGGAGACCCGAAATGACCGCACCGAAAACCCTGTATGACAAGATCTGGGATGCCCATGTCGCCGACGAGGCCGAAGACGGCACCTGTTTGCTGTATATCGACCGCCACCTGGTCCACGAGGTGACCAGCCCGCAGGCCTTCGAAGGCCTGCGCATGGCCGGCCGCGACGTGCACGCGCCCGACAAGACCATCGCCGTGCCCGACCACAACGTGCCCACCACGCCCGGGCGCGAGAATCCCGAGATGATGACCGAGGACAGCCGCATCCAGGTCGCGGCGCTGGACAAGAACGCCAAGGATTTCGGGGTGAACTACTACCCCGTCAACGACATCCGCCAGGGCATCGTCCATATCGTCGGCCCCGAGCAGGGCTGGACCCTGCCCGGCATGACCGTGGTCTGCGGTGACAGCCACACCGCCACCCACGGCGCCTTCGGCTCGCTGGCCCACGGCATCGGCACCTCCGAGGTCGAGCACGTGCTGGCCACCCAGACGCTGATCCAGAAGAAATCCAGGAACATGAAGGTGGAGATCACCGGCAAGCTGCACCCGGGCGTCACCGCCAAGGACATCACCCTGTCGGTGATCGGCAAGACCGGCACCGCCGGCGGCACCGGCCACGTCATCGAATATTGCGGCGAGGCGATCCGCGACCTGTCGATGGAAGGCCGCATGACCGTGTGCAACATGGCCATCGAGGGCGGCGCCCGCGCCGGCCTGATCGCGCCGGACGAAAAGACCTTCGAATATATCAAGGGCCGCCCGCACGCGCCCAAGGGCGCCCAGTGGGAGGCCGCGCTGGCCTGGTGGAAGACGCTCTATTCCGATGACGACGCCCATTGGGACAAGGTCGTCACCCTGCACGCCGACGAGATCGCCCCCGTGGTGACCTGGGGCACCTCGCCCGAGGACGTGCTGCCGATCACCGGCAAGGTGCCTTCGCCCGAGGATTTTGAGGGCGGCAAGGTCGACGCCGTGCGCCGCTCGCTGGACTACATGGGTCTGGAGCCCGGCACGCCGCTCAGCGAGATCAAGATCGACACGGTCTTCATCGGCTCCTGCACCAACGGTCGGATCGAGGATTTGCGCGCCGCGGCCGAGATCCTGAAGGGCAAGAAGATCGCGCCGGGCATCCGCGCGCTGATCGTTCCCGGCTCGGGCCTCGTGCGCGCCCAGGCCGAGGAAGAGGGCCTGGCCGAGATCTTCATCGAGGCCGGCTGCGAATGGCGCCTGGCGGGCTGCTCCATGTGCCTGGCGATGAACCCCGACCAGCTCTCGCCGGGCGAGCGCTGCGCGGCGACCTCGAACCGCAACTTCGAGGGCCGTCAGGGCCGCGGCGGCCGCACCCACCTGCTGTCGCCCGCGATGGCCGCGGCGGCAGCGGTGACCGGCCGCCTGACCGACGTTCGGGAGCTGATGTAAGCGGCGGAACAACGCCAGAAAGTCATATCGGACTCATATGGAAATCATATGCAGTTCATACGCCGCCCCCCGGCGGCAGGAGACACAAGATATGGAAAAGTTCGAAAAACTCACCGGCGTCGCCGCCCCGCTGCCCCTGATCAATGTCGACACCGACATGATCATCCCCAAGCAGTTCCTGAAGACCATCAAGCGGTCGGGCCTGGGCGTGAACCTGTTCGACGAGATGCGCTATGACGCCGAGGGCAACGAGAACCCCGATTTCGTGCTGAACAAGCCCGCCTACCGCGAGGCCGAGATCCTCGTCGCGGGCGACAACTTCGGCTGCGGCTCGTCGCGTGAACACGCGCCCTGGGCGATCAAGGATTTCGGCATCAAGGCGATCATCTCGACCTCGTTTGCCGACATCTTCTTCAACAACTGCTTCAAGAACGGCATCCTGCCCATCGTTCTGCCGCAAGAGCAGGTGGACGCCCTGATGAAGGACGCCGAAAAGGGCGCCAACGCCCGCATGACGGTGGACCTGGAAGAACAGACGGTCACCAGCTCGGACGGCGAGGTGTTCCACTTCGAGGTCGATCCGTTCCGCAAGCATTGCCTGCTGAACGGCCTCGACGACATCGCCCTGACCCTGGAAAAGGCCCCGACGATCCAGGCCTTCGAGACCAAGATGGCCGCCGAGCGCCCCTGGGTCTGACATCCGGCACATAGCATTTTTTCGGGCCGCCCAACCGGGCGGCCCTTTTTCAACCATTTGATGCAAAGTGGTGACAGTTTCTCCATGAAAAAGCCGCAAAGAATTCCTTAAATTCGACACCCCCTTGCCGGGCGAGTCGAAATTGGGCAAAAATGAGGCCAATATGAGGCACGCCGTCACAAAGACGGATCCATGCGGGACAAGGGCGCGGCAACGTATCGCGTCCGGCCAGAATGGGGGCACAGGGCAGTGATTGCTCAATTTACAGGCGCCGTCGTGCGCGCATTCCTCGTGGTGTTGCTGATCGCAACGCCCTCGCTTCTGCTACCCAACGTCTCGTCGGATGCGACGCAGATCGTCGCGCTTGTGGCGCTGTTTGCGGCCGGGCTGACATTCTTCGAATACTCGGCGAAATATCCCGGCCTGGTCGAGTTCCGAGACGCGCCGCCCTTCAACCGCATCCGCTTCGGCTCGATGCTGGTGACGGTGTTCCTGCTGACGATGATCTATCTCGGGCAATCCGCCCCCACCCCGTTGACCCAGTTCGTGCGCGCCGTCGGCGCCCTGGTCGGCGTGATCATCGACTTCCCCTATTCCCCGGTGAGCCTGGTTCTGCTGATGCTGCCGCCCGACGCCTCGCTGCAGGACGTGCAGCTGGTGCGCATGGCCGCCGGGATGGCCTATCTGATCTCGCTGCTGTCGCTGGCGGTGTTCGTCCTGCTGATCCAGGTCAATCACTGGCCGTCGCGCAATGGCGCCTTCAACGTCTGGATCAACCTGCCCACCTTCGACCCCACCGCGGGCGGCGACGTGGTGGACCGGCTGGCCCGCGACGCGCGCTTCAACGTGGCGCTGGGCTTCATCCTGCCCTTCGTCGTGCCGGCGGTGGCCAAGGCGGCCACCATCGCCTTCGGCCCGGTGACGCTGCATAATTCGCAAACGATGATCTGGGTGATTTCGGCATGGGCGCTCTTGCCTTCCAGCCTTTTCATGCGCGGCATCGCCATCGGCCGGATCGGCCGCATGATCCGCGAACAGCGCCGCCGCGCCACGCCCGGGGAAGAGGGCGAATTCGTTCCGGCCTGATCCTGGCGCTGGCCCTGCTGGCCCTGCCGGCCCGGGCCGAGACGCTGCGCATCGCCACCTACAACACCGAGCTTTCCCGCGCGGGCCCCGGCCTGCTGCTGCGCGACATCCTGAAGGGCGACCCGCAGGTCAAGGCCGTGGTCGCGGTGATCGCCGCCGCGCGGCCCGACGTGATCGCGCTGCAGGGCATCGACTATGATCTGGAGGGCGCCGCCCTGAACGCGCTGGCCGGGGCGCTGGCGCGGGCCGGGCAGGACTATCCCTACCGCTTTGCCGGGCCACCCAACAGCGGGCGGCGCAGCGGGGTGGACCTCGACGGTGACGGACGGGTGGATGGGCCGCGCGACGCGCAGGGCTACGGGCGGTTCACCGGGCAGGGCGGCATGGCGGTGCTGTCGCGCTATCCGATTGCGGCGGGTGAGATGCGCGATTTCACCGCCCTTCCCTGGGCCGATCTGCCCGGCGCCACCCTGCCCCGCCTGAACGGACAGCCCTTTCCCAGCGCCGAAGCGCAGGCGGTGCAGCGCCTGTCGTCGGTGGCGCATTGGGACCTGCCCGTGGACACGCCGCAGGGGCGGCTGCACCTTCTGACCTTCCACGCCACCGCCCCCGTCTTCGACGGGCCCGAGGACCGCAACGGGTTGCGCAACCGCGACGAGCTGCGGCTGTGGCCGCTGTATCTGGACGACGCACTCGGGGGCACGCCGCCGGGGCGGTTCGTGTTGCTGGGCGATGCCAATCTCGACCCCGCCGATGGCGACGGCCGGCACGAGGCCATCCGCGCCCTGCTGGCCGATCCGCGCCTGCAGGATCCGCACCCGCAAAGCCCCGGCGCCCGCGCCGCGGCCGATCCCGGCCACGCGGGCGACCCGGCGCTGGACACCGCGGACTGGGACGGGCCGGGCAACCTGCGGGTCGATTACGTGCTGCCCGCCGCCGGGCTCAAGGTGCAGGCGGCGGGCGTTCTGTGGCCGGAACCGGGCGGGTCAGAGAGCGGGGTCGGCGCCGAGACCGTGGCCCGCGCCTCGCGCCACCGGCTGGTCTGGGTGGATCTTGGGCGGTAGCCCGGCCAGCATGACCTCGCGCCGTGCGCTGTGCTGAAAGCCCGGCAGGAGGCGGCTGAACTTCTCGTCCGACAGCCAGTGCGGCAGGCTCCAGAGATAGCGCATCTCCAGCAACTCGCGGGCCAGTTCCCAGAAGGGCGCGGCCAGCCGCATCGCCCACCAGGGGAAGCGCGAGAGGCGCAGGCTGCGGTCCAGTTCGACCTCCAGCGTGCTGCGCAGTTCGTTCACTGAAAAGGCATGGCCCGGGAAGGGCACGTCCTCGAACCGGGCCAGCCGGTCGCGCATTTCGACAAGCGAGACCACCGCCCGGGCCCAGTCCGGCAGGTAGGCATAGGGCTGGACCGCCCCCGGATCGCCCATCGCCGTCACCCGCCCCCGCTTGATCGCGTGCAGCAGGAGCATGCTCATCACGTCGCCGTTGCGCTCGGGGTCGACGAAGTTGCCGGCGCGCAGGATCAGCGTCTTCACGCCGCTGTCGCGATAGGCCTGCTCCATCTCCACCCGGACGGCGCCCTTGCGCGAACAGGGGGTCTGCGGCATGGCCTCGGAGAGCGCGCCGCTGCGGGCGCCGTAATTGTAGACATTGCCGGGGATCACTACCATCGCGCCCGAGGCGCGGGCGGCGGCGATGACCTGACGGGTGATGGCCGGGATGATCTCGGCCCAGTTGTGGTAGTTCGGCGGGTTCAGCCCGTTGACGATCACGTCGCAGCCCTGCGCGGCCTTGATCATGTCGTCGCGGGCGCGGTCGAACAGGCGCAGCTGCCAGCCGGCCTCGCCGAAGGCCCGGGCCGCGTGGCGGCCGATCTTGCCCGAGGCGCCGAGAATCAGAACTGTCTTGGTCATGGAAAACTCCCTTGGCTTGCTGTTTCAGCCGGGAAGGTGCGCCAGACGATTGCGTTTTGGAATTGCCCAATATCAACGATCTGCTATTCATTGTTGAATGGCAAACCCGCTGGACTGGACCCTGCTGCAAAGCTTCACCGCCGTGGCCGAGACCGGATCTCTCTCGGCCGCGGCGCGGCGGCTGGGGCAGAGCCAGCCCACCATCGGCCGCCATATCCGCGCGCTGGAAGAGGCGCTGGGGGTGGAGCTGTTCACCCGCGCCCCCAGGGGGCTGGTCCCGACCGAGGCCGGGCGCGGCCTGATCGGCCCGGCCGAGCAGATGCGCGAGGCGGCCGCCCGGCTGCAACTGGCCGCCGAGGGGCAGGACGCGGGCCTTGCCGGCACGGTGCGCGTGACCGCCTCGATGGTGATGTCGCATTTCATCCTGCCGCCGGTCATCGCCGAGATCCGCCGCGCCCATCCCGAGATCCAGATCGAGCTGGTGCCCTCGGACAGTTCGGAAAACCTGCTGTTCCGCGAGGCCGATATCGCGCTGCGCATGTACCGGCCCACCCAGCTCGACCTCATCACGGCCCATGTCGCCGACCAGCAGTTGGGCCTCTATGCCGCGACGGCGTTTCTCGACCGGGCGGGCCGGCCGGAAACGGTGGATGAGCTGATGGCGCTGGATTTCGTGGGCTTCGACGCCAGCGACACCATCATCCGCACCATGCGCGCCGCCGGGCTGGAGGTCAGCCGCGAGTTCTTTGCCGTGCGCAGCGACGACCAGGCCGCCTATTGGCAGCTGGTCCGCGCCGGCTGCGGCGTGGGCGGGATGCAGGTCATGATCGGCGAGGCCGAGCCGGGGGTCGAGCGCGTGCTGCCCGGGCTGCGCCTGCCCGCCCTGCCCGTCTGGCTGGCCGCCCCCGCCGCCCTGCGCCACACTCCGCGGATCCGGCTGGTCTGGGACATGCTGGCCGCGCGGCTGGCCGGCGCTTGACCGGGCCGGCGTCCCGCATTACCCCTTCGGCACCGATTTTCCAGCAAAAGGACGCCGACCATGAGCACCCCCACCCTTCTTATCCTGCCCGGCGACGGGATCGGCCCCGAAGTGATGGCCGAGGTGCGCAAGGTCATCGACTGGTACGGCGCCAAGCGCGACCTGGCCTTCGACGTGAGCGAGGACCTGGTGGGTGGCGCCGCCTATGACAAGCACGGCGTGCCGCTGGCCGACGAGACCATGGCCAAGGCGCAGGAGGTGGACGCCGTGCTGCTGGGCGCCGTGGGCGGCCCGAAATACGACGAGCTGGATTTCAGCGTGAAGCCCGAGCGCGGCCTGCTGCGCCTGCGCAAGGAGATGGACCTTTACGCCAACCTGCGCCCGGCGCAGTGCTTCGACGCGCTGGCCGATTTCTCGTCGCTGAAGCGCGAGGTGGTGGCCGGGCTCGACATCATGATCGTGCGCGAGCTGACCTCCGGCATCTATTTCGGCGAACCGCGCGGCATCTTCGAGGAAGAAGGCGGCCGGGTGGGCATCAACACCCAGCGCTACACCGAGCAGGAGATCGCCCGCGTGGCCCGCAGCGCCTTCGAGCTGGCCCGCAAGCGCAACAACAAGGTCTGCTCGATGGAGAAGGCCAACGTGATGGAATCGGGCATCCTGTGGCGCGCCGTGGTTTCGGAGGTGCACGAGAAGGAATACCCCGATGTCGAGCTCAGCCACATGTATGCCGATGCCGGCGCCATGCAGCTGGTGCGCTGGCCCAAGCAGTTCGACGTGATCGTCACCGACAACCTGTTCGGCGACCTGCTGTCGGATGCCGCGGCGATGCTGACCGGCAGCCTCGGCATGCTGCCCTCGGCCAGCCTCGGCGCGCCGATGGCGAACGGCCGGCCCAAGGCGCTCTACGAGCCGGTGCACGGCTCGGCCCCCGACATCGCCGGCCAGGGCAAGGCCAACCCCATCGCCTGCATCCTGAGCTTCGCCATGGCGCTGCGCTATTCCTTCGACCAGGGCGCCGAGGCCGACCGGCTGGAAGCCGCGGTCGAAAAGGTGCTGGCCGACGGCGTGCGCACCGCCGACCTGCTGGGCGAGGAGGGCGTGAGCCCGGTCTCCACCAGCGAGATGGGCGACGCCATCGTGGCGGCGCTGGAGGCCAGCCTCTGACATCTCCTTCGGCGGGTCCGCCCCGGCCCCGCCGAAAGCCATGCGCGCGCGGCGGCGGCCCCTTCCCGGCAGGGGGAGGGCCATTGCCGCCGCGCAGACCCCTTCGGGGGAAGTTGATCTCTGTCAAGGCAACTATGGCGCGCAGGGCCGCAGACTGACCCAAGGTTAACCGGCCGGAGAGGCCGTCGCACGGCAACACCCTGGGGGGCCTGCCGGGCGGGCTGACCCTGGGAGGAAGACATGCCGCATTTCAGGAACTGGCGCCGGCGGCTCGGATATGCCGTGGCGGGCCTTGCCCTCTGCGTTCTGGCGGGCGGCGCGGCGCGGGCGGGCGAGCCCGACTGCGCCCTGCCCGAAACCGAAATCTTCGCGCAGGTCGAGGACAAGGTGGTCGAGGTCTTCACCATCGCGGTGAACCCCTACCGGGTCAGCGGCCGGATCACGCCCCGCGGCGGCACCGGCTACCTGCTGGACGGCGGCTACGTGGCGACCAACTACCACGTGGTGGCCGATGCCCACGCGCTGGTTGTTCTCGCCGGCGACCGCGCCCATGACGTCGAGATCATCGGCGTCGACCCGACGCTGGATATCGCCGTGCTGCGCCCCTGGCCCCCGATCGGCGACGGCAAGGGCCTGCCCTTTGCCGAGGACGATTCCACCAGCATCGGCCGGAAGGCCTTCGTGGTGGGCTTCCCCTTCGGCCTCGGCAAATCGCTGTCCTCCGGCATCATCTCGGGCAAGAGCCGCGTGCTGCCGATGACCACCTCCAGCTGGATGGCCCCCTATCTGCAGACCGATGCGGCGGTCAGCCCGGGCAATTCCGGCGGGCCGCTGGTGGATTCCTGCGGCCGCCTGATCGGCATGATCAGCGCCTCCATCAGCGGCGAGGGGGCCGAGAACCTCGGTTTTGCCCTCCCTGTCAAGGTGCTGCGCCCCTTGCTCTCGGAACTGATCGAGACGCGCAAGGTGTCGCGCCCCTGGCACGGGCTCTACGGCCAGATCGTCACGCCGCCGATCCTGCTGATGCTGGGCGTCCCCGAGGAGGCGTGGGAGGAAACCACCGGTTTCCTTGTCGAGACGGTGGAGCCGGACAGCGCCGCCGACCGGGCCGGCCTGCACGGCGGAAGCTGGCCCGTGATGTGGGGCGGCAACGAGATCCTGCTGGGCGGCGATATCATCACCGAGGTCAATGGCGAGCGGGTGCTCTCGCAGGAGCAGGCGCTGGATATCGTCCGTTCGCTCAAGGTCGGGGATAGCGTCGATATCGTCTATCTGCGCCGCGGAGAGCGCATGGAAACCTCGGTGGTCCTGCCCGAAAGGCCGCTGCTGATGGAGGAACTCAACATCTATCGCGAAAGGCGCCAATAGCCCGGCCCGGGGCTGCCGGGAAACCCGTGACGGGGCTTCGGGCGGAAGATCCCGGGGCCGCAAAAAGATTGCCCGACACCGCTTGACATCATTTTCCGAATTGCCGATAGAGGCGGCCGATATCCCGTCAGCGTCTGACCCGACGCCGCAACGCATCAGAAGCCCCGACTTCACCCAAAGATCGTGCGGACCGTCCAAGACACTGTTGATCGGAGTGTAGCTCAGCCTGGTAGAGCACTGTCTTCGGGAGGCAGGGGCCGGAGGTTCGAATCCTCTCACTCCGACCATTCAAACAAGGCGCCCCCGGGCGCCTTTGCCGTTTCTGAAGCGGCCCGTTTCCGGGGCCGGCCCCGGAAACCCCTTTTTCTTCCCGATTGGCGATGTCCTGAGCACCGCCATGCGCGGCAACGCGTCTGACGTATCTGTCCAGATCGGCGAATTTGTCGAAACACCCGCGCGAAGGTGCCCAAGTCAAACGACCGATGAGCGATCTGCACCGCTCATCGGTCCGTTTGCGCCAAGCAGAGTGTTGCGTGTCAGGTCACCGTGACAGACATCGAGCCAAGCCCTTCTACGGACAACTCCATGACATCGCCCTTCTCGACCGGGCCCACGCCGGAGGGGGTGCCGGAAAGGATCACGTCACCGGGGGCCAGTTCGAAATATTCGGACAGGTACGAAATCATCTCGGGCACCTTCCAGATCATCTGGTTCAGGTCGCCTTCCTGGCGGACCTCGCCATTGACGGTCAGGGCGATGCGGCCCGCATCCAGGTGGCCGATCTTGTCGGCGGCGTGAATCGGTCCGACAGGCGCAGAGCGTTCAAAGGCTTTTCCGATTTCCCACGGGCGGCCCATCTTCTTGGCCACGCCCTGCAGGTCGCGACGGGTCATGTCCAGCGACAGGGCATAGCCGAAAACGTGGTCCAGCGCGTCGTCCAGCGCGATGTTGGTGCCGCCGGCCTTCAGCATGACGGCGACCTCTGCCTCGTGATGCACATCCGAGCTATGAGGCGGATAGGGAAACTCGCCCGACGGGTCCAGGTTGTCAGGATTCTTCTGGAAGAAGAATGGCGGCTCACGGTCCGGGTCATGCCCCATTTCGATGGCATGGGCGGCGTAGTTGCGCCCGATGCAATAGACTCGGCGCACCGGGAAAAGGGCATCGCTTCCTGCAATCGGCAGCCCCACGATGGGGGGCGTTTCAATGGCGTAGTCAGGCATAGGCATCTCCAATTTGCGATTCGCTGCCCAAGTCATATCTGCAACCAATTCGCCGATCAATTGCAACCAATATAAATAGATCGATTCTTTTTTCTTGATGATTCGCAATGGCCTTGATTAATATCAAAAATATCCCTAAATTGGTCAACCAATAATGGGAAATTGATCGCGATGGAAAAATCAATGCTGGAAGATCGTCAGAGCTGCCTGGAAAGCCTCAGGGCCTATATCGCCGAGGGCAGCTTTACCCCCGGCGACCGGCTGCCGGCCGAGCGCGAGCTGACCGAGGCCCTGGGAACCAAGAGGGCCACCCTGCGCCGTGCTCTGGACAGGCTTGAGCAGGAGGGCGTGATCTGGCGCCATGTCGGCAAGGGTACCTTTCTGTCCGAGCCGCGCGAAGAGATGCCATCCAACTGGCTGGGCGAGGTCAGCCGCCAGCTGACGCCCGTCAAGATGATGCGTGCACGCCTGAGCATCGAGCCCGCGATTGCCCGCGAGGCTGCGATCAATGCCTCGGGTGAGGCGCTGGCGCGGATCATGCGCGCGGTCGAAGGGGCGGAAGACGCGGTGGATTGGGCGGGATATGAAGCGATGGATGATGAATTCCACCGCGCAGTCGCCGCGGCCACCGACAATCCGCTTCTGGTGGCGTTGTTCGACCAGTTGAATGCCGTCCAGCGCGCCGTGGCCTGGAATTCCGTCGTGCGAGAGACCGAGCGCCCGGCGCGGTCGCACAGCAGTTTCGCAGAACACAGAGAAATCGCAGACGCCATTGCAGCGCGCGACCACGCGCGGGCGCATGAAGCGATGCGCAAGCATATCGGGTCGGTTTCGGCCCGGTTGTTCGGAGAGATCTGAACGCAGACGGGTGGCGGGGAACAGACAAAACGCAGCCCCGCCTGACGTCTTTCAAATCATAATCTCAGGGAGGTGAGACATGAAAGGACTTCTGAACAAGGCAAAGACCCTTGCCACGGCAGGGCTGGTGGCCGGCACGATGCTGCTGCCCGCAACCAGTTGGGCGGGAACGCTGAAAATCGCGCTTGCGGAAACCCCGTCGGACGAATTGGCGGCGTTCTTCGTCGCGCTGGACCGCGCCAAGGCGAACGGGCTGGACTATGAATGGACCGCTTTCTCGGATGAAGAGCTGGCGATCCAGGCGGTGCTGAGCGGCCAGATGGATATCGGCTTTGGCACGCCCTATTCGGCGATGCAGCGCTCGAAGGCTCCGATCCGCATCATCTTTCAGCTGTCCAAGCTGAAATTCTTTCCGGTGACCACCAAGGACTACAGCACCCTGCAGGATCTGGACGGTGAACCGATCCTGCTGCATTCGCGTGGCGGCGGCACGGATTCGATTGCAAACGTGATCGAAGACCGGCTGGGCATGAGCTTTGGCAAGCGCTCGTATGTGCCGGGTTCGTCGAACCGCGTGGCCGCGCTTCTGGGCGGTCAGGCGAACGCCACGATCATCGACCTGTCCAACACCAACAAGCTGATGCGCGGCCCGGCGGCCGACCGTTTCAATGTGCTGGAAATGTTCGATGTCGATGCCAGCGACGAGGCCCTGTTCGGCAATCTCGACTGGATCCAGAGCAATGCCGAGGACGTGCAGATCTTTGTCGATGCGCTGATCAGCGTCTACCGCGACATGGCCAAGGATCCGACCATCATCCGCCGCGAAACCAACCCCGATGGGCCGATCGGCCAGCTGCCGCAGGAAATCCTGGCGGAACTGGATGGCTTCTATACCGATGCCGTCGCAGCGGGCCTGTACGACGCGAACGGGGGCGGCCGCAAAGCGGCGAAGGCTGACATGGAATGGTATTCCGCCGCCGGCCAGCTGGATGGCGATCCCGCATCGCTGAACATCGAGGACTTCTGGTATCTCGCCCCGCTGGACGCGGCGACCAAGTAATCCCGGTTGGCGCCGCCCCCACCCGTGGCGGG
>ENA-ORCU01000448-ORCU01000448.1-marine-metagenome-genome-assembly--contig:-NODE-448-length-15458-cov-3.135102_pt1 | contig 15458 bp, 17 predicted proteins | sample MGYA00248631_ERZ508512 | MGnify/ENA primary metagenome ERZ508512 (study PRJEB26183, sample SAMN06268844) | marine metagenome | isolation source: Tt an P1 anaerobic enrichment on pine from sediment taken...
CCGCACCCGGCCAGAACCCTGAATCTGCAGGAAAAACAGATCGACCGGATCGTCGACCCAGACGATCTCCAGCCCGCGGCCCTTGAGCAGGCCCTCTTCCTCGATATCGGCGCGGGGATGCCATTGCTCGCCCGCCGCCAGTTCCGGCGGCTTGCGGTAAAGCGGATAGCGGAAGCGCGCGTCGGGGTGACGGGCGCCGTCGAGCTCGGGCTCGTAATAGCCGGTGAAAAGGGCAGGGCTGTCACCACCGATCAGGACGGGGCGAAAGAACGCCTCGAAAAAGCTGCGCGCCTCGGGGCCGGTCTGGGCCAGCGCGCAAAGCGGAGCCCAGTCCGGGCCGTCGAGATCGGGACAGGTTTCGAGAAAGACATCCAGCGCGGCGGCGTGGTCATCCGCCGCCCAGCCGCGCAGCGCATCGAACCGCAGGATCTGCGCCGAGGCCGCAGAAGGGGAAGGCGCCCCGCCCAACGCAATCACCGCCGAAACGGCCGCTGCGCGCAGGGCACCGATCATTCGCCCGTGGCGACAAGCTGCCAGTTCGGGTCGGACACGCCCATCTTGCGGGCGAAGGTCCAGACATCGCGCTGACGCTTGATTTCGTTGGGGCTGCCCTCGACGATCTCGTCGGCAGCGTTGCGCACGACCGAGGTCAGCTCGCCCACGAACTTCACGGTCAGCTCGGCCTCGCCGGTGTCGCGGTCGAAATTCGCGTCCTTCAGCGTCAGTTCGCGGATGCCCACGAAATTGGCCTCGATATGCAGGCCCTGTTCCTCGCGCAGACGGACAACCTGGGTAAAGCTTTCCAGCACTTCTGGCGACAGGAAGGACGAGACCGAGTCCAGATCGCCCTTTTCAAAGGCCATCAGGATCATCTCGTAGGCGCCGCGCGCGCCGGTCAGGAACTCGCCGACATTGAAGCCCGGCTCGGCCATCTTCATCGCGGCCAGCGCCTTGGCGGCATCCGAGTCCTCGGCGACATGGTCGGTGATGTCGGAATCGACGCCGCCCTCGATGACCTCGAAGTCCCGGCGCCCGGGCTCCTGCCCCGCGCTGCGGCGCTCCATGGGGACGGGCGGCTTCTCAAACCCCTCGCGGGTGCCGAGGACCGAGCGCAGCCGGAGGATCAGGAACACGGCAATGCCGGCCAGAACCAGAAGTTGGATGATGGCAGAGCTCATTTGCACCTCGTCGATGGGCCGCTGAAGGGCCGGGGGTTGGTATCCGGGTCACACCGCACATATGTATGCCAGCAGGGGGGTCAAGTCCACTGACCCCTCCCAATGAAATGAGGATAACACATGTGGCTTTTTGCGCTGTTCCTGGCGGTTCCGCTGATTGAAATCGGGCTGTTTGTCGAGGTCGGCGGGGCGATCGGCCTGTGGCCGACGCTTCTGATCGTGGTTCTGACCGCGCTTCTGGGCACGGCGCTGATGCGCAACCAGGGGGCGCTGGCCATGGCGCAGATCCGCGACTCGTTCAGAACGCTGCGCGACCCGGCCGAGCCGCTGGCCCATGGCGCGATGATCCTGTTCGCCGGCGCGCTGCTGCTGACGCCGGGCTTTTTCACCGACAGCCTGGGCTTTGCGCTGCTGCTGCCGCCGGTGCGCCGCGCGGTCTATCGCTGGCTCGGCAAGCGCGTGCAGGTGCAGAGCTTCTCCACGGGGCCGCAGCCGCGCCCCGGCCAGTATCCCGGCGACGTGATCGACGGCGAGTTCACCGAGGTTTCAGCCGAAAAACGCCCCACGCACCGCCCCTCGGGCTGGACCCGGCATTGAGGCGGTCTCCGCTTCCTGATAATCACCGCGGTAACGCCTAATTCCGCAGGAGCGAGAGATGACCGACACCCCCGAAACCGCGGCCGACGAGGGCCAGCCCAAGCAGATGAAGATGCAGGTCCTGGGCCAGTATATCCGGGACATGTCCTTCGAGAACTTCCTAGTCCGCAAGGGCGTCAGCGGCGAGGTCACCCCGGACGTGCAGGTTCAGGTGGCGCTCGATGCCAAGAAGCGCCAGGTCGAGAACCAGTACGAGGTGATCGCCAAGTTCACCATCACCTCCAAGAACAAGGCCGACGAGGCCCCGCTGTTCCTGCTGGAGCTGGAATACGGCAGCATCTTCCATATCGAGAACGTGCCGGAGGATCAGCTCCACCCGTTCCTGCTGATCGAATGCCCGCGCATGATGTTCCCCTTCGTGCGCCGCATCGTCAGCGACGTCACCCGCGACGGCGGCTTCCCGCCGCTGAACATGGACGTGATCGATTTCGTGGCGCTCTACCGTCAGCAGGTCCTGGCCCGCGCCGAGGCGCAGAAGGCCCAGGCGCCGACCAACTGAGGCCCTAGCCCAGTTTTTTCCACAGCGCGCCGTCGCCCATCGCCTCGACGAAGGCGGCATGGGCGGCGGCTTCTTTTTCGCTGATCCGCGGGGGCAGGGGCGCGGGGCGCGGCTTCGGGCGCCAGTCGGGCTCGGCCGGGCCGCTGCCGCGGTTGCTGGCGACGGAGGTGCCGAGCCCGAAATCGGGCTGCCTGCCGCCGATCAGCTCCAGATAGACCTCCGCCAGGATTTCGGAGTCCAGAAGCGCGCCGTGCAGGGTCCGGGCCGAGTTGTCGATGCCGAAGCGGCGGCAGAGCGCATCCAGCGTGGCCGGCGAGCCCGGGAATTTCTGCCGCGCCATGGCCAGCGTGTCGACCGCCTGCTCCCAGGGCAGGGTGGGCAGACCCATCCAGCGCAGCTCGGCATTGAGGAATTTCATGTCGAAGGCGGCGTTGTGGATCACCAGCTTGGCGTCGCCCACGAAATCGTGGAAATCCTTGCCCACCTTGGCGAAAACCGGCTTGTCGCGCAGGGTGACGGCGCCCGGGGCCGGGTCCTGCGGCGGTTCCAGCAGGTCGGGGCCGATGCCGTGCACCCCAAAGGCCTCCTGCGGCATGGAGCGTTCGGGGTTGATGTAAACGTGGAACGTTTTGCCGGTCGGCAGGTGGTTCCACAGCTCGATCGCGCCGATCTCGACGATGCGGTCGCCCTGCTCGGGCTCAAAACCTGTGGTTTCGGTGTCGAGAACAATCTCACGCATCGTTTTGCCCCTGCCTGATCTGCCGGATCACATCCTGCACCGCCGCCCGGGCGCCTTCAAGGCTGGTGGTCTCGATTATGAAATCGGCGCGGGCGCGTTTTTCGGCATCCGGCAGCTGTTTGGCCAGAATAGTCTCGAATTGCGCCGCGCTCATGGTGCCGCGTTCCAGCACTCGGGCGCGCTGAACATCGGCCGGGGCGCTGACCACGGCGATGGCGTCGACCTGATCCTCGGCCCCGGTTTCGAACAGCAGCGGGATGTCCAGAACGACCAGCGGATCGGCCTCATGGGCGCGCAGAAATTCGGCCCGGTCCTGCGCCACCAGCGGGTGCACCACCTGTTCGATCTGCCTGAACGCGGTGTCGTCGCGGGCGATCCACGCCTTCAGCGCGTCACGCGAAATGCCGCCCTCGACCAGCGCCTCGGGGCAAATTTTCGCCAGCGGCGCCACCGCAGCGCCGCCGGGCGCGTAAAGGCGATGCACCGCCGCATCGGCATCCCAGACCGGGACGCCCGCCTCGGCGAACATCCGCGCCGTGGTCGATTTGCCCATGCCGATCGAGCCGGTCAGGCCGAGAACGAAACTCATTCGCCCAGAACCACCGCGCGGGTTTTCTCGTCCACCTCGGGCCGCACGCCGAACCAGCGTTCAAAGCCGGGCGCGGCCTGGTGCAGCAGCATCCCCAACCCGTCGACCACGGTGCAGCCCGCCGCCTCGGCCTCGCGCAACAGGCGGGTTTGCAATGGCGCGTAGACCAGATCGGTGACCACCGTGCCCTTTGCCAGCCCGTCCAGCGGGACGCGCAGCTCTGGTTTGCCGACCATGCCCAGCGACGAGGTGTTCACCACCGTCGCCGCGCCCTCGATCATGTTGCCCGCCTGCACCCAGTCATAGACGGCGATCTTGGGCCCGAACTCGGCCCGCAGGGCCTCGGCCCTTGCCTTGGTGCGGTTGGCGATGCGGATCTCGCCCACCCCGATCTCGATCAGCGAGGCGACGACCGCGCGCGCGGCCCCGCCCGCGCCGATCACCGCGGCCGGCCCCTCCTTTCCGGTCCAGCCCGGCGCGCCCTGGCGCAGGTTTTCGATGAAACCGTAGCCATCGGTGTTGTCGGCATGGATCGAGCCGTCGGCGCGGAAGATCAGGGTGTTGGCCGCCCCGATCAGGGCGGCGCGGTCGGTCACCTGGTCGGCCAGGCCCAGCACGCTCTCCTTGTGCGGGATGGTGACATTGACGCCGACGAATCCGGCCTTGGGCAGGGCGCGCAGCACCTCGCGCAGGTCGTCCTGCGCCACGTCCATGGGCACGTAATAGCCGCGGATCCCATAGGTGGTCAGCCAGTAATTGTGCAGCCGGGGCGATTTGGAATGGGCGACGGGCGAGCCGATCACGCCGGCGAGGGGGATTTTCTCGCTTGTCTCGCTCATGCCATCACCGCTTGGCGCGACATCAGAAAGGACAGAAGTTCCAACAGGGGCAATCCGAGCACGGTGAAATAATCTCCTTCCACGCGGGAAAACAGGCGCACGCCTTCTTCCTCCAGCTTATAGCACCCGACCGCGTGCTGCACACTGTCCCAGTTCCGTGCCAGGTAGTCCTCGAGATAGGCGTCGGAGAAGGGGCGCATCTGCAGGCGCACCTCGCCCACATGGCGCCACAGCGGCTGCCCGCCCTCATAGACCACCGCCGCCGAGAGCAGCTTGTGCCGCTGGGCGCGCAGCCGTTTCAGCTGGACGCGGGCGGCGTCGATGTCAGCAGCTTTCGACAGCACCTCGCCGCGGAATTCCAGCACCTGGTCGCAGCCGATCACCAGCGCCCCGGGGCGCTTTTCGCTGATCTTGCGCGCCTTGTATTCGGCCAGGGCGTCGGCCACGTCGCGGGGCGTGGCGTCTTCGGCCTCCAGCGCGGCGCGGATCGCTTCCTCGTCGATGCGGGCCGGCACGCATTCGACCGGAACGCCGGCGCGTTCAAGCAGCTCTCGCCGGATTTCGGAGGCCGAGGCGAGGATGATCGGCTGGGGCATGGTGATATCCTTGTGGAAAACCCTGCGGAACACGGCGTGCACATTTTCGGGACATGTGGACACTTCGTCCGGGACTCCGAAATTCCGCCACCTTTTGTCAAGGCTCGGGGTGGCGTTCTCCACGGTGGACAGGAAAAAACGGCTGATGTGGAAAACCGGCCTGAGAGGGGCATTCCAGCGAATTTATCCACAGGAAGGGGAATTTTGGAAGGATGTAACACTTTGATCTAAAACAAATATTTAGTTGCACTGGAAACTTTTCCGCAGCTTTCAACGCCGATATTCACAGCTCTCGGTGACCCGGGATAACTGCGTGGAGCGATCATTAATCCCCATTCTCCCCAGCCCCTACATCATCATCATCTTTTCTTTTCATTCTTTTTGATTATTGGTGGGTCGCGAGGCCGGGCGAGACGAAGGGCAAGGAAAATGGGCGAAGTTCTGGCATCCCTCTATCCCTGGACGCTGTCGCTGCACATCATCGCGGTGCTGACCTGGATGGCGGGGATCTTCTACCTGCCGCGGCTGTTCGTTTACCACGCCGAGAGGGTCGGGCAGGGCAACGACACCGACGCGCTGTTCCAGACCATGGAATACAAGCTGTTCAAATACATCATGAACCCCTCGCTGATCGCGGTCTGGGTGTTCGGCCTGGCCCTGGTCTTGACCCCCGGCATCGTCGATTGGGGCGCGGTCTGGCCCTATAGCAAGGGCGCCTCGGTGATCGCGATGACCTGGTTCCACCACTGGCTGGGCCGGCGCCGCAAGGAGTTCGCCGCGGGCGCCAATACCCGCAGCGGCCGTAGCTACCGCATGATGAACGAGCTGCCGACGCTGCTGATGCTGGTGATCGTGTTTTCGGTCATCTTGAAGTTCTGATCCGCAGCGATCCTTGACTCGAGGTCCCCGCCTCTATATGTCAGCGGGCCAACGGGCCGTCCGGCCCGGGACTTTCCCCATCCCCTGAAATGACCATGCCCATCTGTGACGCGTGGTTGCAGCGTAGTTTTTCCAATGACCCAAGAACGACTGAACCTGTCCGACCTCAAGGCGAAAAGCCCCAAGGATCTTCTGGCCATGGCCGAAGAGCTGGAGATCGAGAACGCCTCGACCATGCGCAAGGGCGAGATGATGTTCCAGATCCTGCGCGAACGCGCCGACGAGGGCTGGGAGATCTCGGGCGATGGCGTGCTGGAGGTCCTGCAGGACGGCTTCGGCTTCCTGCGGTCGCCCGAGGCGAACTATCTGCCGGGCCCCGATGACATCTATGTCTCGCCCGAGATGATCCGCAAATACAGCCTGCGCACCGGCGACACCGTCGAAGGCGTGATGCATGCCCCGCGCGAGAACGAGCGCTATTTTGCCACCACCAAGGTCACGCGGATAAACTTCCAGGAGCCCGAGAAGGCGAAGCACAAGATCAACTTCGACAACCTCACGCCGCTCTACCCCGATGAGCGGCTGAAGATGGAGATCGAGGACCCCACCATCAAGGACCGCTCGGCCCGGATCATCGACCTGGTGGCGCCGATCGGCAAGGGGCAGCGGTCGCTGATCGTGGCGCCGCCGCGGACGGGTAAGACCGTTCTGCTGCAGAACATCGCGCACAGCATCGAGCAGAACCACCCCGAGTGCTACCTGATCGTGCTGCTGATCGACGAACGCCCCGAAGAGGTGACCGACATGCAGCGCTCGGTGAAGGGCGAGGTGATCTCCTCGACCTTCGACGAACCGGCGACCCGCCACGTCGCCGTGGCCGAGATGGTCATCGAAAAGGCCAAGCGCCTGGTCGAGCACAAGCGCGACGTCGTGATCCTGCTCGACTCGATCACCCGCCTGGGCCGGGCCTACAACACCGTGGTGCCCTCCTCGGGCAAGGTCCTGACCGGCGGCGTGGACGCCAACGCGCTGCAGCGGCCGAAACGCTTCTTCGGTGCGGCGCGGAATATCGAGGAGGGCGGCAGCCTGACCATCATCGCCACCGCGCTGATCGACACCGGCAGCCGGATGGACGAGGTGATCTTCGAGGAATTCAAGGGCACCGGCAACTCCGAGATCGTGCTCGACCGCAAGGTCGCGGACAAGCGCGTCTTCCCGGCGATGGACATCCTCAAGTCCGGCACCCGGAAAGAGGACCTGCTGGTCGACAAGGGCGATCTGCAGAAAACCTTCGTCCTGCGCCGCATCCTGAACCCGATGGGCACCACCGATGCCATCGAGTTCCTGATTTCCAAGCTCAAGCAGACCAAGACCAACTCGGAATTCTTCGATTCCATGAACGCCTGACGCCCCGGGCAGGAGGGGGATTATGGACACGATCTATGCCCTCGCCTCTGCCCGCGGCAAGGCGGGGGTCGCCGTCATTCGCATCTCGGGCCCGCGCGCGCATGATTCCGTGCGCGCGCTGGGGGCTGCTGTGCCCGCGCCGCGGGTGGCGGGGCTGCGGCGGCTGACCGACAAGCAGGGCGTTCTGCTGGACGAGGCGCTGGTCCTCGTGTTCGAGGAAGGGGCCAGTTTCACCGGCGAGGATGTGGCCGAGCTGCATGTCCATGGCAGCCCCGCCACCGTGGCCGCCGTGTTGCGCGCCCTGTCGGAGATCGAAGGCCTGCGCCTGGCCGAACCGGGCGAATTCACCCGCCGCGCCCTGGAAAACGAGCAGCTCGACCTCGCCCAGGTCGAGGGCCTGGCCGATCTGATCGAGGCCGAGACCGAGGCGCAGCGGCGCCAGGCGCTGCGGGTCCTCTCCGGCGTCCTCGGCGAGCGCGCCGAAAGCTGGCGGCGCGATCTGATCCGCGCCGCGGCCCTGCTGGAGGCCACCATCGATTTCGCCGACGAAGAGGTGCCGGTGGACGTGTCCCCGGAGGTTCTGGAGCTGCTCGACCGGGTCGAGGCCGACCTGCGGCGCGAGGCCGAGGGGGTGCAGGCCGCCGAACGCATCCGCGAAGGCTTCGAAGTGGCCATCGTCGGCCCGCCGAACGTGGGAAAATCCACTCTTCTCAATGCCTTGGCCGGTCGCGAGGCGGCGATCACCTCGGAATATGCGGGCACGACCCGCGACGTGATCGAGGTGCGGATGGACCTGGGCGGGCTGCCGGTGACGGTGCTGGACACCGCGGGCCTGCGCGAAACCGAGGACGTGGTCGAGGGCATCGGCATCTCCCGCGCGCGGGAACGGGCCGAGGCCGCCGACCTGCGCGTTTTCCTGCTGGACGAGACCGGCCAGGCCGAGGGGCTGGTGCCGCAGCCCGAGGATATGGTGCTGCGCGGCAAGGGTGATCTGACCGGCGGCGGGGCCGAAACGATCTCGGGCAAGACGGGGCAGGGGGTTGCGCATCTGATCTCGCGCCTTACCTCGGTTCTGGAAACCCGCGCGGCGCGGGCGCAGACGGCGACGCGGGAACGGCACCGCGTGGCCATCGTCCGCGCGCTGACCTCTTTGGAGGTGGCGCGGAATCAGGTAGAGAGGGGCGAAGGCAGCGCCGAGCTGGCCGCCGAAGAACTGCGCATGGCCATCCGGGCGCTGGATTCGCTGGTCGGCCGGGTGGATGTCGAGCAGATCCTGGACGAGATCTTCGCCAGCTTCTGCCTGGGCAAGTAAGGAGTGTTTCACGTGAAACATCGTGAATTCGACGTGGTGGTGATCGGCGGCGGCCATGCGGGCGCGGATGCGGCGCATGCGGCGGCCCGGATGGGCGCGCGCACCGCCCTCGTCACCCTGCGCCGCGATGGGATCGGCGTGATGTCCTGCAACCCCGCCATCGGGGGCCTCGGCAAGGGACACCTGGTGCGCGAGGTCGATGCGCTGGATGGGCTGATGGGGCAGGTCGCGGACCGCGCCGGCATCCAGTTCCGCCTGCTCAACCGCCGCAAGGGGCCTGCCGTTCAAGGCCCGCGCGCCCAGGCGGACCGCAGGATTTACCGCGAAACCATGCAGGGTTTCATCGCTGCGACCCCCAATCTCGAGGTGATCGAGGGCGAGGCGACCGACCTGATCATGGATGGCCCCCGCGTGGCGGGCATCGTGCTGCAGGACGGATCGGAAATCCGCGCCGGCGCCGTGGTCCTGACCACCGGCACCTTCCTGCGCGGGGTGATCCATATCGGCGACGTGCGGCGCGCCGGCGGGCGGATGGGCGACAAGCCCTCGGTCAAACTGGCCGAACGGATCGATGACTTCGGCCTGCCGCTGGGTCGTCTGAAAACCGGCACCCCGCCGCGGCTGGATGGCCGCACCATCGACTGGGATATCCTTGAAATGCAGCCCGGCGACGACGATCCGGCGCTGTTTTCCTTCCTGTCCAGGGCGCCTTTCGTGCGGCAGATCGCCTGCGGCATCACCCACACCAACGCCAAAACCCACGACATCATCCGCGCCAACCTGGAGCGCTCGGCCATGTATGGCGGGCATATCGAGGGCGTCGGCCCGCGCTATTGCCCCTCGATTGAGGACAAGATCGTGCGGTTCGCCGAGAAGGAGTCGCACCAGATCTTCCTGGAGCCCGAGGGGCTGGACGATCACACCGTCTATCCCAACGGCATTTCCACCTCGCTGCCCGAGGACGTGCAGGAGGATTACGTGCATTCGATCCGCGGGCTGGAGCAGGCGAAAATCCTGCAGCCGGGCTATGCCATCGAATATGACTATGTCGATCCCCGCGCGCTGGACGCCACCCTGCGGCTGAAGGATGTGCCGGGCCTGTACCTGGCCGGCCAGATCAACGGCACCACCGGCTACGAAGAGGCCGCGGCGCAAGGTCTGGTCGCCGGCCTGAACGCCGCGCTGGCCGTGCAGGGCCGGGAGCCGGCGATTTTCAGCCGCACCGACAGCTATATCGGCGTGATGATCGACGACCTGGTGACCCGCGGCGTGAGCGAACCCTACCGCATGTTCACCTCGCGCGCCGAGTTCCGGCTGTCGCTGCGCGCCGACAATGCCGACCAGCGGCTGACGCCCAAGGGGATCGCGCTGGGCTGCGTGGGCGAAGAGCGGCGCGCCTCATTCGAAGACAAGATGCAGAAGATGCAGGCCGCGCGGACGCGTCTGGATGCCATGTCCCTGACTCCCAAGCAGATTTCGGAGGCGGGGATCAGGGTGAACGCAGACGGCAACCGCCGCTCGGGCTTTGACCTGCTGGCCTTCCCCGATGTCGGATTCGACGATGTGATCGCCCTCGACCCCGCGCTGGCCGATGTCGCGCCCGAGATCCGGGCGCAGATCGAAAAGGACGCGCTTTATGCCAATTACATCAAGCGGCAGGAGATGGACGTCGCCGCGATGAAGCGCGACGAGGCGCAGGCCATCCCGCCGGATTTCGATTATTCGCTGCTCGAGGGGCTGTCCAATGAACTGAAGGGCAAGCTCGCCCGCGTGCGCCCGGCCACCCTGGGGCAGGCGGGGCGCGTCGACGGGATGACCCCGGCGGCGCTGACGCTGATCCTGGCCCGGCTGCGGCAGATGGAGCGGCGCAGCGCATGAGCCACGACCTGGGCGGGCTCGATGTTTCACGTGAAACATATGACCGGCTGAAAACCTACGAGGCCCTGCTGCGCAAGTGGAACCCGGCCATCAACCTGGTGTCGCGCAAGACGCTGGACCAGGCCTGGACCCGGCATTTCGTTGATTCGGCGCAGATTTTCTCCTTTGCCCCCGGCAATGCGCGCCACTGGGCCGATCTGGGCAGCGGCGGCGGGTTTCCCGGCATGGTCATCGCCATCCTGGCTGCCGAAAAACGGCCTCAGATGCGCGTGACCCTGGTGGAAAGCGACCAGCGCAAGGCCACCTTCCTGCGCAGCGTGGCGCGGGAGACGGGAATCGCGGCCGAGGTGATCGCCAGGCGAATCGAGGAGGTGCCGCCGCTGGGCGCCGATGTCCTTTCCGCCCGCGCGCTGGCCCCTTTGACCCAGCTTCTGGGCTTCGCCGAGCGGCACCTGTGCCCCGGCGGCATCGCTCTCTTCCCGAAGGGGGCGGGGCACCGGGCGGAACTGGACGAGGCCCTTGAAACCTGGCGCTTCGACGTCCAAAAAACCCCAAGCCGCACCGAACCCGGCGCCGTCATTCTCAGAATCGGAGGCATCGCCCGTGTCTGACCCGACCCGGCCCAAGGGACCGAAGATCATCGCCGTCGCCAACCAGAAGGGCGGGGTCGGCAAAACCACCACCGCGATCAACCTGGCCGCCGCGCTGGTGGAGGAGGGGTTCACGGTGCTGATCGTCGATCTCGACCCCCAGGGCAACGCCTCGACCGGGCTGGGGATCGAGGCCGATCAGCGCGAGATGACCACCTATGACCTGCTGCTGGAGGATGCCCCGCTGAGCGAGGTGATCCAGCCCACCCATGTGGAGGGGCTGCTGATCGCGCCGGCGACCACCGATCTCAGCTCGGCCGATATCGAGCTTGTGGCCAATGAAAAAAGGGTTTTCCTGCTGCATGACGCGCTGCGCCAGCCGGTGATGGATGCCTATGGCTTCGATTACATCCTGATCGACTGCCCGCCTTCGCTGAGCCTTCTGACGGTGAACGCGATGGTGGCGGCGGATTCGGTCCTGGTGCCGCTGCAATCGGAATTCTTCGCCCTGGAGGGGCTGTCGCAGCTGATGCTGACGGTGCGCGAAATGCGCCAGACGGCCAATCCGGACCTGCGGATCGAAGGGGTGGTGCTGACCATGTATGACCAGCGCAACAACCTTTCGCAGCAGGTGGAAAGCGATGCCCGCGACTATCTGGGCGAGCTGGTGTTCGAAACCGTGATCCCGCGCAATGTGCGGGTCAGCGAGGCGCCCTCTTTCGCCATGCCGGTGATCGAGTATGATCCTACCTCCCGGGGGGCCATGGCCTACCGGGCGCTGGCGCGGGAGATGGTCCGGCGCGGCACGCCGGCCAGATAAGCAGGAGAGGGTGGCATGAGCAAGAAACCAAGGGGTTTGGGGCGCGGTCTGTCGGCGCTGATGGCCGATGTGAACCTGAACGAAGAGGCCAAGGGCGGCGCCGAACGCCCGGTGAAGCCCGACACCACCCTGCCGGTCGAAAAGCTCGAGCCCAATCCCGACCAGCCGCGGCGGCATTTCTCCGAAGAGGCGCTGAAGGAGCTGGCCGATTCGATCCGCGAAAAGGGGATCATCCAGCCCATCATCGTGCGCGAAAGCCCGCGCGGGGCGGGGAAATACGAGATCATCGCCGGCGAACGCCGCTGGCGCGCGGCGCAGCTGGCGCAGCTGCATGACGTGCCGGTGATCCTCCGGGATCTCAACGACACCGAGGTCCTGGAAGTCGCGATCATCGAGAATATCCAGCGCGCCGACCTGAACCCGATCGAAGAGGCGATGGGCTATCGCCAGCTGATGGATCGCTTCGGCCATACCCAGGAAAAGCTGGCCGAGGCGCTGAGCAAGAGCCGCAGCCACATCGCCAACCTGATGCGCCTGCTGCAGCTGCCCGACGAGGTGCAGGATCATCTGCGCAAGGGTCAGCTTTCGGCCGGGCACGCCCGCGCGCTGATCACCACCGAGGACCCGGTCGCGCTGGCCCGGGAGGTCATCTCCAGGGGCCTTTCGGTGCGCGACACGGAGAAACTGGCCAAGAAGGGCGCCCCGAGGGGCCAGAAGACCCCGAAAACCCGCGCCGCTTCGGAAAAGGATGCCGACACGCGCGCGCTGGAGCAGGACCTGTCGGCCAATCTGGGGCTCAAAGTGGCGATCGACCATGTTGCGGGCCAGGAGAATGGCCAGATGGTGATCCGCTACGGCACGCTGGAAGAGCTGGATGCGCTGTGCCGGGTGCTCAGCGCTACGCCTCTGGACGTGACCAGATAAACAGGCTGACGCCGACCAGAAGGAAGGCCTGGATCACCAGCAGGGCGGGCTGCAGCTCCAGCACGACCGAAATCACGAAGGCGAGGGCGATCGAGGCGCTGGACAGCCATTTGGACTGCCGGCTGATCACGCCCCGTTCCTGCCAGGCGATGATGGGCGGGCCAAAGCGCGGGTGGCCGAGCAGCCAGTTGTGCAGCCGCTGCGAGGACCGCGCGAAGAAGAAGGCCGCCAGCAGAAGAAAGGGCACCGTGGGCAGGAAAGGCAGGAACGCCCCGACCGCGGCCAGGAGGATGCAAAGAAGCCCGAGAAGCGCCCACAGGTATCGCATGTCTCACTCCGGCAGCAGGGTGCGGATCACCGCGTTCAGAACGGCGCGCCCCTCGCTTGTGGCGCGCAAGACCTGGCCATCCTGCTGCACCATCCCCATTTCCTGCAAATCTTCCAGCGTTCCGGCGGGCAGGGGGGCGCCCGCCAGCCGCTCGTATCGGGGCAGGTCGATGCCCTCGGCCAGACGCAGCCCCATCATAAGGTATTCCCCGGCCTGATCCGTCAACCCCACGGCCATGCGCGAGGCTTCGCCCGCGCCGGTCTGCTCCACCTGCCGCAGCCATCCGGCGGGCGACAGCGAGGTGTCGGTGGCGAAGCGCTGCCCGCCGATGGTTAGCCGCCCATGCGCGCCGGGCCCGATCCCGGCATAGTCGCCATAGCGCCAATAGATCAGGTTGTGCCGCGATTCCGCGCCATTTTGGGCATGGTTAGAGACTTCATAGGCGGGCATCCCCGCCGCCTCGCAGATCTCCTGCGTGGCGAAATACATGTCGCCGGCGCAGTCCTCTTCGGGCAGGCCCTTCAGCTTGCCGCGGGCGTAGCGGTCGCCAAAGGCGGTGCCCTGCTCGATGGTCAATTGGTAGAGCGACAGGTGATCCACCGCCATCGACAGCGCCTCGCGCAATTCGGCCTGCCAATCGGCCAGCGCCTGGTCCTGGCGCGCGTAGATCAGGTCGAAACTGATGCGATCAAAGTTTTCTCGTGCTATATCAAAGGCTTGCCTTGCCTCGCGGACGGAGTGCAGGCGCCCCAGACGCCGCAGATCATCGTCATTGAGTGCCTGGATGCCCATCGACAGCCGGTTCACGCCTGCGTCGCGGTAACCGCGGAAGCGTCCGGCCTCGACCGAGGTCGGGTTGGCCTCGAGCGTGACCTCAAGGTCGTTGGAACAGGGCCAGGTGGCGCGGATTTCCTCAAGGATCGCGGCCACAAGGTCGGGGTCCATCAGGCTGGGCGTGCCGCCGCCGAAGAACACCGTGTTCAGGACGCGGCCCGGAACCTCGGCGCCGATGCGGCGGATTTCGGACAGATAGGCGCGCTTCCAGCGCGCCTGGTCGATGCTGGCGGCCACGTGGCTGTTGAAATCGCAATAGGGGCATTTGGCCTGGCAGAAGGGCCAATGGATATAGAGGCCGAAGCCGCCGTGCTGCCAATCTTCAGTGTTCAAACACCTTCACCAGTTTCTCGAATGCGCGGGCGCGATGGCTGATCTTGTTCTTTTCCCGCGGGTCCATTTCCCCGAATGTAATATCGTAACCATCCGGTTGAAAGATGGGGTCATAGCCATGCCCCTGATCGCCGCGCATGGGCCAGACGATCTGGCCGGGAACCTGGCCTTCGAACAGTTCGTCATGGCCATCGGGCCAGGCCAGAACGAAGGTGCAGCGGAACCGCGCGGTGCGGGGATAGGGGGCCCTAGCCGTTTCCAGCCGCGCCCAGGTGTCGGTCATCGCCTTGACGAAATCCCGCCCCTGGGGCGTTTCGGCCCAATCGGCGGTGTAGACGCCCGGCGCGCCGCCCAGCCCGTCGATCTCGATGCCGGAATCATCGGCCAGCGCGGGCAGGCCGGTGGCCGTGGCCGCGGCATGGGCCTTGATCCGGGCGTTGCCGGCGAAGGTGGTCTCGGTTTCCTCGGGCTCGTCCAGCCCCAGCTCGCCGGCGGAGACCACGGCGACGCCGTAGGGCTCCAACAGGGCGGAAATCTCTTTCAGCTTGCCCTTGTTATGGGTGGCGATCACCAGTTTCCCGCCGTCGAACCTGCGCATCTCAGCCCTCCACGGCGGCATTCTGCGCGGCGACAAGCCCGGCCACGCCCTGTTCGGCCAGCTCCAGCAGCTCGTCCATCTCGGCGCGGGCAAAGGTCGCGCCTTCCGCCGACATCTGCACCTCGATCAGCCGCCCGCCCCCGGTCATCACGAAATTGCCGTCCACGCCTGCCTCGCTGTCCTCGGGATAATCGAGATCCAGCACCGGCTGCCCGGCATAGATCCCGCAGGAGACCGCCGCCACGTTGTCGGTCAGCGGGTCGGAGATCACGTCGCCCGCCTTCATCAGCCTGTTCACCGCCAGCCGCAGCGCCACCCAGCCGCCGGTGATCGCGGCGCAGCGGGTGCCGCCATCGGCCTGGATCACGTCGCAATCGACGGTGATCTGGCGTTCTCCAAGGGCCACGCGATCCACGCCTGCGCGCAGAGAGCGACCGATAAGCCTTTGAATTTCAACG